>Ga0315915_1007546_pt1 | contig 12959 bp, 8 predicted proteins | sample MpolbnodulesMG_FD_207738 | JGI IMG/M metagenome (GOLD analysis project Ga0315915, IMG submission 207738) | Medicago polymorpha root nodule microbial communities from Los Angeles, California, United States - branched nodules | ecosystem: Host-associated > Plants > Roots > Nodule | place: USA... | reverse complement strand
TCTTCCTTCAAATGCACCTCTATTTATAGAGGTAATGAACTGTGAAAGTTGCAAAGCTATGCAATCCTTTCACACCAAAGTCATCTAACAAAAGTGTGAAACCTATGTATGAATGTCATGCTTTCAAACTTAGCAAGCTATGTTTCTGCACAAGCTATAACATAGGCTTACTATTTGAAAGAAAAATGCAACCTACAATAAATGCATGAGACTTTGTGTGACAATTTGCTTCAGCAAATTGCTTTTGCTGGTTATCCCACGTGCATGTGGGTCCCAACAGAAAGAAAAAAAAAAAGTCTGATTCTGAGAATGACTCAGAAAAGAAGGAATTGAAAGTCTCTTCAAATAAAGGAAACAGAAAGGTGTCTCCTTATGACTTGAACAGCAATGACAATCCAGGAAACATAATAACTCAAGTTTAGCTTCAAGGCGAAAACTACGATGAATGGACTCGTGCCATGAAAACTTCGTTACGTGCACGGAGAAAATGGGGATTCATAGAAGGAACCATTCCAACACCTGCAGAAAACTCAGATGACATGGAAGATTGGTGGACGGGTGCAATCCATGATAGTTTCATGGATACTTAACACGATCGAACCTGTCTTGCGTTCCACCATATCGTATACAGATACTGTGAAAGAAATGTGGGAAGACATAAAGGAAAGATTTTCAGTTGTGAATGGGCCTAGAATACAGCAACTTGAGTCAGATCTGGCCAGGTGCAAACAAGGCGGAATGTCGATGGTGACGTATTACGGAAAGCTGAAAATCTTATGGGATGAGTTAGGAAACTATGAGCAAAGTCCTGCTTGTAGTTGTGGCAAATGCAAATGTAATATTGCATCTAAATTGGAGAAGCGAAGAGAAGAAGAAAAGGTACATCAATTCCTCATGGGATTGGATGATGTAACTTATGGTGCCGTGCGTTCAAATCTCTTAGCAACAGATCCGTTGCCCTCACTGAATCGTGTTTATTCGACTCTGATTCAGGAAGAAAGGGTGAGAACAATCACCAGAGGAAGAGAAGAAAGAGGTGAAGTGATGGGGTTGTCTGTTCAAACTGCTGGAAGAGGAGTCAGAGGCAGAGGAGATCCCATAAATAAGTCTGTGACGACCTGTACACATTGCAACCGAGCAGGTCATGAAGCTGGAGGTTGTTTTCAACTAGTGGGATATCCTGAATGGTGGGGAGACAGACCAAATATTCTCATTTAAAGCATAAAAGATTAGCTCTCAAAATTGAAATAATTGTCTTGATCATGTCCATGAAACATACATAAAGCAACAAGTAGATATTAAAGCAAAATAAACCAGTGTACAAACAATGTCGACTCTCAAATCATCTTATCCTATATTTGCACACAATTCACCATGCCAAGTCTAATGTGATTCCTGAAATGAACAATTTTCATGTAATAGAATAAAATATCACTTTGATAAAGAAACTTGATTCGTACACATGCTATCTTTCAAGTACAGCTATAAAATTTGACCTTAAAAATAGCATCGAATATGTTACATAGAACGATTTCACAAGTATTTCGATTTGTCTAACCATCAAATACTCAAATTATGCATCGATAATGATAAATAAAATAACAGGGTACACATGTAACATGTTATAATCCAAGATAAATACTTTCCTATTTGTAATCTTTAACTGTCTTACAACGCAAGAAATCGTACAATCAGAAACATCACTCTTTACTTTCCTATTTCTTTGAATTTAATTGAATATTATAAAACAGAAAAGTTTCTCAAATTTTCTTACTGAAACTAGAAGTCGCTGGACCTTCCAAACGAATATAATCATACATAATGGCCTGAAATGGACCATTGCCTCTAGCTTGTGTCAAAAAGATGGTATTGTTATCTCCTTCAACAAGTAAAGAACCTGGTATGTTCACATTGTAAAGCCAATAAAGTCCATGAATTCCATGCCTAGCAATTGAGTTGTCCTTTCCTATCAACCCACTTGAAAATAAAGGGCGATTTGTTTTGGGATCATTGACTCGTACCTAAAATTGTTAATGGAGTTTTTATCAAACATAAGGTAACCTTTAAATCTTAATTACTTGGTAACTATTAACATTAGAAGTTAAACTAATAGTTACACCCTCTCATCATCCTAGTTACACCCCAGTGACACTATTTAATTAGCAAAATGTCCAGAGTATCCTTAGACGCAATATTTGAAAATTTAAAATATCAGGTTAAAGATAAATTTGTTCAATTTGCTCTGTGAAACCTAACAGGGGGTGTAACTTAGAATTATGGAGTGAAATAAGAAGTTTTCTTAACATTAATCCAATACAAAATGAATTTAGAAATGTTACCTGAAGTTCTGAATATGTAGCTGATGCCAAAGCCACTCGAAGTTTATAGCTACCTTTTTTATTTACATTATCAAGGTTAAACTTGATTTGCCATGTGGTTCCTTGATATGTATTATCTTCTTTCTTTCTAAAATTGGGGAGGAAAATCAACTATAATGTAAAGCAGATAATTAGTTGATAATGAAAAACCTTTATCTTTACCTGGTAACTTGAGCAAAGAACCAATCTTTGGTGAAGTCACTAACACCGATTGTGTAGATTAAATCTTTGTCAGGGTATAGTTCTGCATATCTCTCCCATATACCATATTGCCTAAACCTGCAAAATGCATATTGTAATCAACTACAAAAATTATATTAGTAGTCTTGGTCAATATGCACTTTGTTTACTTTGGTACTAATAGTGAAAATAGATAAGTTAGACATGACACTAGCGCCAATACGCAGTCACTAATAATAATTTGAAGAAAAAAAAAGGTGATTAAATGTAGCCACATATGTCAGTGCAAGACACTCAGACACGCCTTCAATCTGAAATGTTAGTGTTACTTTGAATTTATTTGAAACAGTCGTCGGATGAATGTTTAATCAAAAATAATAATCATATGATGTAAATTTATGTTGAAATGCATTAAAAAAAAAAAAAAAAAAGGTGATCCTAACTTGTCAGGATGATTAACATAAAGTTTGTTGATATATTTGGGATTTGGATCAGGAACATAGAACTCAGCGGCTGAGCGATCAGGGATGCCTATTTCCCACAATGTTGGGCCATCTCTTGGTGGCTCATAAACAAGATCACCAATGTCTATGTCACAGCCTGTTTAATTTCACATAAACCAAATGCACAATAATTAACTCAAAAATTATCTGCAGTCTATAAAATAATTACAAAATAATTGATGAATTAATACCTTTTGTTATACTAATTACTACATCATATTTATAGTCACCAATAAAACCAGGTACCCATGCATAAAAATTATAGTCTCCAACATGTATATTGCTAATGGAGAAATAGCCATCATCGTCTGCTTTAGCCCAAAACTGATAATTCTGATACAATTTGATGTAAATACAAATTAGCTAGTAGTTTTTTGTATGCATATGTATATAAAATAAAAGTTCCTGAAATGGTATATTACATCATAGTACTAAAAATAATAAGAACGACTTAATACTAGAACATATGTTTTATTTTATTTATATATTTTGAAGTCACCTTGCATTCTCTTTGCCAGGATCCAACATCTCCTGGTGGAGCTAAGCCAACATAAGCAACTTTTGCTGATAAATAGTCATCATCTATATACCTATATGTTTTATAAGCCAAAATGGAATTAATTTAAAAACAGACTACATTGTTGGAATAAAGACTACTTTTTTTTTTTTGATAAATAACTAACATAATCAATTGATAATATTTGTTAACATGACAACATTGAAATAAAATATCCCAATCCAACATACATTTGCTATCAATGAAAAATAATATTATGACAATTATAACAACACACCTCTCTTTAACCAATAGTCTGCCACAAACATTGCCACGTTCATCCCATTTTGGGAAATCATCTGATTCAGGAAAATTGTAGGGCCAGCTTTGAACTTCCATTAACATCTGTAAATTTGATTTGGTAAATTTTTTAAGAAATTCTAGCTATATACATAACATAAAATGTATGATGATGATAAATTAAGTAATACTGAACCTGCAGTTTAGCATCATCCCATAGTTTAATAGGGTCACTTCCATCATATGGAGAATTGACATAGATAAAAACTGGACCAAAAACTTTTTTCCATGCCTCGCCAGCTTTGAATTTAGGCACTAAATCCTCTCCACTATAATGAGCACTGAGAAACACCTGATTTGGACAATGGATTATAAAATCAAACCCAAATCATGACCCTTAGAATACAACAAATATTTCAATATATAGTAGAAAATGAACTTTGGTTAAAAATAATATGATTATATGTTTTTCTACGTTTTTTTTTAGGATTACTTGCTTAGTGGTGTATGATATGATTAAGCACTTACAGCAAGTGTGGTAGGTCCGACGTGTGAAGTTAAGTTTTGTTTGAAAGGTCCACCAGATCGAAATTCATTGCTAGGAGTAATAAGCCAGAATCCAACAGCAGGATCCATGCAAATCCATCCATGAACTTGGCTATCTTTGTTGTCACATGAATATTGGTACTTATCATCCACCTAGAGTCAACAAAGTTGACAAAGGAAAACATAAATACTAATATCTTAAATTTGTACTATTATGTTTTTGTCATTATATTTAAGTATCTATATAATATATTCTCACAGTTAAGAGAATTTCCTTAATCATTGATGCATGTAATGTAAAATGTACCTCTCCTTTAAGTTCTGGTTCTATAGGATTGACAAGTAGAACTGCTTCTGGATATGCAAGTGCTTTCCCTCTTGGTGCCACTCTGTCATCTGGAAGAGGCATATTCCTCTGTCTATTATCTGCCATTGCCATATAATGGAATCTGCATGTCCACGCCATCCAATTATTTCCATCAAACACTATAAGACTTTTCGAGAGAACTTATGACATGTCTATAAGTTATTTGAGTTATTTTCATAAGCTTTATGAAAAACTTATGCCTTATATGAAAATAATTTGATTTTAATTTATCTTTTGTTGTAGAAATATTTATGCATAAACAATTATAAGATAAGTGTTTATGCTAGCTATAGGTGCTTCACTGAGTTTTTTATTCAAACAAGACACACACGCACTGTTTACACACAAGTACAAAATAAAGTAAAATGTTAAAGCTAAATTACTTGTCTTTTCTAAGCTTGAAAGCAATTCTTGTTTCATCAAGGTTAAAAGCAGGCCAATCCTCCAAGTGCTCATAAATTGCATAAGAATAGAAACCGGAAGAACCACGAAGCATTATGAACCTATAGTCGCACATAAATCATGCCTATCATTAATGTTTTATATTTTTCATTTATAGTAAACATCTTGTAGATAAAATATGGCAAGCAAAAATGAGTCAAAGAAAATTGATATATTTAGCTCAAATTTTGAACCTTATACATCAACGACTCATTTTTACTTATAATTAAGATGGGAGTTAAAGAAAGTTGATATATTTAGCTAGATATATTTTATTGTCACAGACCTTTTATCAATATTTAAAGGAACCAACTTGCCCTCTAGGGAAGCATCCCAAGTCCTGAAGAAGGATAACTCAACTTGATCCTCATCTTCCAATATAACTTTGAATGTGGTTGCCTTTATCCTGCCCTCGTTAATCACAATTCAAAAATGTTATTTGCTTACTATACGTCTACATTTTTAAAAACATGTGAAAATAAAGTGTATACATACAAATATGACTTTATTTAACTACTTAGATAGATGGTTAAAACATCAAGAAACTGAAAGTTAGCTTATGCAAAAATGAGTATATGTGAAAGTAATTAAGTTGGGCATATGGTTATAGTCTATATAGCACCGACACTTTAGATTTAAGATGTATTTGGAACTTACACAACACCGACACGTTATTTTCAACCACTTGTATTTTATAATGATATATATGTCACTTGTGACCGTATATGTGTCGGTGTTTCATAGGTTGAAGCAATATTACTATTAGAGGAATCTTCAGATCAAAGTGTCTTGCAAATTAAATAAAGCAAAAGAAAATAGACATACACATCAAATTTTCCGGTGGTTCCTGTACTTGTTGGTGAGCTCCAAACGAGGTCCCAATACCTACATCAAAGGTTGCAATGCAAACACATAATTATAAAATTTCAATTTTTTTATTACATAAAAGTTAAGTTACTTGATTTGTAAAAAAAACTATATAAAACTTTGCAAGGTATACCCTCTATTAGATTCTTCATTCAACACTTCAAGCAAGTTGTCAGTGTCATTATACTGTATTCCAGTGACAATTCCCTCAGGATTTGATAAAGTGACTCTTAGTATGCCATTGTCCATCACCACCTACACATGAATTCATGAAGTTTTAATGTAAACACTTTATTTTTTTAAGACTATGTTTTAAAAACCGGGTTGGAAATCAAACCGGTGAGACTTCTGAGTCATTGTTCAATTGGGTGAATCAATTTAATCACAGTTGAACCATATGACAAATAAATAAAATATTTAAAAAGTAAATAATAAAAATGAAAATTGGTTGAACCAACCATGCATGGTTGAACGGGTTCAACACCCGATTCAATGTGATTCAAACAAACTGCAATGTAGTCAGAATCAAACCAACCGACAAACTAGCTAGTTTCTGGTTCAGCCAGTTCCATCAAGACAAGAATTTTACATAATGAGCATGTGCTTCATGATGACTTGACTAGCTATAAAAGTATTCATGTGGAAAGAAAATAATTCTAGAGATAAGATTTTAATTACATGATGATCTTGAATGCTGAGTTGCACCCCTAATGAAGACATGACTTGCAGTGAACCAAGAGAAGTTTGAAATAAAAGTCTCACAAGATGGCTGAGAATTTATGTTCAATATAATGAGAAGAAAGAATGTACGGCCTTTTATTTTATATGGTACTGAGGGCAGGTTTTGAGCACAATGTTTGGATAAAACAGTTTGTGTTCATGTTCTAATAACTTAATAGTAATACTAAGTAATCTGCCAACAGATATTGGATAGTATACTTGAAGATTTGTATACATGTTGGTTTTATTAGTTTCCTTTGAACTAGAGACAAAGCATTCTTTAAATCTCTTTACTTAGTCGTCACATTTGTTTGGTGCATATAGTGTATTAGATAAAGGCTTCAGAGTGAAGAAACGGTCAATCACTTTTCAAAACGAATTTATAGATGTATGAAAATTTCATTACAATCTCAACAATTGAACTTTAACAAATGCCTAAATTGTGTTTTTTATGAAACACCGGACACTGATACCAATAGTAATTTAATAAAATGAATTGACTAATTGATTGCAGTTACATGTGCCTAAATTGTGTTTTTTTACAACACACTGACACGTCGACACCAATAATAATCTAAGAAAATGAATTAATTAATTGTAGTTACATATGCCTAAGTTGTGTTTTTTTTATGAAGCACCAACACACATCAGACACAACACTGACACGTCGACCATCAATAATAATTTAAAAAAATAAATTAATTGATTGTAGTTACATATGCCAGTGTCAGATAGAAGATATACCTTCGATCAAAAATGTCGGTACTATATAATTTTATTTTTTTTAAATACGCCCATCGTTGTAGAGCTGTTACATATCTTTATATATAGTATATGTAATGCTTAAAGGCAAATCAACCGGTAATTATCAATATCTTCACTTAATTATAGAGTTTGTGGAAGGATATCTGATATAAAAAAGTCGAAGAATTCAGATACAGTATAACAGCAAAATTTAAAATGTTATCATAGAATTTGAAATGTTACATGGTATTTGACTTTTTTATCGGAGGTTCAAATTACGAGTGAAATCCCACATTATTCAAAACGGTGTGAATCAAACTGATGTTCTGCCTGTTTATAGTGATGGATGAACTAGTCTAAGATAAACAACATAAATATGAATTTGTGCATATGAAATACACACAAATGCTGCAGCCGCTGCCAACAACAACACAACATCAAATGAAGAGGAGGATAAAAAGGATAATACTGTATTAATTAATAACATAACATGTATAATTATAATGTTCACAAACAAATACATTTCATTGTTTCAATAGAAAAATCAGTACCTTCCAATATGATGAAACAACAGTGCTATTTTGTATCATTTATTTACTTCCGAAAGGCTAGGTTAAATTTCTTCTTTAAAAACAAGGAGGACCTTCCAAACGAATATAGTCGTACATGAAACCCTGGAAAGGACTGGTACATCTTGGCTGTGTAAAAAATATAGTATTTGTGCCATCAATAAGAAGAGAACTTGGTATGTTCACATGGTACAGCCAATAGAGTCCATGAATTCCTAGTCTTGCAATTGAGTTCTCCCTTCCTATTAATCCAGTGGTAAATACGGGACGCCTTGCATTGGGATCATTGACTCGAATCTTCACAGGCAATTTATACATGTCAGCACGAAATTCAAAAAGTGAAACACCATCATGTTACATACAACAGGAGTTTACCTGCAATTCAGCTAATGTTGCAGATGCAATTGCAACTCTGAGTTTATATGTAGTTCCTTGAACCACACCATTTAGTTCAAACTTGATTTGCCAAGTTGTTCCTTCAAGAGTGTTATCCGCTTTTTTTCTGCAGTTATACAACCTTGGAAAGTTATTAGGGAATGTGATGTTTAACTCGAGAAATGCAATTATTTAAGATGAAGTAAGAACCTATGAAACACACAAACTCTTCGAATTAGGCATGTCCTGGTTTCGGACACGCCTTGGTGTTCAACACTCATATGACAGGTGTCAGATAACTCAGAAGTGTCATAAAAAAAATCTTTTTTCCTTTGCTTCGACACACTTTGCATATGCATGTTTTCTCTCATACAAACATTTTCACCTTCTACATTATTCAAGGATGTTTATTAATAAATGGGTTAAATATCTCAAATTTGATTACATTATTTAGTTTTTTGTTAGGAGACGGATAGACAAAGGTCAAATACTAGCATATCTTGTTTTAATTTTGTTTTTTTCGTAATAAAAAAATTTTCTCAATTTAGATGCATATATAAATTTTCATTCTCAATTTAGATATTTTATAAATGATTGTTATATTTTATTTATCCATAATATGTGTGTGTTCGGTGTCCTGTGTTTTTGACAATAGCAGTGTCGACATGTCGATGTGTGTGTCGTGTCCGGTCAGAGTCTGCTTCATAGGTAAGCAATATATAGTCTTCAGCCATGTTATGCAAATAATTAATATTCAAAGAAACTGACCTGGGAACCTGAGCGTAAAACCAATCCCTCCTATAGTCACTAACACCAATTGTGTAAACCAAATCTGCATCAGGATATAATTCTGTATATCTGTCCCACAATCCATACTGCCTGAACCTACAAGTTGAGAGAAAAATGGAAGATCTAAAAACATAAACGACATATCAAGAAATATATTATTCATCATATGCAAACAGAAAAAATGCACGGATGGATCATGAATTCAGTATTTTTATCATGTTGTGATATGTACCAGAAGATTCAAGATTAAGAGAAATCATGTGAAGCAATATACAAGGAAAATAGAAGAAACATGCCCCTAAAAAGACAATACAAAGCTAACCTGTCTGGATGATTGATAAAAAGCTTATTAATATGTTGTGGATTGGGATCAGGAGCGTAAAATTCTGCGGCGGATCTATCAGGAATCCCTATTTCCCACAACGTGGGGCCATCCCTTGGAGGTTCATATACAAGTTCACCTAGTTCAATGTAAGAACCTGCGTTGCAAGTTTAGTAAGCACATAAATTTTTTGCAAGATGGCAAATGACTTTAACTTTGACTAAGCTAATGAACCTGAGGTTATCTTCACAAAATCACCAAGTCTGTAGTCTCCAATAAAACCAGGTACCCAGGCAAAAAGGTTGTAGTCACCTGGACGTATATTGCTAATTGTAAAAAATCCATTCATGTCTGCTCTGGTCCAAAATTGATAGTCCTGGAAGAAGTGGAAGTTATATAACGTTCTGGATTGGAAAGGAATTATTCGGGCATCCACAAAAGCACTCTTATGATTATTATCTTGATTCACTTAATTTATGTTTTTCAAAAGAAAAGGAAAACAGATGTAAGATCTATTATAGTTTGCACAGTTAACTTATCTGTCAAGAGTGACATTATTACAGTTTTGGCCTGAAGCTTAAACTGTTATCTGTAAATGTAAGGAATATCTAACGTCAACTTAGCCATTACTATAAAGCAATAGAAGTTTAATAGGCCTGTCCTGGAGTCCTCATCCCAAATGGAGAGGGAAAATGACGGCTGAGTACAAACGACCAAAGTACAGTTCATGAAACTAAAATACTAGGTTTCAACAAGCGAAGCAAGAACACCTTGCATTCTCTTTGCCATGACCCTGCATCTCCTGGTGGAGCCAGACCAACATAAGCACCATTTGCTGACATTAAGTCAGTGCTGATGTACCTAAAAATAATTAAAATGTTTCACTCAAATTCACCTATTGAAGAAAAAAGAACAACCATAATCTCGTTGCAGCTCATCAATTGATTACTTTATTCAATTCATGGCATTTATGTATTCAAATTTTTTATGCAGTAGTTAGCACTATACTTGATTTGCAACAGAATTAGGAAAATTATGCTTGTACCCATGAACTGACAAAATAATAAGATACACACCCGATAATGCAAATTAAAAACCTCAAGAAAAAACTAGGAAAAACCATGCCTTTGTACCTGTCTAAGACAAGTAATCTCCCACTAACGTTGCCTCGTTGATCCGGTTTTAAAAAATCCTCTGATGCGGGGAATAAATATGGCCAGCTTTGAACTTCTGTCATCGTCTGAATATCACTTCATATCAGTCTTTATCTTAAAACTTATTGCATCCAAATGTACTATAATATCAACCTCCTGTTGGAGATTGATATTTTTCTGTTTTAATAATTAATTATGTGTTGCTTTTTTCTGTCATAATTAAAGTGTTGCTTGCTTAAGTTTAAGTGTCATAATTAGATTGTTGCTTACTCCCTCTGTCCCGCAATAGATGACCCATTTGAAAATGTGTAATTTTGACCTAACTTACTTTGACCATATTTTTCTACTAATATACAAAGATAAATAATATCATATAAGATGTCGTTAGATATTTCTCGATGAGTATTCAAGATATTTAAGCTCAAAATTATGCATTGGCATGCGTAATAAGGTCAATTGTGTCAAGTATTAAGGGACGGAGGGAGTATTTGGTAAGTAAAGCAGTCCTAGGTAATGATGTCTATGGTTCTTAGGTAATGATGACTAGTGCTTAGAGTAGATTTAGTGCAGATTTTATGTTTAGTCTTACAAGCAAGCTTATGGCTTGGCTCTATATATTTGTTATGTATGCTTCAGCTTAATGTATCAAAGTATCTTAGCTTTTTGTACTTTGTTCTCAAAACATTGTTGTCTTCTCTAATTTTCTGGTTTTTCTTCTTTCTTCTCCGCCATTTTTGAACCTTAATTTTCTGTCTTGAGCTTATTGCTTCTGCTGCCTTTGCAAAAGCTAACACCTCCAAACAAGAAAAGTACAAGAGACACATAGGTATTAGACATACCTTTATTTTTGCATCCTCCCATAGCCAGAGCGGGTCATAACCTGTTGATCCAGAATTGAGATAAATATATACAGGACCAAAAACCTTTTTCCATGGTTCACCACCTCTAATTTTGGGTACCAAATCTTGTCCAGCATAGTGACCACTAAGAAACATCTGATGATTCCAACATAATAAACATGTGATGTTATAAGAGATAATAATCAAGTAAACTGATCTCAACTTGTATGATAGCCATGCAGCAAATCTATCACCATGGTCTAAGTTCATCCACTTACAGCAAGTGTGGTGGGTCCTACATGTGAGGTCAAATTCTGCTTGAGAGGCCCGCCAGAACGAAATTCATCACTAGGTGTGATCTGCCAGAATCCTACAGGTGGATTGAAAGATATCCAGCCATGGACTCGATTATCTATGTTCTTACATGAATATTGATACTTATCATCCACCTACAATCAAAATCAATAAGAACATAATAGAATACTTCATACTGTTAGGATATAGAAAAAAGGGAAATTGGAGTAGTTAGTTTTTTTTTTTTTACCAAAGTAGTTAGTTAGTTAATCGTTTAGTTAGAAAGTATCATGTATAAATAGGAGAGTACAACGATAGAGAGGGGCATTCAGATTTGTTTTCTTCCCTTCTCTTGCTTGTTTTCCACTTCTGATTTCTGTGTCACTGTTCTTCCCTTTTGCCTGCACCACATCTTGGCCACCTTTTCTTTGGGTTGCACTCTTCCTCTTCTCTTTCTTGGCTACCTTTTCCATCTTTTCCACCGCTGAATCAATTTTTTAACCCTTGCGGAGAGAGGTAGTGATTCATTTTGATGCTTTTCTTTTCCATTGTTAACAGTAAGTCAGTAACCTCCAATATTGATTCATCCCTTATTTATATCGTTTCCCATGATTCTGGATGTCTTTCTTTATTTTCCAACATGATTTTCTCCATTGAGTGCTCCAAAACTTCGTATCGTAGCCATGGAAAATGATTTCTAATTTGGATCATGATTCTCTTGATGTCAATAACAAAATCAAAACATTATCGCATCATCCAAGCTCATGAACGCCTATTGGAACTTATGAATTCTTGCACAGCAAAAAAAAAAACTGCCCTTGCAACCCACTCAATAGGGTCAATCCCCGTATATATTGGCAGCTTCCCCTTATGCACTTCCTCCATCTCAAGCAACACTGGTACTCCTCGAAGACACGGAAGGTCAAACCAATTCTTAGGAGCCTAGAAATCGTATTGAATCGAAAAAGCACTTTTATTAAGAAAATATGAAAGAATAGGAGAGAAAACTGTCCTCCAAAGATTCCCTCTTTCTCCTTCTACAATAGAGTCGCTTCTCTATTCACAAAATGTTAAA
>Ga0315915_1007541_pt1 | contig 12966 bp, 5 predicted proteins | sample MpolbnodulesMG_FD_207738 | JGI IMG/M metagenome (GOLD analysis project Ga0315915, IMG submission 207738) | Medicago polymorpha root nodule microbial communities from Los Angeles, California, United States - branched nodules | ecosystem: Host-associated > Plants > Roots > Nodule | place: USA... | reverse complement strand
ACTAAAACCAAAACGAGGCATATTTGCAGGGACCAAAACCATATTTTAGCCATATATCATTTATGTCTCATGCTATTTATCTGCATGGATTGAGAATTCATTGAAAAAATATGATTGTTAGCATTTAATGATACATTGAGAATTTGTGATTAAAAGCAACCTTGAATTAGTGGTTTCTCGTGTACTTTTGCAGATATACGTGATAGGCAGCAATACAAAATTGGGGCAGTGGAAAGTTGAAAATGGACTAAAACTCAGCTATGTTGGTGAATTTGTCTGGCTAGCTGAATGTGTGATACAAAGGAGTGATTTTCCAATAAGATATCCATTTTGAACTTTTCATCTCGATTTATAGATGAAAATGTGGGGTTATTATTTTCATATGTCGCTACCAGTACTCTGGTCTAACTTTACAGTCTTCCTTAACAATTATTTCCACATACAGATATTGTAAATATGGCAGGTCTGGGAATGCTTCTATAGAAAATGGTTCAAATCGAGAAGTGTCCATTAGTGCCTCAAGAAGAGAGGCAAAATATATTTTTCTTTCAGATGGCATGATACGTGTGAGTTGCTAAATTTACATTTACGGGCAGTGGAGATTGTGGTTTACCAGAAGTTGATGATTCTAACTTGTTGGTGGTTTGCTTTTCTAGGAAACACCCTGGCGTGGTGCTGGTGTAGCAATTCCTATGTTCTCTATCAGGTCGGAATCTGATCTAGGAGTTGGAGAGTTTCTCGACCTGAAATTGCTAGTTGACTGGGCTGTAGCATCTGGTTTCCATTTAGTTCAACTTTTACCTATCAATGATACATCTGTGCATCAGATGTGGTGGGATTCTTATCCATACAGGTATAGCAGCACCTTCAAAATCATTGACATTAGATAAACTTGTAAATACCTTATATATCATAAATGCAAACATGGTTTTTATCCTGCAATAGCTCAGCTATTGGAAACTGAAAGAACTTGGTATTACATAGCGGACATGATGGAGGCTAGCTCCTTAATTCATTGGCAAACCATTGTAATGCTGTGAAATAACAAGAAAGTATCTAACGAAAAAAAGAAGGCTTCGTTCCAAATGGCAAGGGTACTCCCAATTGCCCTGCATTCTCTCAGTAACTGCTTTCTCCACTATTTTCCTCCCCTTCCTATATATTCCACTTTGTGATCGTGATACTAGAATCTTTCTCCTCTACTCATTATGCCAGCTGTTCTCATATCAAATACACATCCTAGTCCTCTCTTTCTGTGCATTCACCTCAGTTGAGAGCAGTCCTTGTTTCTTTCTTTGATTATACACATACAGAATTACTGGTGTATAACAGGCTCCGGCAAGCAAGCAGAATAATAATTAAAGGTGTGGGAAATTGAATTTTCCGAAATTAGCTCGAAGTTGCTAAAAAGTCTTATTTGATCTCCGATAAGCACTGAAGCAGTATGACGAGGAACCTTCCCTTAAAAGCTCTCTTTTAAAGGGGAAGAACTAAGCCACTTTAGTACTTCACTGAGTCGATCATCCCATAATTTTGGATAACTTAGGCACCTCATGATACCCAAGTCCCTGTCAACTTCCTTTTAGATTTGGGGCTGGGGTGTCTTTGATTTTCTAAGTTTGATATTTACTCTCTGGTTTAAACCTATATCAAATTTTATTTGGATAAGATACAAACAGCATGCAGCATATCACACACTGTCTCTGATGTTAATATTATCAAACTTCTGATGGAAAAATGTTTCTTGTGTTTAATTGTTGTTTCAAACAAGTCATATACTAATTTTTAGATGCTTGAAATCCTAATCTCATATATGCTTTTCTTTCAGTTCACTCTCAGTATTTGCGCTGCATCCGTTGTACCTGAGAGTGCAGGCACTTTCTAAGAACATACCAGAGGAGATAAAGGTTATGTTTAGGAATTTCACTCTCTATTGAATAGCATTCATAGCAACTTCGAAATGCTGATATTTGAAATGCTTTGCATCTACTTTAAACAGCAAGAGATTGAGAAGGCAAAACAACAATTAGATGGCAAGGTAATGATCAGATGTTTATATGTATCTTGACATCCTCAAGAAAGGCTCTCTGATTTATGCATGTACATCATTAAATAAAATTCTGTTACAAAGTCTTAATAATTCGTCTTTCTAGACAGTCCCAACATTGCTGTTGTTTTAAATAAAATATCAGATTTGAAACCCATTTGGGGCTGGCCTAGTGGTTGACTTGGGATCTTGGAGTTTGCTCCTCCAAAAGTCTCAGGTTCAATTCCCTCTGGTGCCAATTTCGGTGGGTTAAGTCCATACAGAGCTTGCTCTGGCTTTAAACGGGGCCCCGCAAGTGGGCGGTGGGATTGGTCCCCTCGGATTAGTCGGTCCTTGGATCGGATACCGAGTTTTCAAAAAAAAAATAAAATCAGATTTGAAAAAAAAACATTATAACTTGATTGCATTTTGTTTATTAGAGGAGATGTGCAACTAAGTTTGTGAGGATTAGTGGTGAACTATTTTCAGTCTCAAAGTCACTCACTCAGTTTTCATTTCCTTAAAATTGCATGGACTCTCAACAGGTGGAATTATTTAGGTGTAAGTGATATAAAATACTTCTAATATGTAAGGGAAATTTTTTACAAATACATAAGACCCATAATGTTGTAAGGTTAGTGTTGAAGGCATGAAAGCGGAACATTGGATGTGTGACTATAAAATATAAAAGTTAGAACTAGAAATACAGTTATTAGAAAGAAAATTGGGGGAGTCCCTATAGTACAGATGGTAGAAACTTGTCTTGTGTGATATGAACATGCATAAGAAAGATTTGTAGAAGCACCATTTAAGAGTGAGTTTGTGGTAAATGATCTATTTTTCGACCAAATATATGAAAAAGACTTTATGGCGTCAGTTAATCCATGTAGCCGACCCCACCTAGTGGAATAGGACTTGATTGTTGTTGGCGATATTTGCTGTAAATATATTGTTATCGTCTTCACTATTTCTATTTGCCAACATATTGGTGGACGACAAATACATTTTCCTTATCGTTGGTTAATTTTATTTCGTCCTTACAGGAAGTTGATTATGAAGCTACAGTGGCTACTAAACTCTCAATTGCTAAGAAAGTTTTCAATCAAGAGAAAGATTTGATACTTAATTCGAGTTCCTTTCAGCAGTTCTTTTCTGAGAATGAGGTTGTAGTACTACACATTATGACTGCTTTATTATGTTGGCAAGAAATGCTTTATCTTTCTTATCTTTTCCGCTCCTTTATAATGAATTTTCATAATTGATTATTTATTTTCATTTTAAAATTGCTACACTGACTCAGCTTTATTCTTGATGGTGATAGGGTTGGTTGAAACCCTATGCTGCCTTCTGTTTCCTGAGAGACTTCTTTGAAACATCAGAACGAAGTCAATGGGGCCGTTTTGCCCAATACTCAGAAGATAAGGTATACACCTTAGGTTTCCTTTTTTTCTTTCTTTTCAACTTCGAAACATATCTTATTAAAACTGTATATTTCCCATTGTTTTGCAGTTAGAGAAACTTGTATCCAAGGAAAGTCTGCATTACGAGATAATTTGCTTCCACTACTATGTTCAATACCATCTACATTTACAAGTTAGTTATATTGAACCCTACTTTAAGTTCTACATGGCAGTCAAATCACTTAACGCAAATGTCTTACTGTTTGCTTTCATCTTAATCTGACAGTTGTCCGAAGCTTCAGAATACGCAAGAAAGAAGGGAGTGATTCTAAAGGGAGATCTTCCCATTGGAGTTGACAGAAACAGTGTGGATACTTGGGTTTATCCAAATTTGTTCCGAATGAACACTTCTACTGGGGCACCTCCTGATTATTTTGATAAAAATGGCCAGAATTGGGGATTTCCTACTTATAATTGGGAAGAGATGTCAAAAGATAACTATGGTTGGTGGCGAGCTCGATTAACTCAGGTTTTGGTTTTGAATTCTTGGCTGTCCTGTTCTTCACTGGAAAATAATCTATACAAACTTTAGTATAGAGGCTGAAGATAAGTTTCCTTTTTGTCCATGACAGATGGGAAAATATTTCACAGCTTACAGGATTGATCACATATTGGGATTCTTCAGAATTTGGGAACTTCCAGATCATGCTGTGACTGGTTTAGTAGGAAAATTCCGACCATCTATTCCACTAAGTCAGGTATCCTTATGCTCATTGAAATTTAAAGGGAACTTGATTCAGTGATTCGTCCTGATTCCCTAACTGGCAAAAGAAACTATTTTTTTAGTCAATTTATAGTTTATTAAATGTATTGTAGGAAGAACTTGAAAGGGAAGGAATATGGGACTTTAATCGCCTGAGCCGCCCATACATTAGGCAAGAAATATTACAGGTTAGCATTGTACCTTTTATGCTATGGATGAATTTTCATAATGTGTTAATAATTTACCTTAAAGACGCATCTGCTTTTTTCTATCATGTCTTGTTGATTTTCTTAGTTATAATATATTTTTCAATTCTTGTTTCAGGAAAAATTTGGGTCTGCTTGGGCATTTATCGCAACAGCTTTTCTGAACGAATATGACAAGAACTGTTATGAGGTGATCATACTATTCTGTGCAGATTTGTTTTGTATCTATCACATCTGCTTTATCTTTTTAAATATTGTTTTTGTGTTCTATATATGTTAGTAATGTATTTCTACACTTTTGCTAGTTTTTATAATCCATCTAAATATCATATGGATGCTTAGCCGCTTGATAACGCATTGATTCTGAATATTTAGATCTACCACTGATCTTTTCTGGTTATCATACTTCAATTCATTTCCCCTTCTCATTTGTGTGTATTTAAATTCTAAATTTCGCGAGTAAACCATATAAACTTCACAAATTTCTGCAAATCCAGTTTTAGAAATCCAATGGACAGTTTATTTTGTAATAGTTCATAGCTTGTTTAATGTCTAAGTAAAAGAAGATGTGGTCACTATTGGTATTTTTTCGTGATCAAGCAAGTACAGCTATAAGTTGCTGGGTTAGTTGTAATTAGGCAAGAGTGTATTCTTAGTGTCAATTCTTTTGCTTTATTTGTTAAAGATGTCTAATCAATTTAACACTGTACTTAACGGTACCAATTTAAGACAGGTTCAGGGATTTTATCATGTAAGACGTGAAAATATAATTTTTTTTCATTTATGTTAGTTATTTCTAAGCATGCCTTTCTTTCATAAGTTTTCTGTAAATTCTGTTATGACCATTATATATATGCTGTTGTAATTTTTTTTTCATGAATGATAATTATAGTTCAAGGAAGATAGCAACACAGAGAAAAAAATTGTTTCCAAACTGAAAACTTCTGCAGAAAGTTCTCTGTTGTTGGAGAGTGAAGACAAAATGCGGCGTAATCTGATCGATCTTTTACAGGTAACTTTATCAAATTTGTTTCGTGGATTATATTCTTCTTCTCTTCCACCCACTATCTGTCTGTATTAATATTTACACTGAAAGGTACTGTAAAACTCATAATATTTTGACTTTATTTTGATTCACTGGTATTAAGGGTATTTCATTATCAGTAAACCAAATGGATCTCTCGTTTTAAGATACTGTTGTGATGCCACTGCTGCTAGTGAAAACCCAGTTTCTACAATGATGTGTACTTTCTTATTTATTAGCTGACAATGGATCAAATTGACACACTTCAATTTTAATATGGCTTTTCTTTAATCTATGTTGTTTCCTTTTCTGTCTTCTGAATTATATCTGTGTACTCTTGATCTTGCACATCTTACATTATGTTATTTGCTATTGTTTCTTGCAGAATATAGTTCTAATCCGAGATCCAGAGAATCCAAAAGATTTTTATCCCCGTTTCAACCTTGAAGATACATCAAGTTTCCAGGCTTTGGATGATCATAGGTACGTTAGTAATATCAGTGTGTGTGGATATACCATTGGGACTGGTTCCAATTCCAACTATTATGCTGCTTTTTCATCATTGTTTGACTCTGAAAACTGATCTCCATCCAATAAAAATTCCTTTCATATTCTGCTTCCTGACTTCCTTGAGATGCAATCTTACAAGATCTTACTGCTTATCATGCAATACAGCAAGAATGTTCTCAAAAGATTGTATTATGACTACTATTTCCATCGTCAAGAGAATCTTTGGAGGCAAAATGCGCTGAAGACTCTACCTGCACTTCTAAATTCATCAGAGATGCTGGCCTGCGGGGAAGATTTGGGCCTCATTCCTTCTTGTGTGCATCCTGTATGTCAATTATATTCCTTAAACTCTCATAAACAAGAACCTCCTCCTCACTCGTGCGCACGTCTCCTCAAACACACAGACACATACATGTTCAGAATTATGCTTATGACATTAAAAGGATTTGAATAATTTCATTTTGGGTGTTGTTACATTGAAAGGGTTGACTATAATTTGTTGGTGCAGGTTATGCAAGAACTCGGATTAGTTGGGTTGCGCATTCAACGGATGCCCAATGAATCTGATCTGGAATTTGGTATTCCTTCTCAATACAGCTACATGACGGTAAATTTTCTACATACTACTGCTTATCCCTATTTTATTTTGGAGCGCCTGTGGTCGAACTAAAGGAAGCGTGGTGACTTTTTCTGTCTTTATTGAGGCTTCATGGTTCCATATTAAAAATAAAACCCAATGGATAATAAATACTCTGAAAAAATATTTTTTGTATTAAGCCTTTAGAAACCATAACTCAAACATTATCTGGTTGTTATATATATATATATGCCACATTCTAATCTCTTTTTTAGTTTTATGTTGCAAATAATGAAAAGCTACTGGTTTGTGTAGTTCTTGTAGTTATTTGGTTCTGAAGGCATGTAATCAAATATTTAGGGTTTCTTTGTTGTACCATGGTAAACCCGGGTTTAGCTTAATCGAGAAATAATGTCTGTTTCTGAATTTAGAGGGCTTTTGTAAAATTGTCATTTGATTCGGGAAGTCGTGCCAATGTGCAGGTATGTGCCCCATCATGTCATGACTGTTCCACCTTGCGTGCTTGGTGGGAAGAAGACGAAGAAAGAAGACAACGATTCTTCAAGAATGTGATGGAGTCTGATGAGTTGCCACCCGATCAATGTGTTCCAGAAGTTGCACATTTTATTATAAGGCAACATATTGAATCCCCATCAATGTGGGCAATTTTCCCCCTTCAGGTACATGAAGAAAAACATGATTGCACTAGTTTGTTCACGGCATTGAGGATTTCTTCCATTTTAGTTATGTCCCTTCACATGAAAATCATGACATTCTTAATCTGTTGGACAGGACTTGTTAGCATTAAAAGAAGAATATACAGCACGCCCTGCAATAGAAGAGACAATCAACGACCCTACAAATCCAAAGCACTACTGGAGATACCGTAAGTTTTGTGTGCTTTGTCTTTGCTAAGAGTCCTACAATGATACCGTAAGCACTTGGATACTAATTATAACGGGGAGTTTGTAATTGTAAGATGAAGAATGCTTATGTTTTACAAGCTCGATTTAGGTCTTATCTCTTGGCCACATAGGACTTGGATTTTTTCCAGTGATCTTAAAGCTAACTTTTTGGAAAACAAGCTCAATTCAACACATAATGATTAGTGATATGGCATGAATAATGACTATAACGAGGGTTTGTATTGTAAGGTGAAGATTGCTTATGTTTTATAAGCTCAATTCAAGTCTTATCTCTTCCTGATGTAGGACTTGGGTTTTCTCTAATGATCTAAAAGCTTCCAATGATTTCAAAACTAACTCCTTGGAGGACAAGATAATCTGTGATCATTGAACTATTCTGATGGAGAATTAAAATACAACTGTCTTGATCTGATTTCAGGTGTGCATGTGACTCTGGAGTCATTGAATAAAGATAACGAGCTCAAAACCATCATTAAAGATCTTGTACATTGGGGTGGAAGATCAGTTCCTCTGGAGGATTCACAAGCTGAAGCAAATCTAATCTCAACTTCATCAGTAGCAGACACCGTCTCTGAGAAGCAACAGTTTGCCGGTACCGGAGAAAAGATCCGTCATCCTTCTGAATATAATGGAATTCCATTCCCTATCATGCGTTGATTGCATTATACCTGTCCTTCAATTAAGATTTACATAACCTGCCACAATGAAGAAAGCAATAAGGATTCATCCAGGTTGTTGCCCTTGTTACCTATGTTTCTATGATGTTTACTTTATAAAGATTCAATAAATTTAAAAGTATGTATATGTCTAAGCATATATGTGCCTATAATTTGTAGCTATTGTAATAAAATATTCAATTTTCCTTTATATAAATAAAAGTCATGCAAGATTTGAATTAGGGCTTCTTAATGTCACCGAGGAGTCCACACAAAACAAATGTATTTATTAGTGTTGGTTAAATTGTACTAGTACTATTTTTGGTAAAAGAAAAATGAAGTACTATTTCTCCCGATTTACGGTGTAAAGTTCATTTTAAGGATATGTTTAACCAGTTTTGTTTACGAGTGTGAATTGCTGCATCTTCCGGTGAGTGTAAATTTCATCCAAAGGAAAGGGTAAATTGTGCAACATCTTAGCAATTGAACATACAACAATCCATATGTTCTCGTAATTAACATCCACATTTCTATTTACCATGCCACAACTCTACTTGAACCGTCTCATCTGCAATTAAATGCAATGTGTTCACCAATATGTTTCCAACCAACTTTGACTGCAACACATTTCCTTTGAATATGTGTTCCTTAAAATCATGCGATTTTAAAATGAGGTTTGTATCTCAATATGTTGCAACTTTATCATGTTCTTAATTGAAGCTCAATTTTTACATATATCACACACACTATCCCTCAAATATTTTCTTAATCAACTGTGACCAGATTTAACCCTATTTGTAATTGTATTTTCAATATGTATGTCGCAGTTCCCTCCAAACCCTTACCACTTTCTCTGTCACCGTCTCCAATATAGTATTTTTCACTTTTTTTTTGAAAAGTTGGACATACAATTTTGAACAAACGAAGGAAACCAAGATATACTTCCTTTGACTCAGATTCCACTATAGCTTCCCATGCATCTATGATTGTTTTCCATACATCTTTTGATTTGACTTCTTTCCCCTCCTTATAATTGAGAGCTTTGACTCTGCAATCTGTCTTACATCTTGCTTTGACATATTTTAAGATATGATACCAAAGTAGCAGAGCAAACGAGTTAAGTAAAACTGTGACAACAACATTTATTTAGAGCATTATCTCAATTAGTCAGAATTACCTTGGAAGCGTTACCTAGAGATTTCGACATATCACGCCACTTCTCTAGAGCTCAGGTGACGTTTTCTTCCTTCTTAGATATCATATAAGAAAATGCAATCTTCTTCCAAAAAAATAAAAGCAAATGCAATATAGTACAATACACACCCTCAATAGAAGTGACACCGACAAACTCAAGCAACAATAGACACTGTTTATTCGTTTTATAAGTGGAATCCATCACAAACACAATTATAAAAGCATTAAACAATGAATTATGCTCTTCACCCAACCAAAAATGCTCATCCCCAACTGAAATGACTATAATGCCCCTGCATGAGTTAACTCATGCTAGTGTAAATCTCTGCATGAGTAAAGTCACGCAGGGGTATTTTTGAAATTTCAATTGAAAATGAGTAAAATATGTTGGGTAAAGAGCAGAATTCTTAAACAATTTGATTGAATCTAAATAGGCCCAAAAAATATCTTTGACAATTTTAGAATCAACAAACAATCTATAGTTATAAACATACTTATCTTCAACCAAGCATTTCATGAATGTTGCATTTCATGAGATGTTGCATTATAATTTATAAATATGTTTGATAATAGATGCTCTATGATCATTTCTATTCTTCAAAGTGATGAGAATATTTCTTGGAAGAACCATAAAACCTGTCATCTCATGAACAAGCTTCTTCTCTTCTGGTTGTAGGCGTTTTGCATATTTATGACCTTGAAATAATTGAGCCAACTCATGTTTATATTCTCCATTCACTACTCTAAGACTCCATAGACCACCATTCAAAATATAACCACTCACTCTAAATGTACACTCACATTTCAAGGAAGCCGACTCTTGTTTTTTTTATTTTTGACAAACTTTTAAAATATCATTTATATTAGAGCCTAAATAAGTTGTCATTTATATTTATTTATTTTTTTGCGTAAATTAGTTACTCATTTAAAAATGTTTATATAGTTTAATCAACTTTCATTCTTGGTCCACTTCAATTATAAATTTGTCTACGGTTAAATGATAGACTATAAAAAATATTGAGTTAAATATGTTTTAAGACCTTACATTTTGCGCTCATTTGAAAAATAGTCTCTACATTTCATTAAATGTTATTAAAATCCTCACATTTATCTCCATTATCAAAATTTAGTCTATGCTGTTAATTCTCTAGCGGAATGTTGATGTGGCAGTTAGTGGGTCTCAATTATTTTAGGGTTAAATATGTTTTTGCTCCTTACATTTTGCGTGACTTAGAAGAATAGTTCTTATTATTTTAGGGATTTTAAAAACATTTATTGAAATTCAAGGACTATTTTTCAAAGTTACGCAAAATGTAGGGACCAAAAACATATTTAACCTTAAAATAATTTGGACCCACTAAATGTCACATCAGCATTCCATTTTGATAACATAGATAAAATGTGGGGATTTTAAAAACATTTAATGAAATGTAGGAACTATTCTTCAAAAAGATGCAAAATGTAAGAATTAAAAACATATTTAACCCAAAAATATTTCAGCACCCATGACGATAATATTAGATGCTCATTAACAACGAGGCCTAATCGTAAATAGAAACTTAAAAGATAATGCTAGTATTGATGAACTGAAGATGTAATTTATGTTTTTGAATAGTAAAGTAAGACTTTTAGTGACATATGAAAAATAAAATTTGGCAACATTATTGACGTTTTTAAATAAAAAACTAATTTAAAAATAGAAGATAAATCACATGTTTTGAAATTGAAATTAAGTTAAATGGTCATTGATGGATTTTATTTTTGGATGTTAACCCTTTGAGTTTTAGAAGAAGAGTGTCCTAGTAATAGCAAGAGTTCGACTCCGAGGTAAATATAATATGATCAACTGTTGTTCTACCTAGGAATGGAACTAGGGTTTTACCTGAACCATTCGTCCTTTGGTAAAACTCATTAACCACCTGAACACAATTTCTTGGTTGCCGTTGATGGAATTTTGCATATAGTATAACAATTACGGGTGCTCATGAGTGCGAGTTAACTCGTGAACTCGATGACCTAAACTGATCCAACCTACTAAATATTTGAACCAGATTATTTATGGGTCTAACCTGAGCCTACCTGTAAAGTTTGTTTCATGTATTGGGTTTAAGTTTTTGGGTCGGTGAAACTAATTGCTAGTATTGAATTATTATATTATTAATTTAAGTAAAAATTTGAATAAATATATGTCTATTTTTTTTATCTGAACTTAATCTCTACCAAAAACAGTTATGAGTCCAACCCAACCCTTATTTCATTTACAATAGATTCTCATTCTAAACCGCAATTTTATTTTTATTAATTTTTTTTTAAAATTCTATTTTTTATTTTAGACTAATAATCCCGAACCTAAACCATTCACAATCTAAGGTTGGTTCGGTTCGGGTTTAATAATAAAAATACATGTTGGATAGCGAACCCGATCTGTTAAAAGTTGAACGGGTTGGATAACATATTTCTCCAAACCCAGCCCAATTCAAACTATGTAGGGTACACCCCCTAATAAAGATGAGTCGAAGCATTGAATATTTCATTTATTCCTAATTAAAATTTAATGGATATACTCATTCTTTTTTGGTGTTAATGAATACACTCATTCTGAACCATTATGGATATACTCGTTATATATGTCAATTAAACATAATAAATAAACCGGAATAAAGTTCTGATAATATTATGTATATTTATTATTTTAAATTTAATAATTTTTTGGTAATATTTAAGATATTATATTTTTACTTTTTTTTTGAAACATATTATATTTTTAACTAAATTATTTAATAATTACAATATTATAAATGTTAAATTTAAACCAACATAAAACAACATTGAATGAATTTCACTAAATTATTTTTATTGAATTTTATACTATATATATTGAGTTACTATAATATTTAACAAATATTGTCTTTGTATTTCAAAGTTAAATGTATTGATGTGTAATATATACATTTATAATATTTAATATTTAATATATCATATTATAAATTTACATAAGTTATAGTAGCTTTTTTTTAGGAATAAGTTAGAGTAGTTGTTTTTATTTTTGAAGAATTTATATAGTAGTTGTTGTAATATACATTAATTGCATAATATTTCTGATATTTTATCAAGAAAGTAATATTTTTTAACTAAATGTCAACATTCAGTCAAAACAAAGTAAAATTCAACAACAATGGTATATTAAATTAACTATGTTCCCATTTATTATATATAAGTTTCACTACAAATAATAATAAAAAATCATGTTCACATTTATTTTAAATTAATTTAAAATCTAAGTCATTTAATTCAATGCTTATAAACATTTTATTTATCATTTAATAAATTAACCTATAAATTTAAATTTAATTATATCAAATCTCATATATTTGAGTTAAATACTTTTTTTCTATTTTTTTTTATAAATTCTAAATATATAATAAATGTAAAAATAGAAATTAATTCAAGGTATCAAATATGTCATCTATTATCTATTTGACTTTTGAATTTTAATGAAATGTATTTAAATATTTGTTTTATATTAATTTTTTTAATATTAAAATAAATAAGTAATTACACAAATAACAAAAAAAAAATTATTTAAGAAATACCTGACATTAAGAAATTGAATATATATATATATATATATATATATATATATATATATATATATATATATATATATATATATATTATAAAAAA
>Ga0315915_1007540_pt1 | contig 12967 bp, 5 predicted proteins | sample MpolbnodulesMG_FD_207738 | JGI IMG/M metagenome (GOLD analysis project Ga0315915, IMG submission 207738) | Medicago polymorpha root nodule microbial communities from Los Angeles, California, United States - branched nodules | ecosystem: Host-associated > Plants > Roots > Nodule | place: USA... | reverse complement strand
TCGTCAACATCTGCTTAGTCGCTTACAAACTAAGGATCTTGTGAGTTGTAAAAAGCCAAGATTTTCTCTGATTTGGTTTATTATATTTTCTAGGCTTAAATATTGCACTCGTCCCTGCAAATATGATCCGTTTAAGTTTTGGTCCCTGTAAAAAAAAATTATTTTTGGTCCCGGCAAAATATTTTGTTTTTTCAACAGGTCCCTGCAAAAAAATTTGTTTCTGAAAATAGTCCTTGGAGGGACTATTTTAAAAAACAAAAAATTTTGCAGGGACCAAAATCAATTTTTTTTTACAGGGACCAAAACTTAAACGAGGCATATTTGCAGGGACGACTACCATATTTAAGCCTTAAAAATATTCTTTTATCGCAATCATAACAATGTTTTTTTTACATAACATGACATTTATTTATTTATGTTATGATGTTACTAATTACTATTAGAATAAACAATAAAAGATCATTATTTTTTTCTTTATTTTATATGCAGACAAACTAAAATATGTTGAGTTCATAAATAATTTTTATATGCCTTGACAATATTTTTTTTTTAAGGAACCTTGACAATATTTTTTTTATGAATCAATATATCAATAATTTCCATTAATATTTAAAAAATTTAATCAAAATTATACAAACAAACATAATAAAATAATCACATGTGTTAGCGCAGTAGAAAGAGCGGACAGACGTGCACGATAGTACCCGCCTTTCTGCTAGTTTATAATAAGGGTAGTGTTAACTTGTATCTTTAACTTGTGCCCTTAAGGATAAGATTTAAAATTTCTAGAATATTGAATGCACAATTTCCAACAAAATATTTTTATCTTTGGTTTCTTAACTTATGTCTTAGGACACAAGTTAACATTTTTCTTATAATAATGGTAAATGCATCAATATTTAACAATGAAACTCAATCATTATTTCTCTCTTTTACTTATATATTTTTCTTGATATGTATAAAATTAACAAAATACTTGCATTATGAGATGGAGGGAGTACAACTTTAGTGGTATTGTTTCACACAAAATAAAAACTTTAGTTGTATTGTTTGATTGTAAAAATGTTACATTGATAGAACAAGACAAAACTGAAATTTGTGTCCTTTAGGATAAATCACAATTTTTTTTCCCATATACAAGTTGGTGAAACAGCATAATAATCTTGTCCATAAAAATTATCACATGATATTTTGGCTTATAATGTGTTGTTCTATCTTGTGATGATATTATGTTTAATATTTACATTTTAGCATATCAAACAAACTCTTTGATTGTTTTCCATAAATTAGGGTTCAAACATTACCTCACCTCCTATCCGTAAGTTTTCAATGTATACTCAATATGGTCGATGTGTATTTTTTGATTGTCCAGTTTCAAAGTTGGATTTGATTTTTCTATTGGATTGACAATGCAACAATAGTGTTGCTCATCATTCAGGTTTATTCATGCTCACCAGTTCTGAGGTTTGTTGTCACAAGGCTTACGGATCATTTAAATAATATATGTATCATGAAAGAAAAAAAATGTCATTGATTGATAAAAATGAGCATTACAATTTATATATAGTTCACGTAGGTGTAGGATAGCTATGATACAGTGACTGTATGCTATATAAATTCTAATATATTTATTTATAACTAACTACCTAGAAGTTGGAGGTCGATAAATGTCAACCATTTCCAACTTGTATAGTAGTGTGTGGAAAGGTTGAGGCAGTAAAAATTTGGTGAAAAAGTTTGCAATTTGTGCTTGTGAAGTAACTGGTAGCAGCTTCATTACACTCGCTTGAATATTTTTTGTGATTATGTGGAAATCTATCTCCAAATGCTTAGTTCTCTCACGAAATACATGATTGGCTGCAATATGTAGAGCACTTTGATTGTCACAATAAATGACTGGTAATTTGATGCAAGGTGATGGTTGAATTAGGCAAGTGTACCAAATCGTTTACCAAGTAATAAAGTGATAAGTAGAGTATCGTATCCACAGGGATTGTCGTTTCGTTCGAACAATTCGTGTTACTTATTTTTAAGTTGACGATATAATAAAAGAGTTAAGGGTAAGAAGTTTGCAATTTTTATTTGTCTGCGACAGAGCAAGTTTACCTGTTTTGGTTACAGAAAAGTAAGCAGTGGTTAGGATTATTCGAATCCCCCTTATTTATATTGTTGTATATTAAATAACAGTAATGTCGTCGTTTATTTATCTTAAGTAGACTATACAGGTGATGAGGCCGTTGGGACGTTACTAACCTAATCTGGCGTCAAGCTGCACCTGCTGATCACACAGTGATCCTTACGTGTGGGGTTTATTCTATATCAGTTGACTAGGTATATACCTCCAATGTTTGGTTGCACCTGCTGGTCACATAGTGATCCTTACGTGTGGGGTCTTACCACCTCAAAGGTAATTTAAAGCATAGACTTTATGTTGGCTTTCCACCATTTCCCAAGGCAATGAAGGTCAAGGTTCATTAGGTCTACCCATCTATGATATTAGAACACTCATATCACACTCTCTCTCTCTCTCTCTTTGTAGTTCTACAAATGAGCAACCCTATCAGTGTCTACCTTACCAAGGGTTAAAGAGAATGATTATATTAGGTTTACTCCCTGAAGTCGCTTGCTTCCTTAATTACTAACTAGTTACCTCCTAGGTTCAGTAGATTTTACTCAGTTTTAGTAATGTCACCTCCTAAGTACGTACTACTAGGGTTAACTCTCTTTCGGTATATTTCACTAGTTACTAACTAATTACTTCCTAGACAAATAAATATTAATATACGAGTTATAAATATCAAGATATAAGCAGCAAGATATTAATATCAATATTAGGCTCTGTCACAACCTAAAGATCTAATCTAGGGTTATGATCCTTTGAAATAAATAATTCCTAATAAAACTTAATAGCGAATAGAAACTAAATAAAATAAAACGACATTATATTAAATAAATATCCAACAAAAATAAATAGAGGTTCATTTTAGAACTCTAACCTAAAAAGAATTAGTTACACATGGTAACTAAAAACAAATTACTAAAGATAAAAAACATACCCTATAAAATCAAGGAGAAGATAGAAACTCCTCCGCAGCTCTAGAATTGCCTTCCTCTTGAACTACCACGGTTCTGAACGAGAAATTCTGAATGAGGAAGGTTGGTATTTACAGTGAAAGTTTCTAACTGGGTTTGGGCTAAAAACGTGAGCTTTACCCACAAAAAACATGAAATTACGCATGCGCCCCGAACATTTTAGATTCTCGGGACGCATGAGTATGCACCCAAAACCATGCTCTAGGCGCATGGTAATGTGCTCTAGGTGCATGGTGAGCCTTCTTGGGCCCAGTTTCTCCGATTTTCCATCGTTTTAGGTCTTCGTCTTCAAATAACTTGCCTCATGAGGTCTCTTGAATCTTCATTCTTGGTCTTCCCAAATTCTCATGAGGCCTCTTGAATCTTCATTCTTGGTCTTCCCAAAGTCTTCACAAATCTTCAGATGTTCTTGATTTGCCGATTTACATGATTTCTTCGTGAATTACTTCAAAAAAAAAACCCTAAAATTGCTATGTTTTGGGAAAACTAGAATTACAGACTTAAATATAGAAAACATTACAAAAGTCCTGAAATCATAAGCAATCGTTCTAATATTCCTCCTTTTTGCTGCTAAAAACTACTAAAATTTATTAAAAAACATGCTAAGAATAACGTAAGATGACCTGTCATCACAACCCAAACTTAAATTGTTGTTTGTTCTCAAGTAACGAAAGAAAAAATATATTTTATTCTTTGCATTTTCTCAGGAAAAACATACATTTCCGAGAGTTGTGCTTAGGACATCATTCATCACACATTTATAGCAGAGCCGCAACTAACTTACCACGTTACATTCAAGCAGATTCGGCTAGGCGAAACTAACCTATGTTCTCAGCCATACTCTTTTTCATTATACGCGTATGTATCTCCTAAATTCAGTAGGGCTGGTCACAGTATTTTCCCACTCCAGTCGTCACATGAATGTACTTTGCTATAAATTTGAAACAATTTTAAACATACAGTAAAAATCAAGTTATTTACACACTTTGAGGACTTTGAGGTTTGTAACTTGGCTAAGGTTAAGGGTTGATATATTTGGGAAAGTAGCCTAACAAAAGAACTTGGAATTAGTTCACTAACCTAGGGATTCCTACTAAACATTAATGTGTTGCCAACCCTTTCCTTCCTTAATTCAAACAAGGTGGGTAAAATAGTAGAACTATTTGTCTTTATTTTTGACAGAAACATACATTTTTTTAAGAGACCAAAAATTTCGGTTCTTTATATTTTTCTATTTTTTTTTTGTGTAGATCCATGGTCATCTACATTTTTTTTCATTTTTTTCTTTTTCTGACAAATGTGTTTTGCTGTTACCCCACCCCAAACTTAAAATGTTGTTAATTCCAAAGAGCAAGCCCAAACTTAGTTTCAAACCATACGCATTCATTATAATACTTAGCTAACTCCAGGTGAAATCAAACAAGGTGCATTTAATGTTTCGGACTTTGACATGATTTGTCACAAGAAAGAAATTTTCATCTGGAGGCTTAAAGTGGTTTAACAAAGGATAATAAGAATATATAATGGGTGGCTTGAAATGCCCAAGATACCAAAGAAAAATGCCTCGTGTGTGTAATAACCTAACCGGTCGTCCGTAAAGAACGGCCGCAAATTCAAGCAAAAATAGCATTCATATGGAACACTCATAATTGAAAATATTTAAGTATCTAACAATCTAGAATGGATATGGAAATATTTGGCTCTGAATCTCACTGGTTATGTTATTCAGAAAAGAGATGGTGATCCTATAAGTACCTTCACTAGCATGCCCCAAAAAGTATCGTGCTCTTGAATGTAAAGGTAAACTAGCCCCCGCCGTAAATGCTTTGAAATGAATACCTAAGACTAAAACAAATTTAAGCATAAAAGGAAAGGTAGTATATGTAATGCAAAATAAATAAAATTTTATTAGATAATATTGAGGATTAGCAACAGAAAAAAATTGATTAGTCAAATCATCCCAGCTTAGAAGAAAAATAAAAGTGTAGAAAAATGAAGATAATGGGTTGCCTCCAATCCAGTGCTTGTTTAACGTCTGAGTCCTGATGATCAATAGGTTGCCTCCTATCCAGTGCTTCTTTTGAGTCACTAGCTTGACAAAATAGGCTGCCTCCTATTCAGCGCGTGTTTAGCGTCCCAGGCCTGACAGATATATCTAACTTGTGCTTGGGAGCCCTTGTCCTTCAGGCTCCTTGTTATCTTCCTCCTTCTCAACCTTCAGGTTGGGTTCTTCCTTCAACACTCTGTCTTGCTTAGGGTAACAGTATTGTCCAAAAACTTTGTAGGTGATGTAGTCTTCTCTTGATCTGATGATAATTTTCCCTTGATCCACATTTATTATAGTCCGGGCAGTGGCGAGAAAAGGTCTCCCTAAGATCATTTGAACTTTATCTAATCTCCTCATTTTCATAACTATTATCTCAATAGGGAAAGTGAATCCATCAATGACGATATTCATAGTCTCTATTACACCTTCAACATTCTTGAGAGAACCATAAGCAAGTCATATTCTTACTTCGCAAAGATTTAACTCTAATCCACCAATCTTATTGTATAGTGATAGTGACATCATGTTTGCACTAGATCCGAGGTCACACATTACTTCTCCAACATAGAATCATTTGATGGTAACTGGTATGCTAAAACATTCAGGGTCTTCCCTTTTCTTTGGAGGCTCGTCATCATGTTTCTTGCGATATTCATTGGCAACAGCTGCCATCTTGTCAAAAGGTGGCTACCGGTGGGTGAGAATAAGTAATCCAAAAGGTTCTTGCAGCATTGATTTTTGGTCACTCTCCTGGTTTGTAAGACATCCCTGAGAGTGGGCCATTCCTTCACCATATGCTTCAATGCTTCTGTGACCTTGCTTTCAGTTGTCAGAGGATCAATCTTTATCACTTCATCCTTTTCCACTTTCATCGTTTTGAAAGTTTCATTCCTACGATTATCTAGAGTTGTTCCGGAACCTGTTCTTGTAGCATTTATAAATTCAGTAGACAGTTGTCCCATCTACACTTGCAAGTTCTTCATAGCAATTACGTGTCGCTTTTGCATCTCTTCATAGCAATAGAGTGTTTATTTTTATTTTTCTTGTTTTTACATTTGTCAATAATTTTTATTCATAACATACAATACAATATTAAATACCATTTATTAATCTTCGTAACATAAAACATCATAAATATTATATAAATGCATTCTTTTTTGATTTGTAACCACATTTTGTAATAGTTAGTATTATTACTATATTAATTATATTTATTCTTTCAAAAAAATACTATACTAATTAATTTATTATAACAAAAAATACTTATTATATTTATTAAGTGTAAATTTATAAATTGTTTGTGTAAATACTATGTAAGCATTATAATACTCCCTCCGTCCGAAATTATACGTGGATTTGAAAAGAAAAGAAAAATTGTCTCAAAATATATGTCACTTTATAATATTAATAAATAATTTATGTTACTTTTCATACTCCCTACGATCCTTATTATAAGAAACAAAACCAATAAAATCATTAGTTAATGTAACTTTTTGAATATTTTTACAAATATACCCTCTTAAAAAATTGTGAAACATTAAATTTACTCATTAATATTAAAAAGAAAAGCATTAAATAAAAGGGTAATAAAGTCTTTTAAGAAATAACTTCACTTTAAAAGTTGTGTCATTTTTCTTATAAATATGACAAACAAAGTTTTTGAGAATTTTCTTATAACAAGGACGAGAGGAAGTATTATATCATTAACTATTTATTACTCTTTTTTTTTTCAATTCATTAATTTATCTTTCTCATATCATGTATTAAGGATAATTTTGTAAAACAACTCATAATCTATCTTTCTCAGACAAAATTCATTAGTATATTTCTTAATATGCGTGAAATGGCTAAAGCGTCGTGTAATTTGGAACGGATGGAGTATCTCTTTAAAACTAAGAACCATGCAGTCTCGTGAGCTTAATTTAGTTGGTAGATACATTGGATAATATATATAGGGGTCGGGATTCAAACCACAGACACCTCACTTATTCGCCCTCACTTATTCGCCTTAAAAATAGGTAAATTTCTTTTATTTTGTGATTATATACACTAATATGCTTGACTGTTTATAGTAGGCTGATTATAATTTTATCATGGTTTCAAAGTGATTATCCTTAAATAATAAAACATTAAAAAAATTATGTGGCTATTTTTTAAGAAATATATATATTTTTGGTTATTTAAATAGTTTTTTTTAAGGATGGTTATTTAAATAGTTAGTTTGTGTTTATAACATATATAATATTCATTCTCACATGACATTTATGATGTAATAAGTCCTATTTAATTTAATACATAAAGAATGAGAAATATATGTTTTCTTTTCAAACTATATTGGTGGTCATGTGTGTGAATGATGGTGTTGTTTGTGATTGAAATACATGATTCAAAGATTCATATTTAATTAAGGATTAGTGTCATATTTAATTAAGGATTATGAGATAAATAAATTGAGTGTGATTTATCTAATTTTCAAAATTGATTTTTTAATGTAAAATATAATATATTAATTATGTTTTTTATATATTTTTTTGTTTAATAAAACATGCATTCACCGAAGTTTAATAAGTTTCTAAAGTTTATATCCTCAATTGTATTTCCTATAATGGATTTTAAGCTCTGATTTAATCTCTTAAGCAAAATTCGCATATGTCGAAATTGGAGGGATTTAGATTGTTGCTTATATACAGGAATATTTTGGATTATATAATCCAAAAATTCCCAAAAAATAGTTCAAGTTATATAATCTGAAACATGGGTATTTTCAGAATTAAGAGTCTGTTTGTTATGGTTTTTTTAAGATTTTTTTTCCTCTTAAAATAATCACTTTTAAGAGTGTTGCATCCGTTTGTTACAACTTTAAAAAAAAAAAAATCATAGTCTAAAAAAATACTAATATAAAAACAACTTCAAATGAGAAGCTGTTAAGAACAGCTTCTCAAAAAATAGATTTTTTTTAGAGAAGAGTGAAAATATGGTTTAAAATATTGAACTAATTTTGTAACAAAAAATCCCTTATATATAGTTGTATCCAAACAAACTAAATTATTTATTTAAAAAATTAATTTTTATTACAGTAAACAAACGCAAAATAGATTTTCATTTTTCATAAAATCTCTAAATTATTTTATGTCAAAATCACTTTTATTTTAAGGCTTAAATGCACTTTTCACCCATATGTTTCAAAAAGTTGCGATTTTAGCCCCCTTTAAAAAAAATGGTTATTTTGACCCCCTAACTTTTGGCCCTCTTTTGATTAGCTGATTTTGATGGTGATTATGACAATTTCTCAGTCTCTGATGGTGTAAACTGGCATGGCGATAGAAGGATGCTGATAAGTGGAGTCCAAACTAACATGGTGTAACTTTTGGTCCTCTAAAGAAGGATCCACTTATTAGTTTGGACTCCACTTATCATGCCAGTTTGGACACCATGCAAGTTTGGACTCCACTTATCAGCATCATTTTATCCCCATGCCAGTTTACACCATCAGAGACTGAGAAAATGACATAAAATCAGTTAATCAAAAGAGGGTCAAAAGTTAGGGGGTCAAAACATCCATTTTTTTTAAAGGGGGCCAAAATCGCAACTTTTTGAAACATAGGAGATGAAAAGTGCATTTAAGCCTTATTTTAATCTGTCGCAAATGGACCCTAAGTAAGTCGTCGAAGAAGAGTAGGATGAAAAAACAATGTCTATATAGGTCTCATGAAAAAAAATATAGAATATTATTTTTTTGCGCAAATGTTTAAAAACAAGGAACAAAACAAGAAATGTGATACGAGTAATACAATTATAAATAGGTGTCATGCAACTTGCATGCTAAGTGTATAAACCCACAAATAACAATTGTATCTTCAAAATAACAATTTTTAACTATTTGAGAAATGAAAAACACGATTTTCAATAAAAACTATCTATCTTTACTATAATATCACAAGGAGATATGTTAACATTTTAATAAATAAAAACCCCTTAACAACGAATTACTTAAAAAAAGATATCTGACTTCTTTGCACTTTCATTTTTAATGGAAAAGCTTCAAATTGTCAGTCAAAATTACATAATTACTAATACCAGGCCAAATTGACCTGACATATTTGAGCCATCCTATAATGTGACGTTGTGAAGTGAGAACACCACCGCCGACAACTACATTGTTACGAGAAGTTTGGATTGAGTGAGAAGGAGAGCAATTATAGGATGTGGAAGGCGATTTAAGGTGGCGAGATGACTCCTCTAGAGATATCAAGTTCGATTCTCTTCAATGCCAATTTTGATGGACCAGTTTGACTTCCTAAAAAAAGTTGGCGAGATGAGGGGAAGGGAAGAGAGAAGTGAGAAGTTTTCTTTCGGTCTTTGAGCAAAATGAAACTAGCAAGAAGAAAGAACAAAGAGGAAATCAAGAAAAATTGTTATTCTCATAATGTAGCTAAGCCATGATACAAATTCAAGAAAGTTTATGGAGACACCACATACTTAATATTTACATACCATGGTTGCAAATTTAATTGTTTGAGATTTTTTTTCTCATTTTTTTTTCTGTTTGAAATGTCAACGTTTAAGGTTATTGGTTTTTCCAAAAAAAAAAAATAAGGTAAGTTCTTTTTTTTTTTTTTCAAAATCAAACTTGTTTTCAAACTAAATTAGAGTTTTATGAATATTAAATCTCATTTTTAAACTATATAAATATCCAAATTTACGCTACAACATGATATTTACCGAGAATAATTATAGGTCCTGCATTCCCTATTACGCCACTTGAAAAGATATTGGATTACAAATTCATGGTTAGTTTTCCAGATTGATAAATAATTTAAAGTAGAACTGCTGATGAGATTTATTTCTTTAACCATTTATTTACATTCTTACACTTTGTTATTGATTCAGAAGTGTATCCATACACTAATGAAATTAACACGTTAATAAGCAAATTTCCTTTCAACTTGATTTTGCAGATGAAAACTCTATATGACAATATATGAAATCTGGTTCTTTGAGAATCAACTAACTAAATTGGTATCTAGAGCAATTACTTGCAGTAAACCTGAAACATAACCGCAAAATAGTCATCTTTAGGTAGAAGTTTGCTGCGGATTTCAATCAGACATCATGATTATAGCATAGATACAATAGAATTACACAATTCCATTGATATGATGAAATCAGTATTCGCAAACGGTTCAATCTGCAAAGTCTTTTATGGGGATGTAAATGATATGATGTCTTATGGCTTCGAAGAGAATTCCATATATGCACAGTTGATAGCTTCAAAGGGAATTCTTACCAGACATATGAGGAATTAAAGAAAATTATGATACAAATCCAGACATGTTAGGAATTAAATAAAAATGAGATGTCATTTAAATTTTTATTGAACACGTATTGCCAACAGAAAATTGATAAAAAAAAATCAATTGTTTGGTCTCAATTTTGTATTTTATTGTATGTATTAAACAAAGGAAAATGAAGTATATTGTATGTACTAAACACACTTACCAAACATGTAAGTATAAGGTGTTTTGTTAAATGAAGTATATGATATGATGCCTAAAAATTAAATTAACAATCATAAACAAAAATAATGATAAAAATTAGGTTGAAAATTACCAGCACTATCTACTATAATTTATAGTTGTACTATTTTTTTAATTTGTTTATAGTTATACTTGAAACACAACACATTGAAAGAGTTATAAATAAATTTATTTATAGTTATACTATTATTTAGTTTGTTTATAGTTATACTTGAAACACATCATAATGAAAGAATTACAAATAAATTTAAACTTAATTTTTAAAAAAATGGAAAAAAAAAATGTAAAATGTGATCAACTAAAGCATAAAAGTTTGTTAATATTTAAGTAACAATACTTTTGGCAACTAAGCCAATACTATAAAACTTTAAAATGAAAATATAACCATAATTATAGTATATCATTCAATCATATTCAAATTTATAAAAAGTTTTATTCTTTTGCTTGAAAAAATTGCTACTACATTAAAACCAAAAAAAAAAAAAAAACTATTGCATGTTAATAAAAAAAGAATAGATTCTCTATTTTTATTTTTATTATTATTACTTTGTCAATTCTCATTCACAACACACAATATAATATTAAATACCATTTATTAATCTTATAATACAAAACATCATAAATATTACTATCCATGTTTCCTTTTAATTGTCACTTTTTGTCATTTTACACAAGTCAAGACAATTAATAAATGTTATTACTTTTGATATAATAATGCATCATTTTCCTATAATAACCTTATTCATTTAATATTTTATTTCGTAAATTTCTTTCTCCGCAATAAATAACAAAAAATAGTATTAATAAAACAGCATTTAATATTATATTGAACTTCGAAAATGACAATTACTTAAGAGCATTTTTTTTTCTTCAAGTTTGTAACCATATTGTGTAATAATAAGTATTATTACCATATTTAATACTCTTAACAACATATACTTATTGTAACCATAAATACTTATTGTATTTATTAAGCGTAAATTTATAAATTGTTTGTGTAAATACTATGTATGCATTGTAATATCTCTTCAAAACTAAGAACCTTATGAATTTGTCTCTCTTAATAACAACTACGATAACATTATCTTCTTTCTTTTATTTTGTAAATATATGCACTATTCCCTTCGTCCCAAATTATAAGGCGTTTTAAGCATTTTACACGTATTAAAAAATTCAATTAATTTTGTATGAGAAATAGATACTATGAGTTATTTTATAAAATTGTCTTTATTGTATGCGAAAGATAAATTATAGAGTAGTAAAAATAGAGAGTAATAAATAATTAAAGGTATAATAAGAAAGATAACATTAATGTTTCATCGGTATTGCGAAGCTATTTATAATTTGGGGCGGAAGGAGTACTATTTTGACTGCTTAGAGTGGACTGATTATAATTTTATCATGGTTTCAAAGTGATTATCCTTAAAATAATACACCATTACAAAATTTTATGTGCTTATTATTTTTTATTTAAATAGTTACTTTGTATTTCTAACATATATAATATTCATTCTTACATGACATTCATGACTCAAAGAGTCATACTTAATACATGAAGAATAAGAAAGATATGTTTTCTTTGCAAACTATATCAGTGGTCATGCATGTAGTAAGTGGTGTTGTTTGTGATTGAAATGCATAATTTCAAGAGTTATGTTTAATTCAAGATAATGAGAGAAATAGATTAAGTGTGAATTGACTAATATTCAAAATTGAATTTTTAAATTATCATATATTAATTGCATTTATTATATTTTATTGGGTTAATATGTCTTTACCCCCTGTAATTTGGGCGAGTTCCAGTTTACCACTGTAAAAAAAATATTTAGATTCCAACCCTATAATATAAAGATTCTCCACAAAACACCCATGTAATATGAAGATTCTCCACAAAACACACATGACCTCATCCAGATGCTGACGTGGCACGCCACTGTGTAATTATTTTTATTTTTTTAAAACCTGACGCGTGTGTAATGGACACTGACGTGGCACGCAACCGTGTAATTATTTTTATTTTTATTTTTTCAAAACATGACATGTGTATAATGGTTTAAAAAATTATTTTTAAAAAGATAAAAAAAACTGAAAATTAATTTTCAAAAATTTTAAAACAAGAAAAAAAAAACCAATTATTTTAAAAAAACGAAAAAAATTGGATTATTTTTCAAAAATAAAAAAATATTATTTTTTTACCAAAACATTCAAAAATTAGCTTATATTATTTTTTTTCGAATATTTTTAAAATTTTAATTTAATTTGGATTTTTTTAAATTTTTTTCAAAAGTTT
>Ga0315915_1007538_pt1 | contig 12968 bp, 8 predicted proteins | sample MpolbnodulesMG_FD_207738 | JGI IMG/M metagenome (GOLD analysis project Ga0315915, IMG submission 207738) | Medicago polymorpha root nodule microbial communities from Los Angeles, California, United States - branched nodules | ecosystem: Host-associated > Plants > Roots > Nodule | place: USA... | reverse complement strand
AACTCACACAATTCAACCCCTCCTACTTTTTTCTCTTAAGCCTATCACATCTCCTTTCGGTTTCAGTGAGTGTGTTCCTCTAGCAACCACGCCTATTCTCATGGTTGATTGCTATTGGAATCCTTGAAGAACGAAACTTTATTTGTCTCAAGGTTTGCTAGACTATTCTCATGTTTTGCAATCCTTGTCTAATTTCACTTGTTCCAATATCGAAACTTCTTCTTTCGATGGTTCGCTTTGATATTTGTGATGATGAATTAACAAGTACTAACCCTCCGCTGTCGCTTTATGAGTTTGTCCAGAATCTTCATATTTTTGCCATGAATCAGCTCCAAATCACCTTTCTTTTGCTCCAAGACACAATCTTTGAAATATTTGTTCCTGAAATAAAATAACTTGCAATTGAAGTAAAATAGCTCCAAAAAGGAAATAAAAACATATTAAATCTAAATAAAATAAACTTAAATATTATATTAAAATCATTGATTATTGACTCGTCAAGGTGTACTCTTACGTGGTGTTAGCTAGTATCTTTACCAGCCTCATTTAATGTGGTCAACTTTAGTTGACTTTTACGCTTGTAGGAATCGAAGTCTTTTCTTCAATCAAATGAGTTTCGACGAGATGTTTGACTTAGCGTAAAAAGTCCCAAAGCATTGAATTTCGACAAGATACGGAGCAAGAGGCGAACCCGTCGAAGTCAAGCAACTGCCTTTGAAGCGGGAATATTCAAATTTCAAAAGGGAAACAGTTTCCTCAAGGAAGAACATGGGAGACAAGCGGTTGTCTACATGGAAGGAGTACTGATCGTGAGATTATTTTCTTTCAACTTATTTCCTATGTATAAATCGTAGTTTTCCATAGGGAAAATTGGTCGCAAATCGCCTATACAGAATTCTAAAACACTCGAAGTACTGGCGCGAGAGAAAAGAGTCATAAAGAATGTATGTAAAGGATTTTTCGAACCACCTTTATTTTTAATGCATTTTCATTTGTATTTTTTATTTTCTTTAAGTTTCTTCAATTTAAACTTAATGCACCTTTATCGCTTTTAAAACCTGTCGAAAGACGTCACACGGTCTCGTCCCGTTCGTTAAGTAACCTATGAACTTGATGAACGCACAACAACATAATGCACAACATGTCCTAGGATCTCTTGTTTGGTCCTTATTGTTATAATCAAAACCAACAGATATTTGTTTACCAAAAACACCGGTAAACAAATTGGCATGCCCAGTGGGACCCTGTTTGTGCATCTTTTTTCAAAAAAAATGTTTTCAAAACATTGGAGAGTAATTTCATTTGTATTTTAAAAAAAACCTTAGAAAGAAATTTCCATTGTAGTCTTTTTCAAAACCTTGGGAAGAAATTTCCATTGTAGTTTTCAAAAAACCTTTTTCAAAACCTTTGGGAGAAATCCAATTGTGCATTTTTAAACAAAAAACCTTTGGAAGAGATTGCCATAATCTTCCAAAATTTTCAAAACTTTTTCTAAGAAAAACTTGTTTTCTGAAACCTTGTGGAAACGGTCTTTCTGAAGATTAACAACTATTTTCAGTAAAACTTTTCCTAGGGAAAATATGCATCTTTGTGCATGCATTTACGAAGTGGTAAAACTTTGAATAAAATGATTAAATCCACAAATACTGGTGCTTCTATGTTATCACAATAATTGAAATCCTCTTCACAAGCATAAATCACACAAACATCTACCCCTGCAGTGGATGCAAGTGTACCAACGACCTTGGGGGCAACCATGGCCATGCCGGTTTCGACGGAAATGGGAGTAACCGCTCTGACTGTAACCGCTCAAATGGCAGTACCAAAAATAGGGACATTCGTGCCACCATTCACTGCTGGTGTACCCGTGTCTACAAGTGTCCCTACTTCTCCTAACCCTCGAGCGAGAATTAGATTTGACGATAGGGTCATAAATATGCAAAACTTTTCTAGGGCTATTTATAGAGACTATTTAGGTTTTAGTTGTTCAGAAACTATATCCCTTATCTTTTAACAAATTCAGATTTTGTTTATTTTTACTTTCTCACATAAACTTTAGACATATTTACTATGTACACCCCACTTTCCTATTTTAACCAAAAGGACTATTTTCTTCTCAAATTATTTTCTCTTAATCTCTTTTTAATTAAACTACTACGATTAATTAAAGATCTAGTTTATTTATACTACCCTTAGTAATCCAATGTCTATATCCTAATTAACTAAATAACCCCATTCAAACAGGCCAAAAAATTGATTTAATTTAAACAAAAATAATAAAATAATAATAATGTTAAGCAATCAATACTACTACTACTACTATTATTACTAATAATAGTACTAATATTATCTAATAAAAATATTAATAAACTAATATTAAAAATCGGGGTGTTACATAAGACACCAAAAGCGGTAAACGAGGTAGCTCCAAAGCTATCCTCCAAGCATACTCACCAAGCAAAGCAACTAGTCCAGCACGCCATCTACCCATTGATGGTCGGATATGGCAAGTGTAACAAATCGTTTACCAAGTAATAAAGTGATAAGTAGAGTATCGTATCCACATGGATTATCGTTTTGTCCAAACAATTCATGTTACTTATTTTTGTAAGTTTGACGATATAAAAGTAAGGGTTAGAAATTCTTGCAATTTTTATCTGTTTGCAACAAAGCAAGTTTACCTGTTTTTGGTTGCAGAAAAGTAAGCAGCAGTTAGGATTCTTCGAATCCCCTCAATTTATATTGTTGGATATTAAATAACATATATGTCGCGTTTATTTATCTTAGGTAGACTATAAAAGTGATAAGCTCGTTGGGACATTCTAACCTAGTCGGTACTCAAGCTGCACCTGTTGATCGCACGGTCATCCTTACGTGCGGGGTCTATACTATCTCGGTTGATCTAGGTCTATCCCTCCAATGTCTAACTGTGCCTGTTGATCGCACGGTGATCCTTACGTGTTGGGTATTGTTAATTCAAAGGTAATTGAAACATAAACTTAAATTGGCATTCCAGTGTTTCCCAAGGCAATGAAGGCCAAGGTTCCCTTAGTTCAACCCATCTATGAATCTTAGGACACTCATAACACATCCTCTCTACGCTCCTAGTGGTTCTACAAACGGGCAACCTTAATCTACGTCTACCTTACTAAGAGTTTCAAGAGATTGGTTTGATAAAGCCTTATTCCCCGGAGACGCTTGTTTCCATAATTATTAACCAGTTAATACCTAGATTCGGTAGGGCGCCATCCAGTCTTAACAGTTTCACCTACTAAGTACCTACGTCTAGGGTAAACAATCTTTTCGATATCTTTGGCTAGTTAATAATCACTTACTTCATAAATAGATAGTTACTAGTATAATGCTATAAATATCAAGATATAAGCAACAAGATAGTAGTAACAATATTAGGCCCTGTCACAACCTGAGTACCTAATCTAGAGTTACGCTCCTTTGAAATAAATAACTAAATCAGGAACTTAATAGTGAACAAAAGAATAAATAAAATAAACGACATTAAATTAAATAAATATCCAACAAAAATAAACAGAGGTTCATCTTAGAACTCTAACCTAAAAATATTTAGTTACACATGGTAACTAAAAACAAATTACTTAAGATAAAAACATACACTAGAAAATCAAGGAGAAGATAGAAACTCTCCCGAAGCTCCAAAATAGCCTTCCTCTTGAACTGCCACAGTTCAGAACGAGAATTTATGACTGAGAAAGGCTAGTATTTATAATGAGAGTTTCTACCTGGGTTTGTGCTAAAAGTGCGGGCTTTACCCAACACAGAAGCAGGAAAAGACAATTGCGCCCCACATTTTTGCATTCACGGGGCGCATAACAAATGCCCTAGGCACATGGTAAATGCCCTAGGTGCATGGCTTGCCAAATTCATGCCCTAAGTAGTTTTCCATGCCCTAGGCGCATGGTGTCTGTAACCTGGGCTCAATCTCCGATTTTCCGTCGTTTTTAGGTCTTCGTCTTCAAATAACTTTCCTCAGTACTTTGGGAACAAAATTCCTCCCACTTGTAAGTCTTCTGAGGCCTCTTGAATCTTTATTCTTGGTTTCCTGAATCTTCACAATTCTTCAGATGTTCTTGATTTGCCGATTTGCATGATATCTTTTTGAATTACTTCAAAAAACCCCTAAAATTGCTATGTTTTGGGAAAACTAGAATTACAGACTCAAATATAGAAAACAATACAAAAGTCCCGAAATCATAGGCAATCGTTCTAATACTCCTTTTTTTTACTGCTAAATCCTACTAAAAATAACTGAAAAACATGGTAGAATAACGTAAGATGACCTGTCATCACCCATTCATAAGAATAAGGCAGACAGTCAACCAAACGACCATTGGGGGTTAGTCCATAATTCACAATTAAAGTATAATCAAACATAAGAATTCAAGGATTTTATGCATAACACATATACATACTCAACAATCCTAGAATAATAACTCCACATGAATATTATCTTCAATTCAATGTAAATCATATCATCCTACCTCTATCATAATACATTGAGTATATTCATACTTTAAATCATCATAAAAAACTCATCATTTATATCATCTATCAATATAAGAATTACTCACCTCATTCCCCATTTAGCCTAATCAACTCAACAAATATAATTCATCATTTCAAAAGTATAAGCAAGGAAATCATCAAATCACATACATATAATTCTCACTTCATTATTTTCACCAAAATAAACATCATAAATTAAAATCACCAAGTGTACTAGTATCACCAAAAGTATCAAACATCATCATGTTCACATCTTCACAAGTCCACCAAATTTCACCAAGTACACAATTCACCAAGTTTCACCAATTCACATAATCACCGAACACATAGTCAAATGTGATACATTCAACCAATCATCAAATGTATGTTATGCGCCTAGACATGACTCTATATGCATGTGTTACCGGTCAACACTGAGGCAATCACCTCAGATACAAATGTATCATAATCTTTGTCATTTTGAATACAAAGAGTTTAGGTCGTCTTCTTTGGATATAAATATCATAATCATCTTCATTGGATATAAATATCCTAATCGTCTTCAATGGATATAACATCCTACTTGACACTTATGATGCATGAACATATGACTCGACAATGCACATGTTCAACAACAAAATCGCCTTCATTTTCGTCTTCATTTTTCATACATGTATTCATCATCAATATTGTTGTCATTTTGCTTATAACAATTTATCAACATAATTCATCACCGTCATAATCAATACCAAAACATAATCATGTTTATCACCAAACATTCATCAAATAGTCATCACCAAAAGAAACACCTTCACCTCATAATTCACAAGTCATATTCAACAAGAGTCATCACGAAATCACCAAAGAATCATCATTAACAACTATCACAAAGAAACACTAATATTTCAAAGTAACATTTCACCTAAAGACGGACAACTATCCACATCATGACATTCATCATATTAAACACACAATCGATATCAATTCATTCACATTCTATCATATTAACATGAATTCAAAGTCTCTTACAAGTTATCCGAGCATAGTGTATTAATTTGACAAAGTTCGTTTATGTTTGCAAAAATTAGCATTTTCCGATTATTCCACGAAAATCAAAGTAATCAAGTTCAAACACCTCAATCAAGTATATACACAATCATATATGAGTGCAGTAGAATATACATATACGTATAATAGGCCAATTCTGATTATTTCTGAAATTCACCTAAGTTCGTCTCATTTTTAACTCGTTTCAAAACGAAATTCATTCCTTATGAATGCCTAGGCTTAAGAACCCGTAAAAGTCCAATTATACATCAAAACATTAGGTTTAGGTGTTTGAGACCAAACCACAACTTATGCGTTCACTTAAAAATAGTTATGCTGAATTTTCGTAAAAATGCATCAAGACCTACTTGTAGTATTTTCACCATAACTCAAAATCTAAAATTCATTTTAAAGTCAAACCAAATACATTAGAACCCTAACACCCATACCTACAACTTTCATGCCTACACCAAAACCCAGTTTGGAACGGAAAGGGGTGAAAAATAGTGAATTACGAAGAAAATGGTTCACAGAAAATCGTGTTACGGTTTTGCAATCGTGTCACGGTTTTATGACCAGAAACAATGAAAATTATGCCAGCAAAATCATGACATAGTTACAAAATCGTGACACGCTTACAAAATCGCGACACGATTGTGACAACAACAGGTCCAAAAATCTGATTTCCAAAAGTGCGTTTTCCACCATTTTAATCCCTTCTAAGGTTCAAAATCAATCTCAAACACACCCAAATCATCATACTAATGTCACCTAATCACTTATTCATTAATCCCACCATAATCAATTTAATTTTACTCAACAAAATCAAACTTCTTCATTTTCAACCCATTTTCACAAAAGTCATGAAAAACACAACAACTTAATCACAGCAACACTTATTTCAACACCCAATGCAAGGATTAGCATCAACAACATAACTCAACAACAATCTAAGCATAAATTCATGAGTTCATCAACAATCAACAACATCACTTTTCATCATTTTTACCAAAAGTTCAACATAATCACTTTAACACATAATCATCATGAAGTTTAAGCATAATCAACAAGTTTAAGAACAATTTCACATACCCAAATTTACCACATAAATATGAGCACGAAAATCAACATATAAATTGATCAAAATCACAATTCACCAATAATCACTAATGACCCATAATCACATATTGAAATTATAGCTTAATTGATGAAAGGAAATCATCCCCCTTACCTCTAGTTCTTCTAGAATCCTAACCTTGGCTTCACTTTAGCTCCTAGCTCTTCAACCCAAGCTCTCTCTCTCGCTAATTCTTCTCTTCTCTTCTCTTGATCTATTTTCTCTCTCTACCTGTCTCTCAAAATATTTGTGAGGTGACTGAAATGAGTAGAAAACCTAGTTTTCCTCTTAGTGTTATGTTTATATAGCCACCTCCAATTGGGCGTGATTTCTTCTTGTCTTAATGGGCTTAATATTCTTACCAACTAATTCTCCAAAGTTACTACTCACTCAAACTGTCGAAATAACGAATAATTACCGTATCTAAATAATTACCCCATGTCACTAGTAACTTCGTAAAAATAACTATTCTCACCAAAACACCAAAAATAACTTTCTAATAAAATGACTAATTTACCCTTGCTCATAAAATGACCAAAATACCCCTGAGTTTAAAAATCACTAAAATACCCTTCTAGGCTAAAAATCCACTAATCCCGAATAAAATACACACAAAGGCAAATAATCACACACAAGCGCATAAAACACACATAATAAATAATTAAAACAATTCTAGCAAAAAACGGGCCATTACATCCAACACCGCTTACAGGATTCACTCTCAAAAACACATGATCTCCTACTTGAAGCTCAATATCCTTCCTCCTCTTATCATGATAACTCTTCTGCCTACTCTGAGATGCTTTCATCTTCTCTTGAATCATCTTAACCTTTTCCGTAGTCTCTTGCACAACTTCAGCTCCTAACATAGCACTCTCTCCTGGCTCATACCAACACAACAGAGTCCTACACCTCTTCCGATACAAAGCCTCAATCGGTGCCATACCAATACTAGAATGGAAACTGTTGTTGTAAGTAAACTCAATCAACGGTAAACATCCGACCCAACTTACACCTTTTTCGAAAACACGAGCTCTCAACAAATCTTCCAAAGATTGAATAGTCCTCTCAGTCCGACCATTAGTCTGAGGATGATAAGCAAAACTTAATCTCAACATAGTGTCCATACCTCGTTTGAAATGCATTCTTAGAAATATCCTTCACTGGCGCTCATATCTAGTGATATCCAGATCTTAAATCAATCTTACTAAACACTTCCGCACCAACCAATTGATCCATCAAGTCGTCAATCTTTGGGAGAGGATGCTGATTCTTAATCGCTACCTTATTCAACTGCCGATAATCCACACACAACCTCATACCACCATCTTTCTTCTTAACCAACAACATTGGTGCTCCCCACGGCGCAACGACATGCCTTATAAACTGCTTCTCCAACAACTCTTCTAACTGCTTCTTCAGCTCACCCGATTCCGACGCGGACATCCGAGAAGGTGTCGTCGAAATATGACTCGTTCTTGGTACCAAATCATTCCTAAACTCCACCTCTCTCTGGCAGTAAGTCGGTGATGTCGTCCGGAAAAACTTCTGGAAACTCTCGCACTACTGGCAAATCGCAAACTCCTATCTCAACACCTTCCTTCAAAGAAGCAAACATCATAAACACACAAGCTTCACCATCCAAAGACACCTCTACTTGTCCTGATCGACTACACTTGAAGCATCCTGCTTCTCCCGCACTTCGCTTACACCCACCTAAAAGAACAGAACAACACAACAAGTATCGAAGGTATTCTCATACCATTCGCATACGACAGGAAAAATCACTCGGTTTTGGTCCGGACTAGACCGACATGGCTCTGATAGCACTTTGTAACACCCTAAGCCCCTCAAAGCAATAAATCATGCAAATAAATAATTATTTCAAAAGAGTTTAGATTTTACGCCTTCATTTCTCAAAAACATGCATATTTGGTTTTCATAAAAATTTGCAACGGAAGACAATCACACAACATTATCTCAAAAACATATAAAAAACTCAACAACCATGTCTCAATCTCATAATACATCACCAAATAAAATCTCAAATCTCATACATAAATGAGCAACAAGTCTCAACAAGACATAACTGAAATATAAATCTAACACCCTAATCAGAGCCATAACTAAGACTCTAAAGAAATAAGCGAGGTAACTCCAAAACTAGTCTTCGAGCAACTCACAAGCACAAAGAAGATCATTCCTGCACGTCGTCTACCCATTCATACAAATAGGTAGGCAGTGAACCAAACGACCACTAAGGGTTAGATAATATTCCACATAACAAGTATAATCAAATAAAAGCATTCAATGATTTCAAGTATTACATACATACATACATACGTATCATTCCTAGAATTACTAACTCCGCATGAATATTATCTTCAATTCAATACAAATCATTTTATCATATTTCTATTTAGCATATCAAGCATATTCATTCTTTAATAAAATCATCATCAAAAGCTCATCACTTAACAACATCAATCAGTACAAGAATTTCTCACCTCATTCCTTGTTTAGCTTAATCATCAAACTACACTAACTTCATCATGTAAAAAGTATAATCATGCATGCAACTTTACTCATTTTACATAAAACATGTATTTCACATATTGCATATAATCCATCTAATTCACATCAATCATATAGATCGCATCAAGTCTTGCCTAATCAACTCAACAACACAATTCATCATTTCAAAAGTATAGGCAAGGTAATCATCAACAATTAAATTCATCAAGTGTCCAAGCATCATCAAAAATAACAAACGTCATCATGTACACATCTCCATACAAATTGACATTATTCACCAATCACATAAATCACCAAATTTCACCAATGCACATAATCACCAAATCACATAGTCAAGTATGACACATTTCACCAATCTCAAATGCATGCAATGTTCTAAAATCTTCTAGATACATGTGGTACCAATTGGATTCCTGAGATAATTTTACCATATGAATCCACGAATTACATAGTTCACCAAAAGACTCAAATGACTATGAATGCATGGACTTCAAGTAAAGAATCGACAATTCACAAATCACCAAAACTATATTATATAATTTACACCATCAAATATCTTAAAAAATTAACATAATAATCACCACGAATTATGTTCTTCACCAACATTTGCATTATCAAGTATTTTCATACATACAATCAACAAGTCACAAACCACAAAGAGTCATCATCATATTCATCAAGTTATAATCACCCAAGGAATCATCAACAACATTTATCACCACAAGGAACAACATCATTTCACAAAACACAATTCGCATAAAAGACGACAAACAATCATATTTTGATAACCAACATATCAAACATCCAACAATCATTGTTTCATTCTTATTTCATCATATTGTCATTAATACGAGGCCATTTACAAGTTATCTGATTAGGAAAACTCATTTTAACAAGGTTCGACTATTTTGATAAAAACACCTATTTTCAAGTACTTCATTAAAATAAAGCATTCATACTCGAATTCATCAACAAATCTTGTTCACACATTTCATAACATCACATCAATGCAATCATGTTATCATTATTCCTCAATTCCTGTTATTTCCAACAATTCATTAAGTTCGTCTCATTTCATCATTTTTCAAAGCTAAATCATTTTCAAGATAAAACCAAGTTATAAACTCACCTATACCTTACATAATCTTTCTAAGTTCATTATTACAGAAATCAAATCCTATCCTCTTCATTTAACTCAAGAGAAACGAGTTTCCAGAAAATTTTAAGTTTGTATCATTTTCAAACCAAGTTCATTTCGGTTCTCAAAAATCAATCTTGCACAAAGTAAAATATGTTTCAATAGGTTTAGAAAGCAAAACAGTAGTCAAACACATTAAAAGGAACACATAGGGGTGTCCAGAATAACCCCCCAATTGCTCGAGATGCCCAAAATCATGGGTTCTGTCCTGAGCAACTCACCATGGAGCAGGCTAGCTCGCCAGGCGAGTCACACCAGTACATGGAAGCGAAATTTTTGGGTTCCTCTCGGGAACTCACACAAAATCTTCCCAAAAACCCCGGTTTTTATCCCCATTGACCCAAAATCGTTACACAAACTTTGTTATTAGTTAACATACATCAAAATGCAATCAAAACACTTACAAACACGAAATCATAACATCGTTTCATCACAAATTCAACATTAAACTCATTTTACTCTAAAAACATATTTTCCCAATTTCATCCAAATTTCACAAACAACACCAACAATTCAACAAGATACAAACATAAACAATTATATATTGAGTGATTTGAAACATGTTTGAACAATAATCCTTCACAAAATCCATGGTTTTCACATATTTAAGCAAAAATCATCAAAACAACTTATTTTAAACCCGAAACATGAACATGAGCATATAAACACTTCAATTCCATAAAATACAACATATCCAATATTACACATCAAATAAGAGCACAAATTTCATCATATAAAATCATCAATGCACAAAATCAATTTTGACCCATAAACTAAAACTTAATTATAAGTGATTATATGAATAAATCTATTCCCCTTACCTCTTTTCTTCAAAAGCTAAGCAAATATTCACTCTACCCTTTGATTCCTAGCTTCCTCTTCGCTATCTTCAAAATGGGCCTTCTCTCCTCCTTCAAAATGCTTGTTAACACACTAAGCCAAGATTCACATGAACCAAAAAGAGTTCTTACTTCCTATCACATGGTTATCAACTCTCTCTCTCTCTCTCTCTCTATATATATATATATATATATATCTTTATATCTCTAGCCTCCTTTTGTGAGAAATGAAATGAATGACAAAAACCCTAATTTCCTCTCATGAGTTATCTATTTATGCCACAACAATAGGCTAGGGTAACTCTATTCTAATTGGGCCTCAAAACTCTTGTGACTTAATTCTAGACAGTTACTACACACTTAACTCATTACAACACCTCATTATTTTACCATCTCAAAATAATTACCACTAGTCACCTCTAACTTAGTAAAAATAACCATTCTCACTAAAGCACTAAAAATAATCTTCTCAATAAAATTACTAATTTACCCTTACTCACCAAATGACCAAAATACCCTTATAGGCTAAAAATCCACTAACCCCAAATCAAATACACACATAAGCAAATAAAGACATATAAATAATAAATAAATTAATCCTAGCTAAAAACAGGTTGTTACATGGAACGCGCTACGTCATCAATGTGGGATGTGTATGAACAATAACCCTGCCAGGAGACAGAGCATTTGCTGAACCATCCGAGACATAGGGACGAATGCAACTCCGTTTGAAATTCTTCACAACGTCAAGAGAAGACATGGAGTATGCGAAAAATAGGAAACAAAAGAAAACGAGAGTAAGCTGACAACACAAGGAAAACAATAAAACAAACAAGTGGCAAAAAGTAAAAGAAAGGATCCCGAAAAACTGTCCCCTCACCAAGAATCTCACGGCGGTGGGCAGCATCCCGCACTTGAAGAACCAAATGGGTATCCACAAATCTAGGTTTGGGAACCCCATTCGAGAGGTCCTCTAGATACTTCGGATCCGGCATCCGCTCCAATTCAAAACGGGCAATAAAATCCTCTAAGGAGGACTTCAACCACCTCCTAGGAAAAGTAAGGTCTCCCTCCGCAAATGAACAAGCAGCGGTCGATTTATCAAAATGCTCCCTACACCAAAAATGGGGAAAGAGAGGCCTATGAACCATCCCCTCCAAAGGCACAACGCCCGACCTTAAATTGTCCAATTCGATCTCATCCGGAAAGCCTAAGGGGACACAACATATGCTTTCGTTCACACGCCGGCTCACAGGACAGAGCAACATATACTTATGCTCCCAATTCCCAAGAAAGTCCGTGTAGTCTTAAAAAAATCTAGTTTTCTGATAGAGTATCACCCAACCATGGGCTATAATCCCGTCCACACGACAAACTTTGATGAAGTAAAAAAAGAGGCGCATGTTATACCGCTGACCATTGTACTCACCTAGAACTGGTACGCCTCTACGAAGGCCCAAGAGAGAGGATGAAGCTGAGAAGGCACCACTTTTAAATGACGAAGCACCCCTAGCTAAAGACGGCCTTTAGGACACGTTACGGACATTATGAGTATTTAGTGATGCCTTTCGGTGTTACTAATGTGCCGGGTGTGTTTATGGAGTACATGAATCATATTTTTCATGCTTATTTGGATCGCTTTGTTGTTGTGTTCATTGATGATATTTTGATATACTCTAAGTCCGAAGAGGAACATGCTGAACATTTGAAG
>Ga0315915_1007537_pt1 | contig 12974 bp, 15 predicted proteins | sample MpolbnodulesMG_FD_207738 | JGI IMG/M metagenome (GOLD analysis project Ga0315915, IMG submission 207738) | Medicago polymorpha root nodule microbial communities from Los Angeles, California, United States - branched nodules | ecosystem: Host-associated > Plants > Roots > Nodule | place: USA... | reverse complement strand
GCTTTGCTGTGATCGAGATTCCAGTTTCCAGCTTTCAGATTCCACACTTCGAGGTAACAATCGAATCACTGATTCATGTGTTAATTCGTAATGATCCAAGGAAAGAAAATCGATTCCTTTTATCCGCTGCTTTATTCTGAAAACGTTTTGATTTTCCTTCATTTGTCACCAAACTGGGTTAATAAATAACTTGTGCCATTTATGTTTCTGTCATTTATATTTTCCTTGTTATGTATGTTTATCGTTAGCTCAATGTTGAAACATTAAACTCAACATACCACATGTGTCTCAGTGTTATAACATTGCATACAACATCAGGAAGCTAGCGTGCCAGAATTTCACATCTAACTATTATTTCTGAAAAGTCAAAATGGAACTCTTTCTCTCAGATCTCAAGACACAGACATGTGGGTTGTAATCACAGATGGAGATTATGTTCCAAAGACTGCAGAAGGGGTCATAAAAGAAAAAGATACATGGAAAACTGATGAAAAAGGTAAGGTATTGTTAAATTATAAAGCTAGATTATTTTTATCATGTGCACTAACCATGGAAGAAAGTGAAAGGGTTGATGAATGTACAAATGCCAAATAAGTGTAGGACACTTTAAAAGTACATCATGAAAGAACCTCTCATGTCAAAGAAACAAGAATTGACATTGGAGTCAGAAAGTTTGAAATCTTTGAAATGAGTGAAAATGAAACCATTGATGAAATGTATACTTGATTCACAACAATAATGAACGAAATGAGATCTTTGGGAAAAGTATAAAGGAAGATACTGAGATGTATTCCAAGTACATGGATACCTATGGTCACTGCAATTACTCAAGCCAAAGATTTAAACTCTTTAACTTTGGAAGAACTCATTGGTTCACTAAGAGCTCATGAAGTTATACTTCAAGGAGATAAACCAGCGAGGAAGGTAAAATCACTTGCCTTAAAAGCTTCTCAAGAATCCACATTAATAACAAAAGATGATGTGCAAGAAATACAAGAAATAGAAGATGTTCATTGTCACGTTATTTTTCGGAGATGAAGGCTATTTGATTAGCGTTTGACTCACTAATTATTTCACGACTGAACATTTTAAATTTTTAGTAAAATGGGGAAAAAAGTTCAAACTACCCCACATTTTGAAAAGATTTAGGGTTCGGGGGTTAGTTACATAAAGGGAAGGTGTTAGCACCCTTTATGTCCGTAGTATCATACGGGAACCTCTTGTTTTGATTTAATTTTCGTGCTATAAACTTGCTTGCTTAAAAGAAGGAATTAAATGGTGATTAAAAGAAAAAGAAGATTTTTATTTACATTTTTTATTGATTTGGAAGGACAAGGTCCTTTGCCTACGTACCCGTGAGGGATCAAAACCTCGTAGTTCGGGGTAAAAATTCCATTTGATTTGTTTTGTGTTTTTTATTAGTTTTGAAAAAAAGTTTTTAAATGAAAAGCCAAGTGGCAAATGAGAATTGGTTTGTATTTTTAATATTAAAGAAAATTACTCAAAATAAGATTAAATTGATTAATGTTTGATTAAGAAAAGAAAATAAAAAGGATCACTTGATTTGGGATCAAGGTTTATTCATAAAAATATTTTTTGTGAGTTTGATATTATTTGCATGTTTTTTGGTTGTTTTTTGAATAATACTTAAACTAAAGTTAACACTAACGAAGCGAAAAAATAAAGCGTAGGTATTTTCTGGTGACGTTGGATCACCACAAAAACCTTTAACCTAAACTATATATGAAGCATAAAAGACACACGCACACATACACGCGCGTGCGCACACATACACACACATTTTTTATTCATGATTTACATTGACCTAGGATACATACTAAAGTCTGCGTAATAAAATAAATGACGGAAAAATAAATATGTGTGATAATAAACCTAAACTAAGAAATGCATGAATGATTTTACATTAAGCCTAATATACATTCTAAATTCCATGCGATAAAAAAATAAATGACATAAAATATAAATATGCAATAAATAAATGAATGATAAATATGTAGCCTAATAAACATAAAAATAATAAAATACAAAAGAAATAAAAAAATTCTAAGAGAAATTAAAATGCATGAAGAAGAAATTAAAAAAGAAATGCAAAGGGGTCACCAAGTTCTCTTTATGATGGAATCTCTTTAACTTTGGAGAGCAGCCACAACCTTACAATTGGAATGGAATTGGTACCAACACACAAAAGCACATCATCCGGAACTTGAAGAAATAGGCACGACAGTGTTAGAACTTCTGTGAGAAGATGGAAACTTTAAACAAAGAAGAAAGAAGCCACAACAATATTTTTTTTGGTTACAAAGCTAAAAAGGAAGGAAAAAGAAACAACAACAGAAAGGAAAAAAAAACCTAAGCTCTAGGGAACGCAGTTCCCATGGCGTCGATTTTGATCAAAGGGAGGAGAAGTATGTCTCGCAAACTCTTCATTCGAATTTGCTCCTAGCTTTGCCATGAAGTCAGCACATTGATTTCCTTCTCTAAGACAATGATGGATGGAGTAGTTTCTAGAGGAGAGCAGGTCTTTAATATCTTGGATTAAAACGGCATAAGCATGGTAGTAAGAGTTGCTGTCAGTGAGAAGCTTGACTGATAGCAGCGAATATGAATAGCAAACCATAACATCAATACCCTTTTCAACTGCCAGAAGCATACCTTTGTGAATTGTCGTAAGTTCAGCAAACAAAATGTCTGTTGTTGTTGCGATAAAACCAGAGAATCCTTCGAGGAAGAAACCTGCGGAATTACAGATTATACCTCCATAACCAGCTCGAATTGGAGAACCCAAGCAGCTGCCATCTACATTCAGCACAATACAATTGCAATTATTTTTATTCCAACGAACCATACGTTCTGTGTGTTGGACAGGCGCATAATGGAATGCGGCCTCAATAACATCAACCGTATTATGTATATGAAAATTAATCCGAGGAAGAGACCAAGTTTCTTGACTAAGACACATTAAATTACGGTATCTCCACGTCCACCAGAGATCGGCAAGGAAGAGGGAAGAGTGTGCCCCAACAACGTGTTTTTTAATCCAGATATGCAGAATACCTTCATTGAAGAAATCATGAGCAGCGAATCCGAGCTGAAGCCAAATGAGAGAGGAGAAACGACAGTCCCGTAGGCAATGCATAATGGTTTCGCCGTCGTCTCCACATCTCGAACAGGTGGCAGAGGGAGCCATGTGACGGTGGTGGAGAAGGGATAAAGTAGGGATCGCATTGTGGCAAGTGAGCCAAATCAACAGCTTGAATTTTTCAGGAATTTTTAGCTTCCATATCCAGGACCAAGTGAAAGTAGATGAAGGATTGGTATCGGAATCCGAGTTGCACAGGAGCCAAGAGTAACCACTCTTTGCTGTGTAGTCCCCATTTATGTTGTGGCTCTATATGATAGTGTCTTCAACTCTCTCATTGAACCTGATGTAGGTGTTATTTATGGAATCCGCAATTGTCGAAGGCAGGTTAGTGTAGAGAGCTTGAGTGTGTTGTTCATTATGAGTGAAGACATCTCTAACGGTAAGATGTATATCATGAATGTCAATGATGGGAACCAAAGAACCAATCAAACCATGGGAGCTCCAGTTGTGAAACCAAAAGGAGGAGGATCCTGATTCGACACGCCAAAGATAACCATTACGAAGAATATTTTTGGCTTTAATGATTGAAGACCAAGAAGGTGAGTTGTTACTATTGCTGGTGGCATGAAGGATGTGAAACCCTGATGTGTACTTGTTAGAGAGAATGTTGACCCACAATTTGTTTGTTGATTGAACCATATCCCAAACAAGTTTTCCAAGGAGACAAGTGTTAGCATCTCTAGCCTTCCTAATACCCAACCCGCCAAGATGTTTCGGGCTAGTTACCTTCTTCCAATTTACCAAGTGCATTCCTTTATTGTTAGCGCCTTTTCAAAAGAAATTCATGGTTGTCTGATCAATACTATCACAAATATGAGGAAGCCAATTAATCTGCATGTAGTAAGTAGGAATGGAGGATAAAACCGGTGTTGCTAGAGTCAATCTACTTGTTCTATTTAAGAGCCTATTCTTCCATGATGCCAAGCGAGTTTGCATTTTTTCAATGATGAAGTTGAAATCGTTCCTCTTTGGACGACCATGGAGCATAGAGAATCCCAAGTACTTTCCAAGGGAAGTTGTGCTTTGAATTCCGGAGATGGCGGTGAGGTTGGTGATTTTTCCATGAGGAGTACCTGAAGAATAATAAGCTCTTGACTTAGAAATGTTGATTTTCAAACCCGATGCTCGACTGAATCTATCAAACATGTCGTGAATGAAATGGAACTGAGAGCTCTTCGCTTTAGTAAAGAGAAGGACATCATCTGCAAAGAGGAGGTGAGATATATGCGGCCCCGTAGAAGTGATTTGAATGGGCTTCCATCTTCCTTGGCTGACGGCGGAGTTGATGGCAGCATAAAGCTTTTCCATGCAAAGGATGAAGAGATAAGGGGACAACAGATCACCTTGTCGAAGTCCATGAGAAGGCTTGAAAGGCGACAACTTGTTCCCATTCCAAATAATAGAGTAGCTAGATGAAGAAGCACAATGCATGATGAGTTTGATGGTGATGTCGGGGAACCCAAAATCATGGAGGCAGGTGCTAAGGAATTCCCAGTTGACGTTGTCGAAAGCTTTTTCCAAATCTAGCTTGAAAGCTACAAAACCCTTCTTCCTTTTAGATCTCTTCATGAAATGGATAATTTCCTGCAAAACAATAGAGTTATCTAAAGTACCCCTACCAGGCAGAAAACTGCTTTGATAGGGGCCAATAAAGTTAGTAAGAATAGGCCAAAGCCGGTGAACTAAAACCTTAGTATTTGAAATAAGTGCAATGAGAGTATTTGAAATCTCCAGATCAAAGTAACCTATTTGGAAAGCTGTTTGGACCATTTGAAAAATATCATCACCAACAATGTGCCAATATTGTTTGAAGAAGATGCAATGGAAACCATCTAGGCCAGGGGCTTTGTAGGGCTTCATAGAGTTAAGGGCAGCAAACACTTCACTTTTGGTGATTGGGGAGGTTAAAGAAATTTTTCCCTCGACATCAATGGAAAGGTGGTTGCCTTCAGTGAAGGATCGGTCATGGGTGGGTTGGCTTCCACTGAAAATATTCTTGAAATAATTTTGAGCTTCATGTTGGAGTGTGTCGCTATCAAAGGACCAAGTACCACAAGGGAGTTGAAGTCTATGAATCTTATTTCTCTTTCTTCTAATTTTAGTTTGAGTATGGAAGAAAGCGGTGTTTTTATCCCCAAACTTAACCTACTTTTCTCTTGATTTTTGATACCAAAGCATCTCTTCTTGGAAAAGGATATGGTTGTATTCTTTTTGGAGCTCTTTTTCAAGGAGGGAGTGCCGGATGGAATCAACTCTTTCAAGATAATTTTGGATACCCTTGAGACAGTTTTCGATATGCTTCTTTCTTTGGAAAATGTTGCCAAAGACTTCATGATTGAAAATGGTAGAGTTCTCTTTAACTTTGTTCAAGGCCGATGTGATGTTGTGGTTGGGGAGATGCCAAGAATTTTTAACCAACTTCTCATAATCATTGTGGTTGATCCAAGCTGCTTCAAATCGAAAAGGACGCTGCCCTCTGGCTAAGGGAAGCCCCAAAACGGAGGAGAAGAGGATTGTGATAAGAATGGAGCCTACAAAGAACCTCAACAAATGCTTCTGGAAAGTTCATGCGCTTGTCAACATTAGCCAGACCTCTATCAAGCTTTTTAGAGAGAATGCAGATGCCATTGTTATTTCTATGCCAAGTAAACCGTCCGCCTGTGGTTGTGAGGTCGAGAAGGTTGCAAGTAGTCATAAAATTTAAGAAGGAGGCAACTCTGCTATGGTGGAAGACGCCACCTCTTTGGTCACTAGGGAGAAGAGTTTCGTTGAAATCACCTATGAGCATCCATGGCGCTTCAATGGTATGGCTGATGTTCACAAGATGAGACCAGAGGTTGGGGCGCTGGGCAGGGTTGGGGCTTACATAAATACAAGTGCAAATGGTGGAGGCACTGCCACGACTAATAGTGAAGGTTAAGGAATGATGGTTGGAATCAATGACAGTAGTAATAATGTTTAGAGCTGAGTGTTTTAGGAGCCAAATTCCTCCAGAATGGCCATTAGCTTCTATGATGTGAACGGGGGTATAACCAGTGTTGGCCTAGAAAGAGGATAGTCTACCAAATGGAACATGAGATTCATAAATTGCCATGAAAGTTGGATTGTGTTTTCTCATCAGTTCTTTAAGATGTCTTCTAGCATTGTTATTGTGAGCCCCTCTAATATTCCAAGAGAGGATGGTAATATCTAAGAGAGCTTCCATAACAAAGTAGTCAGATGAGAACAAATGGAGGTGACTGTTACGTAACCATGTCCTCTTCATTAGCATCATAGGCATCCAGGTTTTCTAGAACAACATTGTCATCATGGACATCTTCATTGGTATCACAGGCTTAAGCTTTGTTGGAATTGTTGGTTTCATGTTCAGTTTGTTTTGAGGGGGTAATAAGCATGATACTGGAGCTGTAATTTGGATCAGGTGTTGGAATATTACTTTCAAGGGGAACATGTTTCTGAGGGTCGCTGGTGGTATTTTGGCTATTGGGCAATTTTGGAATGTTTTTTGCCACGTAGGCGGGCTTGGCAGGGGTCTTGTGGTTAGGGGCCGACAACATTAAAGTGTGAACATGGGAGTAATCAAAAGCAGGTTCATTATTTGTGACATCATCATGCCGGCGCCTTTTTGTTTCCTTTGGGATTTGTGGGGCGCGTGATTGTTCATAAGGATAAGGGTGAGGCTGGGTGTTATGATTTGGTGGGCCAGCTTTATTTTTATGAGTCAGATTGTTAAGGGCGTTGAATCTATTGACTTTAGGAGTAAAGGTTTTTGAGGAAATTGAGATGGGGTTCTTTGGAATTTTCTTTTTTCTAGTGACAAGTAACCAATCACCATGCAGCTCATTATTTTCTCCATCAATGCTAATTATTTTATCATTATTAGCTAATGATTCTTTAGGCAAAACAGTAACTGCTTTACCTTTTTGAGTTTCCAAAATTAAATGCACTTCTGTGGTGGCTGTTGCGAGTGCAGGCTGTCTCCGTGGTGGTTGGGGGCGGTTTGATGAGGTGGAGGCTCTGTAGAGATGGTTTGGACTGGCGTGGTTGGGTAGTTCCTCCCCAAATGACCGTAGCATCCGCAACTGGTGCAAATTAGGTGGAGACCCTCGTACTGGACTTTGTACCAATTACCGTTGACCCAAATTTTCCCTACTGCCGGCACAGTGAGATCAATTTCAACACAAACTCTAGCGAACTTACCGTGCTCAATTTTCAGGGTGTTTGTGTCTACTTTGATGGGGCGGCCAAGAGCTGAAGCCATAGCTAACAGGAAGCTCTCGTCGTAGTAGACTAGATTCAGACCTGGAATCTAACCCAAACGATTGTTTTGTCCACTTTAGCGTTCGGGGATGCAAATTTTGGCGACCAGTGGGTGACTGCGAGACAGTGATCAAAGATTAACCAAGGGCCCTCAGTGATGACTTTTTCTTTATCTGCAGCTTGGTCGAATTTCACCATGTAGAAACCGCTGTCATTATCCATGATTTCAAAACCGCCTTGTGGTCTCCATGTTTTTTGAAGTCTTTCTCTTATGGTGTGGCAGCCGAGCTTTTTCCCCAGCAACTTGACAACAATGGCGTCCTTCCATGGTGTACATAACTCCTGGAAGACTGATGGTTCAAGGTACACCTTGGGCAGAAGTCGATTTCCATTCTCATGTTCAATACGTACTAGCTTTTTTTCGATCATGTCCTCTTTTTCACGGATCATGTTTTCTTGGGAGAGTCCTAATAGCTTGTCACGTAAGGAAATCTTTGGGGTTGGAGGCTTTTGTGGATCTGGTGGCTTGAAGGTTATGGTCACTTTGAGTAGAGAAGACAAACTTAGAGCTCATTGCACCTTTTTTCTTTTTTGAAATGAAATAGAAACAGGGTGTTTAATAATGGGTTTGATTATGAAGCCACATCAATATGAGTTCAAACAATTGGAAACGCAGGAATAATGAAACAAAAGGATCAGCAATAAATCGAAACATAGCAGCAGCAATTGAGAAATCAATATAAATTATGTACGGCTGAATTAAAAATTGCAAAGAAACTAAGGTGTTGGAATATATGTGTAGTAATAGCAGCTGGCAAAGAAACTCAATTAGAATAGCACATGACAGTAGCAATATGAAATAAAGACACGAAATATTAACGTAAAGCACTTAAGGAAATGGCAGAAACATATAATAATATAATTGCAAAAGGAATTAGAATGAAAAGCAATAACGGACAGGGAATTGAATTTTGATGAACAGTCTTAAAGTAGCAGCTCTATGAATTAATAATAGGCAAATTGGAATTGAAAGATGAATCTTGTTTATGTGTTTCAGCGTGAAAGAAAAAATAAAATAAGACCTAAAGCAAACTGAAATAAAATAAGGGTTCTGAAAGTATTAAAATTATGCGGTGGTTAGGGTTTTAGTTTGCAGTTTTTGGAATATTTGTGTGTGTGAAAATTGTGTTGTTCGGTAAAATTGTGTGTGTGAATTGTGTTGTTGCAGGTTGCTTTTTATAGGACTGGGATGAGGGTTTGTTTAAAAGAAACTGTATGCCTTAACTTGGGGAGGAGGAAAGCGTGTTTGTTACATATTGCATTTTTTGGATTTGGATTGTTTTGGACTTATCATCTAATAATATAAAAAATAAATATAAAAAAAAGATAAACATGTATATTTTTTGGATTTTGGACTTTTTTTGGAATTATCATCTAATAATGTAAATAATAATAAATAAAAAAACAGATAAATACTAAAATTAAAAAAAGTGAAATAAAAAATAAAGATAATGAAAAATAAAAGATGGAAATGAATTAAAATAAAAAATAAAAAATTAAAAGGACTAATAAAAAAAATAATGAGAGAAGAGGGCCCGACTCGGAACCAAAATGAGGTATTTTAAAATACCTTTCTGCCGAGTTTTGGCTGAAAAGTCAAAGACTAATCAGGGTCAAACGGCGTATGAACGTGGAGTCTTAGGTCAAAAGTTGGGGTATGACATTCATGAATGAGAAGTTGAGAAAGAACCTGCACTAATCACCAAAAGAATACAAAGAATGATGATGAGAAGAAATCAAATCAAGAAAAGGTTTCCAAACACTTGCAACAACACCAAAACTGAAACTGACAAAAGTCAAGTCACTTGTTTTGGATGCAACAAAACTGAACACTACAAAAGTGAATGTCCTGACCTGAAAAAGGTATAAAGGAAGTCACCTTTCAAAAAGAAGGCTATGATCACTTGGGATGACATAGAAGAAGCAGAACCTCAAGAAGATGAGGAAGCCAACATGTGCTTGATGGCTCAATTAGAAGATGAAGAAGAGGTAATCATCTAACACCCTTTATATAAAGAACTTGAAAATAAAATTGATAGTCTTTTATATGATTCAAATTTTTTAACAAATAGATGTCACTCTTTATTTAAAAAAAATTCTGAACTAAAGGAAGAAAAAGATAAACTTCAAAACAAGTATGATGAATCAAAGAAAACCATACAAACCTTGCAAGATTCTCATTTTAAAATGTCTGAACAACAAAAGGAGATGAACAGAAAACAAAAAGGCATTTTGACTAAAACTTCTGAAATACAAAAGGAAAACACTCTTTTGAAAAAGGAAGTTGAGAAACTAAAAAATGATCTTACATGTTTTATAAAATCTACAGAAACTTTTCAAAATATTTTGGGATCACAAGGTGGAACTGCTGAAAAATCTGGTTTAGGGTTTAAAGATCCAAATAAAATTCTCAAAAGTTTTGTTCCTGAAAAAGAAATCAAAATGAAAATAATATGTTCATGTTGTAACAAGACATGACACATCTTGATTCAGCTTGTTTTCATAAGAATTTTTTTATTAAGAATAATAAGATTAATCTTAGTTCAGAATGTTCTCATCTTAATAGATCAGAAGGCATGTTTCTACTATAATAAATCTGATCATGCAAGACAAAATGTTACATTAAGAAAAGATCTCTTAGAAGAACTAACCCTCAAGGACCCAACATTACATGAGTATTGACGAGTCAATAATGAGCCAATAATTAGTAATTTTAATATAATATTTGAGATTATTTTATTTAGATTTAATATGTTTTTATTTCCTTTTTAGAGCTATTTTACTTCAATTGCAAGTTATTTTATTTCAGGAACAAATATTCCAAAGATTGCGTCTTGGAGCAAAAGAAAGGTGATTTGGAGCTGATTCGTGCCAAAAATATGAAGATTCTGGACAATTTTATCAGGCATGGCCGTGCCCAGCAATGGCATGGTCATGCCTGCAAGTTTCCAAGGGCCAGCACAAGTCAGAGACATAGGCACGGCCCGTGCCTCCAGTGGCACGGCCATGCCACCCCTCTAGACAACTTTTTGCTGCTTTTGCTTCTTGTACAAGCCACCTATTTTAGTTTATTTCTGACCTAAAGCCCATGGTTTCTTGTGGAACATTCTATTGATATATTTCTTGGGGATTAAGTAGTTGTAGACTATAAATAGAGTAGTTAGCAATCACAACGATCTATCTTTTGTTCTTGGAATTCAATAGTGACAATTGTTTTCTTTAATAAAAGTTCTTCTTTTATTTTCTTGTTATTTTATTTATGTTCTTCTTCTTCTCTTATATGTCTACGATGAACATGAGTGAGTAGACTCTTCTTGTCTTGGAATTGTTGGATGAGTCTAATGACCTAATCCTAATCAAACCAAGCCTCGAACCCTAATTTTATATAAATCTACTTTCTAATCTAATTTCACCATTTTTATAGTGAATTAACAAGTATCAAACTCATAAAGCGACAACGGAGGGTTAATACTTGTTAATTCATCATCACAAATATCAAAGCGAAACATCGAATGAAGAAGTTTTGATATTGTCTAGAAAGGATTGCGAAACACGAGAATTGTCTAGAAAAGCTTGAGACAAATAAAGTTTCGTTCTTCAAGGATTCCAATAGCGATCAACCATGAGAATAGGCGTGGTTGCTAGAGGAACACACTCACTAAAACCGAAAGGAGATGTGATAAACTTATGAGAAACTTGTCTTTAGAAAGTAGGTCCAATATAAAGTTCTAGGTTTAGGATTTGGTTTGTGAAGGGTTTGTGATTAAGATGAACCAATAATCCCAAGGCGCCTTTTTATTATTCTTTTTAAACCGTTAAAAATCAAATCTTTGCAACTGAATTTCTTTCTAATCATCCTTAAAAGTTAATTAAATTAAACAACTCTCTGTTGGAACGATACTCTCTTTTTACTACTTGTGTAAACCGTGCACTTGCGGATTTACTACATCAAGTTTTTGGTGCCGCTGCCGGGGAGTTAACCAATTAAATTAAACAACTCCCTATTGGAACAATACTCTTTTTTTCTTTCTTTTCTTCTTCTTCTTCTTCCTTCTTTCATTTCACCGTTAACTTCTTGGGTTCTCATTCTTTTATGAAAAAGAGAAAAGCACGAAATAATATCGGTATGGCTGTGGAACGCTCTCTTAAGGAGTATGCAATCCCTTCTACGGAAGAGCCACATGCTATTATTGTGTACCCAACGGTTGAGGGTGAAAATTTTGAAATTAAGCCTGTACTACTTAACTTGGTGCAGCAAAACCAGTTTTCTGGATCACTCACTGAGGATCCAAATATGCATATTTCAATTTTTTTACGACTCAGTGTAACCTTGAAGGCGAACCAAGAAGCCGTAAGGCTGCACCTCTTCCCTTTTTCCTTAAGGGATAGAGCTAGTGCTTGGTTCCATTCATTGGAAGTTGGTTCCATCACTTTATGGGATTAAATGAGGCGAGCCTTCCTTGCCAGATTCTCTCCCCCTTCTAAAACCGCTCAACTAAGGGCGAGGCTCTACCAATTCACTCAAAAGGACGGGGAATCTCTTTATAATGCGTGGGATCATTTTAAAGAGATGCTTAGACTTTGTTCCCATCATGGTTTAGAGAAGTGGCTAATTATCCACACTTTTTTATAATGGTCTAACATATATCACTAGAATAACTGTTGATGCAGCTCCAGGTGGAGCTTTAATGAACAAGGATTTCACAACAACTTATGCCTTGATTGAAGACATGGCTCTAAACCTCTATCAGTGGACCGATGAGAGAACCCTCAATGTTTCTTCACCCTCTAAAGAAGAGGCAGGTATGAACGAAATCTCTTCCCTTGATCATATATCTCCTAAGGTGGACACACTCTCTCAAAAATTTGACAAAATAAATATTAGTGTTGTCACACCTACTTCTACTTCACCTCCATGTGGAGCCTGCGGTGTATTAGGCCAGACTAGCATTGAATGCAAAGTAGGTAGTGTTGCTGAAAATATTGAGCAATTGAACTTTGTTCAGAATAACCAGGGGATGAGGTCTAACCAAATTTTTTATAAAACTCATCAAAATCCCTTTGGTCAAAAGACAACACTACCCAGTTATGCAAATAGCCAAAGAGTCACTCAAAAGTCTAGCTTGGAACTTTTAATGGAAAGTTATTTTTCAAATCAATCCGAACAACTCCAAGAGCTTAAAACCCAAACTAGACTTTTGAACGACTTTCTTGCTAAGCTTACATCAAAGGTAGATTCACTTTTCTCTCACAACAAAACCTTAGAGACTCAAATCTCCCAAGTTGTCCAGGAGGTTAGTGATGAGCATAACCGCAAGTGTACGGTTCTGCCGAAGTAGTAAAAAGAGAGTATCGTTCCAACAGGGAGTTGTTCAATTTGATTGACTTTTAAAAGATGATTAGAAGAGAATTTGATTATAAAGATTGGGTTTTAAAGGTTTTAAAACAATAATAATAAAAGGCGCCTTGGGATTATTGGTTCATCATAATA
>Ga0315915_1007530_pt1 | contig 12977 bp, 8 predicted proteins | sample MpolbnodulesMG_FD_207738 | JGI IMG/M metagenome (GOLD analysis project Ga0315915, IMG submission 207738) | Medicago polymorpha root nodule microbial communities from Los Angeles, California, United States - branched nodules | ecosystem: Host-associated > Plants > Roots > Nodule | place: USA... | reverse complement strand
AGAGAGAGAGAGAGAGAGAGAGAGAGAGAGAGAGAGAGAGCTTGCGCTGCCAAGGGATTTTCCCTATAATCTCAAAGACAAATACTTAAACACACAAGCAAGAGACTTCTAATGTTTAATCTCAACTGAAAGAGACTTCTCACAATGTAACGTAATCAAATAAAGATTGTTTATTTTTACACTTAATATACAATCAGAGGTGTAAACAATTGCAAACACAGAGTAAACTCCAGGACTTATGAATTTCTAAGATAATAGCTTTGTAAGAAATGATAAGTTCAAAAGTGCTTTGATTTTGACAAACCAAGAGCACTTTTAAAATGTGTAGAGCTTCTCTATTCTTCAAGTCTTTAGCTCATTATATAAGGAGGGATATGAGAGACATTGGAGAGGTGCCATCGCATAAATTAGAGTTTTTGAGAAGCCTGACCATAGACGTTGAAATGTTTCCTTATTTGGTTCATGACTTTGAAAAGAAATTTGTAATTCCCTTGCGGCAATTGAAATCATCCATTCATTCCTTTTGTCAATGAATTTAACTTAGCACGTGATCCAGAAGAAGACAAATTGTACATGGTCAGAAGCTAAAAGCGACACTTTTTTTCAGAAGAAGACAAAGCTGACGTGTCTTCTTAATCTTCTGAGTTTGGTGCTTCATGAGTCTGGGTGACTCAGATGTTGGTGCTCTAGAGTCTGACCTTCAGTGGTCTCTGGGTGTATTTTCACTTCTGATTTAAGCGTTGACTTCTGGTTGACCTTTCTTCAGATCTTGTACCAAGTCTTTAGCCTCTCTTGTACTTCAGATGATCTTATATATGTTCATAACTTGATAAATTTTAGTTTATAGTTCTGCACACTTGTCTATATATTAACATATCCAATTGTTCTTCAATACTTTGTTATCATCAAAACTTTAGAGACATTGTACAATTGTTCTTCAATATTTATTTATTTTTGAAATTGATATGGCCTGATTTAAATTTTGTTCTCTAAAATTTGAAGACAATCTCAAATAAATATATTAATAAAGACTAAAAATGCAAAAATATACATAAGTATATCTCATTCATAAAATAATTCAAGAGTAAGAAGTTTGACCCATACATCAACTTAACTAAAACAAAAGAAAAAGTACCTAGTTTAGACGTTCGAAAAACTGAAACACTCGTGGCTGAACATTTGATAAAGTGCGTAGTTTAAACATTCAAAAAACCGAAACACTGGTGAATGTGTTGGAACAAAATGTGTTTAACATTACCACCTTAAGTTTTGATGATAGCAAGGTATTAAAATGTCAATTGGTATTGCTAAAATTTGTCCAAGTGTGCAGGACCATAGACGAAAATTTATAAGTCCTATATTCAAGTATTGAATCTGAAAGAACAAAAGAGAGCAATGGAATTTTCAATGGAAGCTTATGTTGCAAGACAGAGTCTGAAGACTACCCGAGTCTGAAGACCATCAGAAGCTGACATCATGAAGCGTCTGAAGAGCATTAGAAGCTGAAATTCATCAGAGTCTAAAGACTAGAAGCTGCAGTTGGTAAAAGTTTGTTATTATGAAGACATATCATTGCAGAGAGAATAGAAGCCTGGAGCAACGAGTATTTCAGAGGAATTGGAAGGCATTAGATGCTTATCCACTGAAGAGCGCAGGAAAAGGACATAATACAATTGTACAACCACTACTCCACTATTCCACTCTTCATGTTTGCAATAGTACAAGCAACAATTGTGTCTACGCTGGTTAATTCTCTATATAAGGAATGAATTTGAAATTTTTCCTTCCTAGGACAATAACCATATCAAGCAAAAGATCATTGGTGATGACCAAGATTTAACAATGACTCTTTTTGATCTGCTGGCAATCATCAACGTATCTCTGACACCTCTATATAAAGGAGTGAAGACTTGAAAATCAAAATAGACTCAAGAACAATTTACTAGTGCCAAAACTCTATTGAAATTGTTCGACATCAAAGTTCACTTAGAATTTCTTAACAACTTTCATATCTTAGAAATTCTAGAGTCTTCAGAGTCTACATCTGATTTGTATTGTGAATACCACTGATTATATATCAAGTGTTCAACCTCAAACATTTTTTGTGTAATTGTGTTTGTCTAGAAGTCTCTTGCTTTTGTGCTTGAGAATAGAAAATCTCTTGCTTTTGTGCTTGAATATTTGGAAGTCTCTTGCTTTTATGCTTGAGCATTTGTAATCAGATATTGATTTAGTGAACTCTCCTTGGAAGTGCAAGAGGGACATGACTACTTCCGGATTGTGGAAGAAATCTATATAATTTCTTTGTGTCTTTCTTCTCTCTCTCTCTCTCTCTCTATATATATATATATATATATTATCCGCTGCATTAGACTATGAACCTTGTTCTTAGTTTAAAAAGAGGAAAAAACTAACATAATTCAAACCACCTTCCCTTATTGTGTTTTTCTCACCTTCAATTGGTACCAAAGCTCCGGTTCTGTTGTCTTAGCACTTAATAGTATGACTGGAAAATATCAGAGAAAAACATGTCAACTGTTGAAGGTTCCAGTTCTGGTTATACTGCTATACCATATGATTATGGTACTACTGAAGATAAGTCATCTTGGTCTAACAGGCCTCCTATGTTTAATGGAGATCCTCATACTTTCTCTTGATGGAAAACCAAAATGTATAGTCACATTATGGGTTTAGATGAAGAACTATGGGATGTTCTTGAAGATGGTGTTGGTGACTATGTTTTGGATGAAGAAGGAGCTGCTATTGATAGAAACAAATACACACCTGCTCAGAAGAAGATGTATAAGAAACATCACAAGATCAGAGGCATTCTTATTTCTGCTTTGCCTCACAAGGAGTACTTGAATATGAGTGATAAATCAACTGCTAAATCAATGTTTGCTTCCTTGTGCTCAAAGTACGAAGGTAACAAGAAAGTCAAAGAAGATAAAGCTATTATGCTTGTTCATCAATATGAGTTGTTAAGGATGAAAGATGATGAAATCATTGAGGCTATGTACTCAAGGTTTCAGACTATTGTCTATGGACTTCATATACTAAAGAAAAGTTATGTAGCTTCTGATCACGTGAACAAGATTCTGAGAAGCTTACTTGCTAGATGGAGACCTAAAGTTGCTGCTATTGAGGAAGCTAAGGATCTAAACACTCTAAGTGTTGAAGATCTCATAAGCTCTCTCAAATGTCATTAGATTGGTCTTAATGAGCAAGAATATGCTAAGAAGCCAAAGAGTATTGCACTAAAGTCTAAAAGAAAGTATTCACAAGAACTCAAACCAAATGAATCCGAGGTAGAGTCTCCTGCTGGGGATTCTGATGAAGATCCTGTTGTTGTTAAAGAGATAGCTATGCTTACGAATAGACTTCAGTATTTGGCTAGGAAGAACAAGAAGTTCATGAGCAGAAGCAGTGGTTACAAAGGGTCAAGAAAAGAAGATCAAAACAACCACTCATGAAATAAACACAATAAAAACATGGGAGATATAACAAAACATATAGAGTATGGAAATAGGATATTCTCAAGGAGGGATCAAAAAACATTTGATTCTCCAAGAGAACTTTACCTATAACCAATGAAATTACTCCCTTGCTAGAGTTCTTCAAGATGAAATGATCGTTGAGAAGTCTATTGTGATCAACTAACATGATAAGACAATGGAGAGGCTGAGAGTTTAAAGTTCTCGAATACGTCTTCATCACACTTTTACTCATGATGTCCTTGAGAAACAAGGAGCTTATTTTGGAGCATCATCCTTGACTTACTTCATTCATCATCAATCCTACACACACTAAAACCAAACAAACCTTTTCCAATCTTTTAGGTGTAAGAGAAAACAACGAATACCATAGTTGATTTTTAAGATGTGCTAAAGAATATGAAAGTGATAAAAGGAACACATCTTAGTTTTAGCGTCTTGGACAACCTAGAGGGAAAAAGTTCCTTCAAAGTTGCAAGACACATTTGCACAAATCAATTAGGATTCCTTTGGTTCCAACAAAAGTTGGAGCCTTGGGATGAGTTTTACAACAAGTGACTTTAGGCACCCACATCATTACCCCCTTAGGAATTTCAACTATCCTAATGTGGCAATGAGGTGTGGTGTGGCCACTTATACAACAATAATGACACCTAATTGTAGCTACATGAGTTTTGCTATGATTCTTATTGTTTCTCACATAAGAGTATTTTGTGTAGGGTCTTTTAAATGGAGCTCTTTCATCTTTTGAGTTCATAGCAAAAGTCATGGAACCTTTAGATGCTTGCTCTAGTTTCTTATTTAGAGATTTAATCTCTTGATGCAAGCTAGGGCAAATCTCACAACTAGCATAATCCATCCAATTATCATATTTGGGTGAATTTCTCTTAGGTGACTCAATTGTGCGACTTACAATTTTCTCATTAACAAGTGAAGCATGCTTATCTCTTAAACTTTGAAAGGATTCCTTATGTTTGGAGATTTCAGATTCCAATCTTAAAATAGTTTTCTATTGAGCAATTAGTTTCTCAAAAGCATTTAGATATTCGGCATGCATTTCTTCAATGGAATCTTGTGAGTCCTTAGAAGTGGGTTTAAAATCAGAGTAAGAATCGGAGTCGGAGTCCGAGAAGATTACCTCATTTTTAGCTTTCTTTATTTGACCCATGAAGCATAGGTCGTCTTCATCCTTGTTTTTGGTGTCACTAGTATTGGAGGTAAGTTCATCTTCTTCCCAAGCAATGCAGTCCTTTCTTCCCATAACAACTAACTACTTTCTCATCACTATCCGATTCTTTTCCTTTTCTTGAGGCCTTCCTATAGTTAACAAGATTCTCGTCATTGTGCTTTAACCCGTTTCTTTTAATGTAACGGTTGTACCGTCTTACAAACAAGCTCATCTCTTCTTCATTTATCGCATCTTCATTGGATTCATCATCATTTTGAACCGAAGAGGTAGAGACGGACGAGGTGGTGTTTAAATAAATGGACTTCATTTCCTTCTTCTTAGAGTCTTCCACACTTGACTTGAAACGATTGATCTCATGTTCATGTTCCTTAAACTTTCCAAAGAGTGTGATCATACTAAGAGCATTGAGATTTTGTGATTTTTTGATAGCGGTAACCTTGGCCTGCCATTCCCTTGTCATACATCTCAAAATCTTATTAGTGCAACCTTGGTTTGAAATGTCCTTACTAAGGTTTTGCAACTTGTTGACAATATGAGTGAATCTCATTTGCATGGAGGAGATGGATTCACCATCTTCCATACAAAAAAGCTCATATTGTTGCACAAGGGTATTAATTTTTGATTGTTTAACATCATAGGTTCCTTCATGAAGGATTTCCAATGCATCCCACATAGCTTTAGCGGTTTTACAATGAGAGATGGAATGATACTCATTAGTTCCAAGAGAGGAGATGAGAATATTATGTGCCTTCCAATAGTATTGGACCTTCTTTTTGTCTTCATCGGTTCAATCGGCTTTTGGCTTTTCTTGTGCTACACTGTTGGCAACAACTTGTGGTTGAAACCACCCATTGACCACGACGTCCCACACATCCATGTCTACCAATTGGATATGAATGCTCATGCATTCTTTCCAATATTCATAATTTTCTTCATCGAAAGTAAGTGCTCTATTATACGCCCCCTTGGGCTCCTTATTAGCCATATGTATCAACTCTTCTGGTAGTTAGCCGTTAAGAAGAGACCAAGCTCTATGATACCACTTGTTAGTCTATATGGCCAATAAGATCATAAGCTAGGGGGGAGGGGGGTGAATAACTTTTTGAAAAAGTTTTCCGAAGTTTTGATAAAATGTGATTTTAAACAAATTGACTATTGAATCGTGCGCGAACAATCACAACAATAAGCAAAAAGATAAACCTATGTGTCATAACATTCAATGTAGAATTGAGTGATTCACAATACAAATCTTATTTAAATCAAACTTTAATATGTCTTGAACAATTTCCAAAACATAGACAATTTCAATACCAAACCTAAGAACAATAATATCAAGCTATCAATAAAAAAACACTATGCATATGAAATTGAATATTTGAATAAAAATTGAACCCTATTGATCCAAGCCAAATAGCCAATTATTAAAACCTAATTCAATGAATTAGGTTAACTTTTGATGAAAAATAACTTAGATCAACACAAGCAATTATCCTAACAATTATTCAATTAAACTATGCAATAATGAAAAGTAAAGAGGATAGGGAAGAGAGATAACACCGATATTTTTATAGTAGTTCGTTCTTTCTCGTCCTCGCTAGAGCTACGTCTACTCTTCTTGATAAAGTACGCCTTCACCAATGTCATCCACTAAGTACCAATGTTGAATACAAATGTGTTTACTAGAGTTCCTTGAAATTAAAACTTATTATTTAACACATATGCAAACACTCCCCCAAACTTTAAATAACCTTTGAATTTGATGATCCTTGAATCTTCAAATCCTTGATAACCCGTGCACCCCTTCGAACTCTCCCTCAAGTGTTCGATGTTACGTCCGGTAAACGAATCCCCTTCGACTTCAAGAACAGTTAGAAAGACCCCCAAGACCTTTGGAGGTGGAATGAGATTATTTACTTCACTTTGGAACCTTGATTAAGCCCAATCAATTTCCTTGAGAGAACAAACTTACAATCCCTATAAGCACCCTAACAAATCAATGTGACTAAATGTACAAAGTGATTCTAAGAAAAAGTGTTTAATCTTGAAGAATGTATGAACAATGAGTTTTTGAGACCTAGAGAGAATAAATGCAAATGATTCAATATTATGGAGGTGAGTATATATACAAAAGGCAAGGAAGTGCAAATTTTCGAGCTAAAACAACTACATGAATCGATTCACTAAATGAGTGAATCGATTCAGACCACTAAATGACAAAACTGAGAAAGGAAGATTGCTATGAAGATTGATGCATATCAAATGATTTTTGAGTCGATTCAAAATGCCTAGGATGAAGGTTGATACGATTCAAAATAGTTTGAACCGATTCAGGATAAGTCAGAAACATACTGTGATACGACTCATGTATTTTTTTAGACGATTAAATGTGAATCGATTCAAAAATATGATGAATTTATTCACACTAAGTCAGAAGCTTTTGTGATACGATTCAGACATCTATGAATCAATTCATGCAGAAGAAATATAGATTTTGACAGATGATATATGATGAAAATGAATTTTCTTGAGACACATGTAAGCTTGGGTGCTTAAACACATTCTAGGAGACAACTATCAACTAATCGAACATGCTAGACTAAAAGACACAAAAATGGTAAACACTAAAACCAACAACATCAAAATAACCAGCTAGAGGCTTCAATAACCTTTGTTAACTTTTGTTAATTCATTATATTTTGTTAATAATGATAAAAATATATATGAAAAAAGGGAGTTTTTTTTTTAATTTTTAAATACGACATCCTCTAACCCGTTTCCCTTCCAAACTCATTAATTGTTAATTTTTTATTGATTCGTTAACGTTTGATGCAGGTAGGTTAATAATTTATTACTCAAATTATTAATGGTTGTTCCAAACATGGCTAGGGCCCATCCTCAATGGGTCTTCTCAATTCACTAGCTAGCATTAGGACGGTCACATAGACGTGTCCTAAATGCATTGAATTATTTTCGTTTTCAAACTTTAAACCTTGATTTCCACTTAGGGAGTTTTCTTCATGTTCCCCGGATTCAATCTACAACGAATTTCTTATAGTATATAATAAAATATTAAATATAACACATTTTTGCTCCTATCATCATTAGTTTGAATTGCATACCTGAAAGCAAGCCTTAATAATCATGAAACAAAGTGAACTTATTGTGTTAAATACATAAAATGGGTGAAAGGTAACACATCTTTTCAAAGTATATTCCTTTGGAGACACAATAGCAATATGATTAACCTTGTTCAATTGTCAATCTTCCAAAACATTATTAATAAGCATTTCAGACACGGACATAAAAGCAGATGTCTTGAATGTACAAGCTAGAGCACTAGTAGGTTGTTCACCTTCTTGTATCCTATAAATTCACTCTTGTTTCATAACAAACACAAAAAATGATACAAAATAAAAACAACACAAACTCAAATTTCTTTATAACTATAACTTACATGCAGCGTATGTTGTTGTAAATGCATGTACATTTTGTGCTATGAATATACTCAATGCAATATAATTACAACAGTCGTATATGTTGACCGCACAATACCTCAAAACCTTATCTCATCTCATTAGATAAACTCCATACTGATATTCACAAAAATTAGTTGAATTATGGACAATTTATGTTTCAATAACATGATGCACAAACTGCTTTTGACAATTTTTGTTTCCTTCAGTAGTCACAAGCTACTATAAATTATTAAGCATTGCCAACTCATTAGAAAATACTTAACAATAAAAACCTACCAAGCACCAACACAAATACCAAACAGGACACTAACATGGTCGATACCAATAATAATTCAAGAAATTGAACTAATTGAATGTAACAAAATATAAGTTCTACATAGATTTGAACCCAACGAATATGAATTATTAAATATTATATAATATTTTAAATAAATCAATAAATAAATAGATGAACTAACAAATATAATTGATGAACATTAATATACTATCATCTAGTGGTATTTACCCACAATACAACGAGCTCAATCAAATCGATAAAAAATGAAATGGAAAAAATAACAAACACGCATACTAGTTTAGAAATTTACTTGATGACAAGATTTGCCATCGAACCCCTTGTTTTGGGTAGTGGTGGCAGAAATGGATTGGATAGGAACAACATACATTGTTTTGAATTGAACTGTCACAAAATAAAGTTGAAAGATTATAAAACAAACACACAAAAAGAGATATATTTTGGTTTGGATAAAATGTTTGGAACCAAAAAATTATAATATAATTTACTCATTAAATATTTTTTTATTTTTTTTTTCAAAAAAAGGATGGTAGCTAAGGTGCTAACCAACCTAAAATATATTGATAAAAGAGAAGAGGAAATACTAGATGGAGGGGATTATACCAAAAACTCCATCAAAAAGACATATACCTAAAGGAAGGCATCCCTAGTAAATCTCTAACATAACAATGAATAATAAAATCAGGAGTAGCATACAAATCTTTCTGACAGATTAGCACCTATTGTACTCATTAAATATATTTTCTTACTGTTTGATCTAAGTTTTTGATACGATTAATCTGGAGCACAATACCCATATGTTCCCATTACCCTTGTTGACACTTGAGTCTTATCACCAATTGGACCTACTTTTGCCAAGCCGAAATTAGAGAACTTATGATGATAATCGTCACCTAAATTTTTTTTGGAACATTTGAGGTTGAGGCTTCATTTTATCATGCAAATACTCCAAACCTTTAACTGCACCAACATCTATTCTCATTCTCGTATTCCAATCCAGTGGTTTTTCTGCGGGAGAAATATCATGCAAATAATTCTCCAAAGATCCCCAAGGCATGTACTCATAAACCAAAAGTCTCTGCTCTGCTCTCCCTCAGCGCAAAATCCTAATAATTTGACAAGATTTGGGTGTTCTGCCATACAAAGTGTTAACACTTCAACAACAAATTCTCTGGTTCCTTGAAGTCCATCAGGGTCAAGTTGCTTTATTGCAACAACCTGATTAATTTTATCGATGTTACCCTTATAAACCTTGCCAAACCCTCCTTCATCAGTGGAAACCCCAATCTTTTAAATTCAAATTATTCACGCCTTAGGAATGTTGATAGTGTTCAGAACCATCTTCCCTTTTCTCACTCACATTCAAATTCAAATCAACTTTAACCTTATTTTCGGTTTTCTTCACGCCTAGAAAAAGTTGATCATGTGTAGAATCATCTTCACTTTCATCATCTTTGATCAATCTATGACACATGCACATCAAAAATTTCATTTTGGTTTGGATACAATTAATAATATTGACATTTGTTAAAAACATTATCAACTTTGTATTTAGCTATGGAAGAATTGAATTTATATGCATGCAAAATTAGTACAATGATTGACAGAAAGTGATTTAGATTTAAAATAGCGAGACACTTTTGGTGATTGCTGTTTAGTTCATTTGGGTACACCTGTCTAGGTACAATGATTTCAAAAGTAGATACTCGATATTGTTTTCTTTTATATTCATTTGGTGATTGATAAAAGGGATTTATATTTAAATCAGGGAGACACTTCTAATGATTTCAAAAGTAGATACTCAATATTGTTTTCATTTATGCACCAATCTGGGTTTTTTTTTTAGAGAGGTTGTGTTCAATTTCATAATGGATCTAGTTCAAAATTCATAACTAAGGTTAATTTTATACATGCGAGAAAACATCAAAATCAACATTAACTCAAATTATAATTAGTACTTTAAAAAAATATATTTGTTTCTTATGATACTCATTTAAGAGTAAATAAAATATTAAGTTAAAATAAATAATATTTCTTTTGATATTAATCCAAAAAACAAAAAGAAATTATTTATAGCAAAAAAGATAAAATGATTACTAGGTATACCTTCTTCAAAAGACAAAACTTTGTCTTCTTTATTCTAGATTTAATCAAAGAAATTACACTCGAATGTGCTTTATCTTGGACATTACCAAAGCAAACAATAGGGTAAACCATAACAATGCCTCGAAATATATAGAATCTTGATGATACCCATTTGATGAGATCTAAAATGATAATCTTTGAAGTGAGTTTTTTTGCCATGTTCGTGGATCTGGGCAAGGCAAAACAAGATAAGATTAAAAATTGAAAATGATCCCAAAAAATAGATGCAATTGATAAGAAAAAATATCAATGATTTGAGATTAGTATCTCACTCTACCATAATCATTATAATCAATTCATATATGCGAACATATTATCTTCATCAATGAATGATAGAGATATAGTGGAAGGCTATCTTTATTATTCTTTGCAAACACAAGGTAGTTAGGTTTTAGCTCGCCAAAGAGAATGAGAGGAATCAAGCTTCGGCGAAGCGCAGCCGACCATTTCTTGTATTCTCCACCAAAGTAAAATCATACATTTATATAGAGATTACTTGATGATTAATTAGGGTTAAGTTAGGTTTTTATTCAGGATTGCCCAAATGAGTAAGCCCGTTTGAGTCCAATCCAATAACAAACAAGCCCAATTTAGCATTGGGATAATTACTTGCTTCACACCCCTTCCCCGTAAGGGGCGGCATTTGTAGAAATATTGGACGCTGATCCAAACACAGAATCATAATAGTAATGTTTGACAGTTACTGTTTACGCGACCATAACTACTGAACAACTATCTTCCGGCATTAACACCGACACTTGTACCTCCCCTCTATATATTAGGGGGCTTTAAATAATCCCTAAAGGTATGAATTACTTTACTTGTAACCCTATTTTCTTGCTCAAAACACTAACTTAAGTGTCGCAGTGTCTGTAGGTACACCCCCTCCACTGTTCTTCTTATCATGTAAGATCAATGGCGCAGTTTATGGTAAAATAATCACCCCTTCTTTTTTATTTCAACAAAAGAACAAACTATACAAAAATAAAAATAATAATCACAAATCACAATGGAGAACGTGAATTGACAAAACTCTGGAGTGAGTGTTGGGTTTTTCCCGATGAACGGATCTTGATTAATATATCAATCACAAATCAAAACACTTTAAGGATTCATTTGTTAACCTTAAAAGTCGAACTCACAATGTGAGAGATCACAAGTACTGCTCAATAACAACAACTTTACTTAGTCCACACAAACAAATTTCATCAATCAAATTGCTAGCTACTTCCGAATGAAGGGTTAGAGAGAATGGGGAATTAGGATAAAAATGTGCTATTGCTACAACATGTTCTATTTATAGAACCACTTGTGTTCTTTGCAAGTCAAGCGATCATTATTAGGCTTATGTAAGCCTAATAACCCATTTACTGGCTTTGCCAACTAATTAGCTCCATATACTAATTGCACCTCACTTATATCTCTCACTTACCTTTATTTTTGTGTGTGACCCTGTAGGTTCTTGTCGTGTTGGAAATACTATTAAATATTATATTTAATATTATAAACAAAGAAGAATATAACAATACATCACAGCTACCCAAGAGACAGGAATGTCATGTGATATGACTATATCTTTTCGTGATAACGATGTTGTGTTTAATTACCCTTTTTCTCTCATGTTTAGTTTGAACACAAGGCATAACATGTCACCCTTGTCAAGTTCAAAATTGGGCCCTTAGACATTAGTCATGTCCCTCAACATGATTTATCGAGCACCCATAAACCAACTATATAGTCATTGATGGACGAAATTGGTAAGTGCACCAAATTGTAACAAGTAATAAAGTAGTAAATTTATCGTTCTCCACAGGGATTATCATTCAACTTAGTAATTAGTAAAACTTATTTCAAAGGGTGACAGTAAAATAAAATCAAATTGAGTTGCAAGGTTGAATTACCCTACCCAATGCAAGATAGGTTTATGATTCAGATTATTAACGCTGACTAGGGAATCCTTGAATCTCCCCTTTGTCTTTTTTGAAATCAACTTAAGAAATAAACAACTATGTGGTGCCTACTTATGATTTACTGAAATCAACGGGTAAAACTCATACAAAGCTTCTCACAACAACTACATGTCGGACTAACCTAGGTTACATACAGTGTTGTCCAAAGAAGAGAGTAGTAATGGTTAGGTTTTAAACTTGAATTTCATTAACCAATTTAGGAGATAAGTAATTAGGACAGCCAATGAACGATTATATTTTCAAACTTGGCTTTTGTTTGACAAACTTGGCTATTGTTTCCATGTGTCTTGGTCCTTTTATCTTGCCTCTTCAAAGAGGATTTAAATTCCTTCTAGTCGAATTCAAAGACTTGTTGAATCCTTTTCCATTGATTCTTGCCGAAATCACTTGCATTTAATGTACACTTGA
>Ga0315915_1007529_pt1 | contig 12978 bp, 6 predicted proteins | sample MpolbnodulesMG_FD_207738 | JGI IMG/M metagenome (GOLD analysis project Ga0315915, IMG submission 207738) | Medicago polymorpha root nodule microbial communities from Los Angeles, California, United States - branched nodules | ecosystem: Host-associated > Plants > Roots > Nodule | place: USA... | reverse complement strand
TGCCCCTGTTCTTGACTGCCACACCTCCCACATTGCTGTCAAGTTTGCCGAGCTTGTTACTAAGATTGATAGGCGTTCTGGTAAGGAGATTGAGAAGGAGCCGAAATTCTTGAAGAATGGTGATGCTGGTATTATTAAGATGATTCCCACCAAGCCGATGGTGGTTGAGACTTTCTCTGAATATCCTCCACTCGGCCGTTTTGCTGTTAGAGACATGCGTCAAACTGTGGCTGTTGGGGTCATCAAGGCTGTGGAGAAGAAGGATCCCAGTGGAGGACCTAAGCAGACCAAGTCAGCATTGAAGAAGAAGTGAACCGAGCAGGATGATCTATCTCCTTGGGAAGCATATCATAGTTATTACAATAAATGGTCTTTGGTCCTTATTATTTCTATTTCTCATCTAGTTTACTTGTTTTTCATTTTAAGTGTCAAGTCTGCACCTTCATCTCTTAGCTTTTGTTCTCAGAACTGGGTTCTAGATCGACGGTGGCAGCCCTATATCTGTTTGGTTTTTATGTTTTAATTGTTGTGTCTAGTCTGAACACTTGGGATTTTGTAAGCAAAGCAGGTAAGTTCCAGGACTTGCTGACTTTGTTTCTAAATATCAACTCTTTATTTTTGTGTTTATTCCTTGGTGTGATGTTTAAGTTTTTGCTGGGGCATGGTTCTATATGGTTTAGGCAATATTGTTGCCTAGAATGTCAGGAGCATTTTTTATTGTTCACCTGCGCAATATTCCGATCATTTTATCTAAATTTTACAATTGCCAAGTAGGAGCCCCTAAATTTACAGCAGTTATCTTTGGCAAATGCCAATGACATTTTAGCGTACGTGGTTCTAATATTATACCTAGGTAATCAAACGGGACAGGGCTTACAAACAGAGGAGGTAAGAGTTCAATTTATAAACTATCATTCAATTTAAGACTAACAACAAATTTGTGAAATGAAAAATTCATCTTCAAAATTGAAGACAATCAATCAATTTAACAATCACCTTAGATGCAAAATAGGGATGAATAGATGTTCCAATTGAATTTTGTAAATATAGTTCAAATGAACTTCAAAGCAAAAAGTCTAAGCAAAAAGTCTCAGCAAAAAAAGAACTTTTTAAGGGGACTTTCTTATTCCAAAATCCACCAAATGGTGTCGATATTTGTTTCGTTCCTTCCAAATTGATCTTTCTATTAATAATTCTTGTATTTTTTTTAAGAATTTGAGTTCCATGTCCATTTCAAAAACAACTTCTTAGCATAAATTAGAGCAGCTTCAAAACCTTTTTCCCTATATTTTTAAAAAATGCAACTAGGTCATTTAATAATTCTATATCAACATTGATACGATTATTCTTAGATTGAAAATTCTTCCTAATTGAATTTACTATAAACAATATCTCATACCAAATAGTCATGCCTAACAAAATCTCAAAATTTTCAAGCTCACAAGTGGATAAAAACTTCAATTTTTATTTTATGTTCGTCGCTAACTTCACCTAATTTCAATAAAGCGTCTTATACCTGTAAAATTTACAATCATAGAGATTTTACACTTTCAACACCATTTTCTCAATGTAAGCATAAAAAAGTTACTACTATCTTATTGCTAATAATAATATCATATATATATTAGTTAAATAAAGACATTAAGGACTAAAACAATGATTTTACTGACTTAATAATTGAGGCGACCCTGATTGCGATCCTACACAACTTATGATTCGTCTTTATAGTTACGCATAAAAGATATTCATTTAGTTTACGGCACATTGTATTATTCTTTTTAATTTATTTTGTTGGATATTCACATTTTATATTTTTATATTTTGACAAAATACCCATCTCCTTATAATCCATGTTTTTTTAACATACAAAAGGGTTAATTCTGTACTTCAAAGTTCACAGTTCACATAGAAGAAACAAGGTCACGAAGAAGTTCTACTACCAACATTCACACTATTGGATCTTCTCATTTCCTTTTATTCTTCCCGCTAGGTATTCCCCATGATTATCCCTCTTTCTTTTTTTCGATTTTTTGTTTTAAAGTTATCATTTTTACTTTATTTCTCAATCACCCAGATCACAGATTGTTGCACGTAAGCTATTTGCACTGCACTCGTTCGGTTTCTTCCATTTTTAAATTGTTGGTATCAACGATTTGATTTACGTGTCTTGTATCCAATTTAATTATCTCTTGCAATTTCTTATTTTGTGTGTTTAGGTTGTGCTTGTAGAAAATTTAACTCCCATTGTAGAGAGATGTTATGACCGTTGTTGTAATTTTGTTGTTATGCAAATTATCACCGTACTTGTTCATTTTTGTTTTGAAGATTTATAGAAATTATGTTGTCCAAACTCAAAACCCTTGATGAAATTTGATAGTAGTTTAGGTGCTTTTTACAGTAGCAAGAATTCAAAAGCAGAAGGTAGCTGTAGGGATATTTGATTTGTTAGAGCACGGGTTCGAACATGCAATTCTATTCTCACCACTAGGCTATTCGACAAAAAAAAGTTGTGACTGGTTTCGTTGTTTTCAATATTTTATTTTATTTTTGTAAAACGAGGATTAAATTGGAGTTGAATAGTTTTAATAAGGGATTTTTGAAATGTAGGAAAAATGCAAAATCCAGAAGCAAACCAGCTTCCTGAAGTTGATTCATTGCCGGATGGGTTTGTTGAGGGAACTGCCGAACCTGTTGCGCCTGCAACTCCAACTCCTGAACAAGAGAAGCCCATCAGTGATTATAAGGAGGATGGTTTCATTGATTGTGGTCATTCTAATGAATTATCAAACGTGCCGGTAGAAAAGGAGTTTCAAAACAATCATGGTAAGCGAAATTAGTGAACTAAAGTTGTCTCTCATGTTCTGTTTTCTTAAGCATTTACTTTTCACCTCTCAGACTGCTCGGTGGAGGCACATATTGCAGCTCCTCTAGCTAGTTCTGTTTCTGAGTCTCCGCCGTCCAGAAGTAGTGATGTAAAAGAGCAACAACAAGGAGAATGCCAGAGTTCAGATAAATGTAATCATCCTAACCATCGATGCCCCTTTTGTAGACTTTGTATTTAGTAACTGCATGCTGTTTAAGCAACATATTGATGTTTACTTAAAAGTAAATTTTAATTTGGTTGACTCTACAATAGAGTGTTGTCCTTGATCATTTGCTTATGGGGTCTATTTGTAGAAGTTCTTCTATAACTTCTGTTCTTTATTAAGTAGATTATGTATCCTGCAAGACCAATGTGTTGTACCAATGTAAATTTTTCTTCTTTCCTTATTCATTTTCCAACCCATGGAATATTTTAGGTGCCCTTGGGTGCAATAGGTGCCATTTTCCTGCTCATGTTATTTATTACATACAAGACTGTCAAAATTGTAAAAGTCCTTGCTGATGTGTGCATGTCTACTTCCTGGATGTGACTTAAAAACCATGAAACTCTTTTGTTTATAGTGTCCTAGTTCAAACATTCTCCATATTGTATGGAATTAGACGTCACTTTTGTTATGACCCTCAAATTACCCTCTCTCTGAATTATCCATTTTGTCTAACTATGTATATTGAACATGAAACAACTTTCCTATAAATCTTTTCCGCTCTGAAGCTAATTGAATGTGCATGGTTCGAAGAACAAATTTGTTGGAAAGTTGAACTGTATACTTTAGCTTAGCGTTCTTATACTATCTTATATGATTGAACAATTGTCCATGAGGTGACAGCTCAATGGTAAGAGCCTGACCTTGCAACCTCAAGAGACGGAGTACAAATCCCCCCGGGGAAGGTTGTAAAATGGTCGTTAGTGCCACTTTAATTAATACTAATTTTTCCCTTCTCTATTTTTCAAATGTGTGGAATGATTCTGTTAACAGTCATAATTGACGGATTCTTGTGTATGCTTAAGCATAAAAGTTAAGAGACTTATGTGCATAAATTAATATAACTGACGGATTCTTTTGTATGCCTGCATTATTGATGTCTTCTTGTTCTTATTTCTTTAGTATCTGATAAGGTTCTGTTACCATTGTTAATTGTGGTTGCAGCTAAACAACCTTTGGAGACAAAAGCACTGCCTGTAAAGGATGCATGCGCTTCAGGGATGGTTGATTCTTCAAAAAACAAAAAATCAGTCAGTAAATTATTATAATTCCTGTATATCTCTGCATGCATTGGAAATATAAATATACGGTTCTGCTATATATTTTGTTCTCTGCCTTTCTCTCGGACTCCGAGTAACTTTGCCTCTCTTTGATAAGACTATTTTGTCTGTAGTTCAATCCATCAACTGTCGCATTTTATTTGACTAGCTCTTTTGTTTGTTTATAGTAGTATCTTTACAAGTTTAATAATTAAAAAAATGACTCAGGGGGTTTGATTAGGTTCTATTGAGTAGGGAATTCATTCAGAAGGGTTATATCAGTTGACAAAATAACGATTCAGAGGGTTAGGTTAGTTGACAAAATAATGACTCGTAGAGGGTCAGATTATTTTCGATGAGAATATTTCTTCTTTTTTGCATTTCTCATTTGGTCAATTTGAGTTTTTTTTTCCTTTCTTTTGGCATGTCATACATGGCTACATTCAGGAGAGACTGAATAGTCAAACTTCTAATTTTCTCAGGAAACTGGGGAAAAACGCAAGGGTTCAAAGCGTGCACTTAAATCAGAAAAGGAGCTCTTAGAGTTTTCACTCAAGTATCAACAAGTATTGGCTGAAAGAGATGCAGGTTGGTATGAATATATCTGATCTTGAATAATGTGTTTTGAATTTGTTGCTGGAAAACATTTGTGAACTTTCTTATTATGATAGGAAAAATTAAGAGAAAGTGAAGGAAGGTATTTGAGAGGATTAGAGAAAATAGACAGACTGTTTGAATCTTAAAATTCAAGAAATGAATCAACCACGTGTTACTGTACACTGATATTTATAGAGGATCAGCTAAGATAGAATTTTAGAAGATCCTGCTCACATCGGTTTATAACATGATAACTGAATATGCTAAGTCGGCTAACATATTAACTGTTGTTATGTTGGACCTCTTTTTAAGGGAGTGTTTGTTTCAAGTTTACCAAATTTATTCCTAGGAATAACATTTCTTGGAATATAAAGATGGGAATTTTATTCCAAGGTATTTAGAAAAAATATGTTTGGTTAACTTTATAATATTCCTAGGAACCATAAAAATAGGGATTATAATTGGTAACTACATAGGAATTTATTCCCATCTCCATGGGAACTTTATTCCCATCATTTTCTTTGGGAAAATTTTTCTATTCCCAGGAACATTTTATACCCGGGAATAAAATTTAGTAAACTTGTAACAAACATAGGCATATACATTTCTATCATTTTATTCCTAGGAATCAACAAATATAACTTGAAACAAACACACCCTAAATGTATTGCTATTATAGAGGGCAAAGTAATAATTATGTGTAATCTGATTCTCCTGATGACAAAGCTATTAATTCATTCTACAGAAACGGTGATACATAGTGTAATCAAATTATTGGATTTCATACTTTATACCAGTGTAATTTGATACTAGTATATTGAAGGGATTTTCACTTTATTAAGTAATTATGTAATTACCTTTGTAATTGAGCACTTGAGTGGCATCTTCTTAACTATAATGGGATTGTATTCCTCTTTTGGTTTTCCTTCTAAATGTATTGCGTCTTTATTATTGTAATAAGTTTATAACAAATTATTTTTCTAAATGACCATTTGAACATGGTAAAAAAAAAATTTCTTGTATTAATTTGGGTTAGGTTGGAGTTTTGTGTAAGCTTGTGTTGTTTTGAGAAACACTTAGGGGAAATGGTATATCTTTAGATAAACTTTTTTGAAATCTTAAAATACATTGCAGCCCTTAATCTGTAACTAATTTTTGTTCATTGACTGCTTCATTCCTTTTTGTAGCTTTTGCGGTCAGAGATAAGCTTGAGTCACTATGCAGGGAGTTACAGCGTCAAAATAAAATGCTGATGGTATTCTTCTGTTACAACACTACCTCTGAAACTGATTGTCTAATATATAAGAACAAGAATTTCTAGATGTTGAATACCTAAAAAATTAGACAGGAGGTTAATCTGACTACAAAACCAAATTTTGGGCTAATCTGACTACTAAGTGATTTCGCTTGTAGTGGAACACCTGGTCACAGGTTTTAGTTTCCATCCATGGAAATCCGAATTTGTTTGTTTGCTTTGCTGATTGAAAATTAGTCCTTGATGGGTTGGGTTTCATCTTGCACTCATAAGCCTTGACGAGGCACTTGTGTACAGAGCTGCTGGTATCTAAATTCTGAAGAAGGGCTGCATGTCCTGGCCATTTCTCATGTTTAGTTTATAACCACCTCTAGCGCAAAACAAACATCCTACTCACATAAACTAAAGACTGTGCAAAAGTGTAACACTAATTACTAGAAATATAAAAATGCTTCAGTTATCTCAACTGAAGCATTTGTTTTTTATTTTCAGCCCCCATCCTGCCAAAGTATCTGTGTTTAATTTTCCCCTCCTAAACAACTCCCTCCATTCCATATATTTGGTGGTGTAAGGTTTTTGCATACAGATTGTGAAATTATTTAATTTATGTATATTTGTAGTAAAGTACTCTTATCTTTATCATTAATTATTTAAATTCTCTTTTTTCTTTGAAAAGAGCAAAAATACTCCACGGTAAGCAATTTCATAAATATAAACCATCTTAATTATATCTCGGGGTATAGTTGGGAAACAAAGGTTAATTATATCTTGATTTTCTAAAACATCCATCGTTTTGAAATAAAAATGAAATGTTAAAACTACCAAAAGTTTGGAATGGAGGGAGTACATGTGAAATCTTCCTGGCATCATATTTGCACAACTTTTTAGTTTCTAATTCACTTTCCTGATCATTCAAAAGGTTCCTTCTTGAGAAACCTAATTGGAAGTCCAATGCCCGCTGGTAATTATTTTGTCTGAATCTGAATAGATGTACTTCAACAGGATTAACAAATAAACTTTTAGCAATATCTAGGCCTCACATTTGCATTCAGGGCAACTACTCTGGAAAATCTTTTCGGGATTCTTGGAAATAATTTGGTGTTGTCTGTCCCTCCCTCTTTGAGAAATTCTTGTTGATTTGTTATGAAAGTTTTGGTATCGAGGCTCAAATTTCATGTCATTGTGTGTAGTGTATGTAATTTTGTTTAGCCAGTTATCAGAGTGCTTCCATCTTGAAGAATGTCTCTTTTTCTTTCCTAATCTCACTAGTGTTTTTTTTCCCTTCTGGATCTTTGATGTTCTGGTCGTGGTTGTTACATGGCAGTTGTTGCTACTGATATGTTGAACGATTGAGCAGTCTTGTTTCATTCAAGTTTTTATATTCCATGTTGTATCTCCTCTTTATCCTAATGAGTTCCTTTTCTTATTACATGAATGTGACTTCTACCTGGTAGTGTGATCAGATTCTTATTTATTTTACTTCAAGAGCAGCATTTTGACTCTGTTAATGAAAAAACTAGGATTCATGTTCCATTATTTTCAGGAAGAATGCAAACGTGTATCAACTGAGGGGCAAAACTTGAGGATGGACTTGTCAGCTAAGTTCCAAGATGCAATCAAGGTTTGATCATTATCTCTAGTTTACAATACATATGATATTTTGAACAAAGTGTACGTTTGGTATGCTTCCATGTTTTAATTTATGGCACAGATAATACAATCAATAATTTATGGCAAAAAACTATTCAGTACAACAGTTTAGAGCCTGTTTGATTGACTATTTTATTATTATTTTTTAAAAAACTGTTTTATAAACCAATATTTAAAAACTGTTTTTAAGAAAAAAATTAAAACAAAATCCGCTTGATGATCGAAACTGCCAACGATTTTGTAGAGATTATTCAGTTAGGCTATTTACAAAACTGCCATTAATGAAAATGATTCCCGTGTTTTTTTAGAGTGAAAACTGGAATAAAAAACAGGAAAACACCTAAAAGGTGTTTCCGCTTTTCTGTTTTAAAAACTGAAAAAGCGGAACTGTTCTGAAAACATCTATTTACATAAAAGATTTATCAAATAAGTTTTACTCTTTTGTAATTTTTAAAAAGTTAAAAACAGATTTTGAAAAGGATATCAAACAGGTCCTTAATCTTTGAGCATAGAATAGGAGATGGGTTGCCTTGAAATTAATGTTTCTTTGGTCTTGCTTGTCATCCAAAGATACCGTTGCTACTTAGTTTTGAGTCGGCAATCAATCTAAATCAAAGATAGGGTGGGCATTCCTGGATGGACATTTCTACTCTACCTATTTTGCACACCCATTTTTCAGAAATTTTTTAAATCTGGAAAGATTCAATTAATTCCAATATGTTCAAGGATAGAGGAACTACCACCTCCCGCGAAAGATCAAACATTAATTTTTATTTTGTGTATACTGTTGGGGTGAATGTTTACCCACTTAGTGGGATAAGGCTTGGTTGTTGTTGTATATATTGTTGGGATGAATTCTTTTCTTTTATAGGATGCTTTCTTGTTTTTCGACTTGCTATGGAATTAGCATCTATTCAATGCTCTGGCGAATTCTTTAGGTCAATATCCCTGAAATATATGTAGCTGGGTTGAACAGTAGCATTCAATATCTTCTCTTGCATGTCTTTTTCCCTATATACAAAGAATATCTAAATGGCGCCTAGTTGATGGAAACTGGTAGGAATGGAATTCTAAATCTACAGTGAAGTTATCAAAAAAGCAAGTGATACTACTACTGTTAGGATATAGAATAAACGGGAATTAGAGTAGTTAGTTAGTATAGGAATATTTGTATAGATAAGAGGATAGTAGGATAGAGGGATTTCATCAAGTATTATAAATATTTAATGAACAGAGTTATACAGCAGTGACTCTTTTGCAGAAGAGGAAACCCTTGGTGGATCTCTCTCTCTCTCTTCTCTTTTCTTTCTCTTTCTTTCAATGAGGTTGTTCTTTCTTTTCAATTCAATGTCTTGGTTCTTAACAGATACCTTGAGTACTTACTGCCGAGTCTTAATGTCTTCATTAAGGTTGGAAAATTGATGGTTTTTACCCGATTTGTAAAGAATAGTAATATCTTTTCTAGCTGGCCCGTGGATATGGAATCGTTTTTCAATTATCTTATTAAAATGCACCAAAAAGCAATTGCCATTGCTAACTTCTCTTTGCTACAGGATGTGAGCATCAGGCTCGAAGAACGAAAGGATGATTGCCTTTCTCAGCTAAAGGAGAACGACATGTAAGACCCTGAAAAGTTTTTTATGAAGACATAATTTTTTGTGTTAAATTTTTCTCTATTATTGTATTTTACCATCCGATAATACTTGGTATAATATTGTTTTTGCCTGCATTTGTTTCACCCCTCCCACAGCTCAAAAGCTGGGCTCTGTTCGGTTTTTTTGTGTTTTCCTGCACCATACAATGACTCTTTTTAAAAGGAAAAAAGGAAAAGTGTTCGTTTATTTATGGATCCGATGATTGTTTCTTGTCAAGCCTACAATAATTCGACTTGATTTCAATGCAGGTTAAGAAACAATCTAAAGCAGCTTGCTGAGCAATATGAACTATCTGAGCAGCAATATGCCCAGAAGGTGGTGTTTATTCTGTTTTCTTGTGATTGACATTTGGTAGTCATATTTATTAACTTTTGAGACTAGTTTACTTAACTATTTTTTGTATCAATCAACAGTTGAAGCAAAAGTCATTGGAGTTACAGATTGCAGAATTAAAAATTAAGCAACATGAGGAAAGATCTGCTCAGGAACAGTCACAAATGAAATTATATGCAGAACAAGTATCTCAGTTATTGGCAACTGAGAAGAATTTGCGTTTGCAGCTAACAACTGATGGAGAGAAATTCCAACAATTCCAGGTGGTTTTTTTGTCCTCTTTTTCATTTCTATCACAATTTGACTACTTTACTATATTATGTGCTATATTATTTGCATAAAAGTGTTGCTTGTATTTTGTAATGTGCAACATTATGAATTCATATGCATATCATCCATGATTTGTTATGTGTGCATATAATATTAACCATTGATTTGTTTAATAACGGTCGATATTACTCACTTTACTCTTTAAAGTGAATTGTTCACTTCAGTGGAGCCTTATCCCTATTTTAGAATGGTGTTTGGCTGATCCTAGCACTTCTGGTTCTGATTTGAAACATAGTGTGGGATGTAAATTTACTTTAGACGTCTATACATTTACTAAGATTGTATGTTTCAAACATGCATTGAATTTCAGGAAGCATTGACAAAGAGCAATGATGTATTTGAAACATTTAAACAAGAGATTGAGAAGGTAAACTTGATTTCTCTTAAATATTTCATTTTTTCAAATCATATTTGCTTGAATCATATCTTACTTGGATGAGCATAATTCTAAATCGTCTGCCTTTTCCATCATTATGGTTAAAATCAGATGGCGAAATCAATGAAGGAACTCAAGAAGGAGAATCAATTTTTGAAGAGTAAATCAGAAAAGTCTGATATTACACTTATAGAGTTAGTTGACGAGGTACATTGCTTGCGTTTCCTGTTTTGTTCTTGACCATTTACTATAAATAGGGAGATAAATTGGACCGTAAAGCAATATGTTAGTCACTATAATATAGACTTAAATATGTTTTTTCTCCGTCTATCAAAATATGGTAATTTTTGCTTTTCATCTATATTCGGTCTCATTTCGGTTTCATACTTCTAAAAATGAATCAACAATGAATTTTTGCTTTTCATTGTCTGAACAGCGCGAGCGCTTGAAGAAGCAGCTAGAGAAAACGAAAAATCAAAAAGAAAAACTTGAATCGCTATGCCGGTCACTTCAGGCAGAGAGGAAGCAAAGTTTATCCGAGAACAAGAGTAATAATAGTAACAACTCGGCTCCAATATGAAGAAGAGGTGGTTCCGAACAACTTCTAGAAGGAAGGAAATGCATCTTTCTAATACCTTGTTTATATCTGGCATAGTGGCATGTCTTGGTTTGTTAGGGAACTTGCATGCAATATTGCAATTACATGATTGTGAGATTCTTTTGCTTTATTAATGCCATACCATTTATCTACATTGAAAACGGGGTAGTAGAACATCTTCTATTGTCTGTCCTTTTTCCTTTTCATGAATTGTATAACATCCTCAGTTTGCACACAAGCAATGAGACACGCCATTTTGCTGTAAACTTGGCTTGGGAGCTTCTCAATGACTGTCCAAAACATGTACTCGGTAATTTTGCGTTCTGTAGTGTGTTTGGTGTTTTGGGGTTATTAAGAGAAAAGTACTCATCAAACTTTATGAAGTCCAAAGCTTTTTATGCATGTAATAATAATAAATTAACACAGGCAGTAATAGTTTCTAAAGCTTTTAGAAAATATACCAACAAATCATTTATTTTAACCTTTTTTAAGCTTTGTGTAATTTCAAAAGCAATATTAGTTTGAATGAGCTTCATTTTGCCAAGTGATATCGCACAGGCAACCCCATTACTTCTATTTCAAATTGAAGATGAAGGCAAAATTGGTGCAAAACTTGAATGCAATTTGAAAACGAAAAGAAAGGAGGTTTTTAGGATTACTTGTTGAATGGGATCTGGGCGGTTCCAATTGAAAATCAAACACACTAGTGTGATGCTGCAAGAAACGCACATGCATCTCATGATTTTTGACCTCGAGTTAGTTTATTTTTAAAAGCAAAGTAGAAGAACAAAGCATTCAACTTTTGTTGTTTGTAAATTTAACCCTAAAAATGCTTATTCATTTGGCTCAAATCAAAGAAAGCCCTTTAGTTGTGTATGAGTTGGAATTTAGAATTGCGGTTAACAACGTGAAGTTGAGATCATCCTGTAATCCTTATCTTAAATCTCACTTCTAAGAGATTATGGTTCTGCTTAAGCTCCCTGCTTAAAAAACTTCAGTCTCTCACATCATTAGTTTGGCAAATCAGTGTGCTAATTTGCTAGCAAAAGGGTTACAGGTTACTGCTCATCCGTTAAAGGAAACATTATTGATGATAGCATCTTCTCGCTATTTTGCTTATAGTTATAGCTTTTTAACAATGTCACATAGGTGTGAAAATACATTTTTCACTCTCTTTTTCTTTTAAAGGAAAGATGCTTATAACATTTCATTAATAACAACGACAACAATAATAACAATAGTTTCAATACAAGAAGGTGCATCGGTATAAGTGAAGGAACTAGCTGTCAGTGAGTTTGTTTATCGCCTATTAAACTCAACCAGAGAGTTTGTAAATTGAGAGGCAAAAATATTCTTTGAAGCTATTATAACATGATCAAACTCCATTGGTGATGTCTTTCTCTATGTGTAGCTTTTCACCATAGCAGCGATTCTGAATTTCAGTTTCAGAGTCTCTTCTGCCATGGCATCCACAATCACCACCACAAAAATAGCTCCAGCTGTCATTGGTGACGGTTGAAGAGTTAGAAAGGCTTTAGAAGGTATGAGAGATGGTTAGGACCTTGCCAACACAAATGTCCTTGCCTCATTGCGTAGGCACACGTCAACACATGTTCTGTTTAGTTGGCCTGAAAAGGATGCATATATGTTGCATTTGAGACACCCACATTGAGGACATTGCCAATGAGCCTGAGCTGAAACAGATGTCATGACGCAAGCCTGCTGATTCATTGATCCATATGTGGAAGGTTGCCCCTTAATCGTTATCATGCTGTGAATTCTAAGGCACACCAGTAGGTGGTCAGTTCAGGTGAACAACGTTCATGGCGGCGTTAGCTAGAGTTCAACCCTCCATCAATTGATAAGCTATGTCGACTACTAGTGCGCAAACCTTTGTAACATCTTTCCATACTTTGAGATTACGATGTTTCCATAAGCTCCAAAGAAGACTAACCATTTGGTGCAGTAGCGGATCTTGACTAATAATCTTGGGGGAGCCAACTATTTCACAATATATACACACACACACACACTTTATTTCACAAAATAGATATACAT
>Ga0315915_1007527_pt1 | contig 12980 bp, 10 predicted proteins | sample MpolbnodulesMG_FD_207738 | JGI IMG/M metagenome (GOLD analysis project Ga0315915, IMG submission 207738) | Medicago polymorpha root nodule microbial communities from Los Angeles, California, United States - branched nodules | ecosystem: Host-associated > Plants > Roots > Nodule | place: USA... | reverse complement strand
ATAATTTTGTAGAACATATACAAAACTATCCATAATTCTAATTATAAATCTTGTTGTATGTAAGCTATAAGGTGCACTAAGAAAAAATAAACAATAATTTATAACAATTAAAAAAGCACTACATTATAACAAATCATATGAAGAAAACACCAGAGAATACTTCAATTAACTTGAATTCTGTTTACAATAACTAAATAATTTTATTTCAACAAGATCAAGAAAACACCACTATCGATGAAAAAACCACAGTATATAATATATTCTCCACTCTTGAATTCCGCTGTTACCCTCCAATTAAAAATACTAACATTACATTTGTTATTTAAAAAAAAAATCACTCGTCTTAAAAGCTCTATACCAAAATAAGTATCCAGCTTGAAAGACAAAACAAAATGTATGTTTTTACTTGGAAAAAAAATTAACAATCGCATATTTAAAACAACCTTTCACGTGAAAAGACCGGACAAACTTCAACTTCAAAGTGTGAAACAATTTCATACTAATTTGGAGGGTCAAAATTATTCAAAATGTTTCAATTATCATTGCAATTGTAATAAAACAATAACAATCTCTCCTCTCTAACCTACAGATTTGGTCCCTCTGCTATGATTACAAATTAATGCCTGTCAGTAAACAATAAGCAGAAAAATGCTATAATAATAGTGGTGAAGCACCACTCTCTCTAAATCAAGGTTTAGTGAAAGAAAGCCAGAAAAATACTATCTACTAATAACCACCCATGCCACCCATGCCAGCAGGCATAGCAGGCCCATCTTTATCTTCACTTGGGAGATCAGACACAATAGCTTCAGTTGTTGTCATCAAAGATGATACACTGCAGGAAAAATGATTGTGTTGTTAAGTAAAGGCAACATATAACATACCAATAACATCCATATCCAAAGCCATATTCATAACATCTTACCTGGCTGCATCAACCAAGGCGGTCCTAATCACCTTCAATGGATCAATAATTCCAGCTTTAACCATATCAACATATTCACCTAAGCATGAAAAAAAAGTTGACAAGAGAATCAGAAACAGTAATAATATTGTAAACGAAAGAAACACCTTGTGACAAAAGTAAACACGGCAAAGAAAAGGAAAAAAAGGAACACTGACCTTTGGCGGCATCGTAACCAAGATCAGGATTATCCTGTTCCAATAGTTTACCAACAACAACGGCACCCTCAACTCCAGCATTTGATGCAATTGTGTGCACAGGTGTCTGCATTGTTTTAATCATAACAGGCAGTAAAAGAGTGAGCAACCAAGATTGCAATTTAAGTTAAACCATAGTGTGTCTTAAAGACAAATTCAGCTCAAAATATTGCACAATTTAGCCTTAAAGGAACCGGTAAGAGAGGAGAAAGAAGAACAATATATCTAAAACCAAAAATCAGTGACAGTGTAGAAAACACAAACCTTTAAAGCATTTTGAATAATTTGGACGCCTATCTTCTGATCAAAATTGGCAGTTGAAAGCTTACTTAACTCATTTGATGCATAAAGAAGAGCAACACCACCACCTGCGCAAGACATACATTTATCATATATGATTGGAGAATGTATAGCTAAGCATACAACTGTCAGTGCTAATAATTTACCAGGTACTATGCCCTCCTCTACAGCTGCCTTTGTTGCATTTAAGGCATCTGTAACTCTATCCTTTTTCTCACCAACTTCAGCTTCACTAGCTCCACCAATCTTCAAAAGTCAAGTTTCAGATGTCAATTTTAGCACAAAAAAACCTTGGAATGCTCAACAGCTTATAAAAGAGCATAAGTAAGGAAGGCCAACTTAAAATAAGCTTATGCACCTTAAGCACGGCAACACCACCAGAAAGCTTGGCCAATCTTTCCTGTAATTTATCCTTGTCATAATCTGAAGTGCTATTTTCAACTGCAGACCTGATCTGTAAATCAAAAATCATCACATGAAACAGATCAGAGGAAACATCAATGAAAAATCAGACCAATCTCTATATGAAAATGGTAAAATCAGATTGAATAGGAGATTCAAACAAACCTGCTCACATCTTTCCTCAATAGCTTTCTTATCACCAGCACCGTCAAGAATGACAGTGTCATCTTTGGAAATTGTAATCTGAAAGATTAAGAAACTTGGTTAAGTGGTCTAAATCATTTGACCTTACATATATTCAAACTAAAAATGTCAAGGGTTTAGTGAGAAATTAATTTGAGCTAATGCACATCACTCGAGGAAAGTCTGCATCCTTTGCCAAAACCAAGCAATCATGAACAATAACCAAGAAAGAGTACTAAAACTCAACTGTGCATTAAAATGCTACAACAATTAAGCAAGGTGGTTACCTTTTTGCAAGAGCCAAACATTTCCAGATCAACTTTCTCAAGATTGTGGCCAAGGTCTTCAGTGATAAGCTGAGCATAGATAAAACATATCATCCATTGGCTTTTAAGATTGGAGGGAATATAGCAATAACCTTATCACAAATAGATAACTTACTTGACCTCCTGTAAGAACAGCAAGATCCTGGAGACCAGATTTCCGATTTTCACCAAAACCAGGGGCTTTGATGGCACACACCTAAGACCATGCAACAAAAAACAAATCAAATAAGCAAAACTAAGAACCCAAAAATTTAAAGTACCTGAGAACAAATAAGTAAAGCTACAGATAGGCAAAACAAACCTTGATTCCGGCGCGAAGCTTATTTAGGATAAGAGTTGCAAGGGCATCACTTTCTATATCTTCAGCAACAATCAATAAAGGTCTTTGTTTCTGGTGATGAGGAAGTGTTGGTCAGTTTCAATATTTTACAATTCAATGTAAAATGATGAAAATAGCAATAGTATTACTTACTTTCAAAGCTAACTCTAAGACTTTAACTATGGCATTCAAACTTGAGATTTTCTTTTCATGGATTATGACGAGTGGATCCTCAAGTTCCTGTTGACACAAATAGACGACATCATTAGACATGATTTTTCAATAAAAAAAAAAAGGTTAAAGACGACAGTGTTTTAGAAAGCATAGTTATCAATCCCAAAAAATAGCACATCACCGCCAGCCCCCAAAATATAGTGGGGGTGACTTCCTTTTTAAATTTTTGCATGTGTATCTATCCTAGAATATAAAAAGGGGATTTTGGGCTGCCTTTTTCATTATTCCAATTATACCCTTAAACAATTTTTTCTATATTAATGTTATATTGTGTGATTAAGCAAGATAAGAATTTATATTAGATTTGTTATACTGTAGCCTGTAGGTGTCATTGAAAAAGATAAACATGGTTTGATGGGTTTGTTATAATTTGAAAGTCACAAACATCTATACCTATACTTTTAATCAAAAACACCGTTCATAATTTACAAATGTTAGCGCAATAAAAGAGCGGAAAGACGGGCACACGTGCCCATCTTTCTGCAAGTAACTAATAACTAATGTGTGTAATATATAGATATCATACAAATATAAGCTTACTAGAAAGTATTATTTATAGATATTTTTAATGCTGCTAAAAGAGGCATCAATAGAAAACATACACATTTCTGGTTCTTCTGGTTTGTTATGAAATACGGAGAAATATAGCCTCGGTCAAGCTTCATTCCTTCAACAACTTCCAACTCGTTGTGCAATGTCTTGCCATCCTGACATAGCTCAAAAGTTAGATCCCAGCATGAGAGTGCATGGCATAAATATTCAAACATGAACACCTTTACAGGAAAATGGAAATGAAAAGAAATGGCTAAATAAAGAGTGGCTAAGGTGGATTTAAGAATTGTGAGAATAAATCAAGAGGGGGACCCTCTAGTGTACATCTTTTTTTGGAAATAGTGTACACTTTTATATTAAGATAAGCATCACATAAATAACACCTAGTCCCCAGATCAATAAAACATGTAAAACCAGATAAATAATACTGGTAATGTTTGCAACATAAGCACATAAAACTTACAGCGATTGTGATTACACCTTCTTTGCCAACTTTCTCCATAGCTTTTGCAATTAACTCGCCAATTTCTCTGTCCCCATTAGCGGATATGGTCCCCACCTGAAATTGCAAAATTTAAAATATTAAGTTGACCAATAATTCACGACTCACAGTCCTTGTTGCTCACTCAATCTCCTACAATATGCCTATTACTATTAGCTCTAAAACTTCACACAAACCTGGGCTATTTCTTCAGAAGTGCTAATCATCCGTGCTCTGCTTTTAAGGCTTGTGACAACAGCATCAACAGCCATATTTATACCTCGCCTCAGGTCCATCGCATTCATTCCAGCGGCAACTGATTTGCAGCCTTCGGAAAATATTGCTCGAGTAAGAATTGTAGCACATGTAGTTCCTGCCAACATTTAGACCACTCATTACTCAGTCAAATAACAAAAATAAAACAGATGCATGATATCAGCATGTCAAATAACAGTATTTAGATTTCAATCCTCCAACATCTATATCATGTCCTAGGGAAAAAACCAAATCAATGATGTAGATTTACAAGTATAACCTTCCATGGATAAAACAGCTTACCATCACCAGCCACATCATTGGTAGCATTAGCAACCTGCTTTACAAGACTGGCACCAATATTCTTGACCTTATCCTTGAACTCAATGCTCTTAGCAACGGTTACTCCATCTTTGGTCACTTTAGGAGCACCAAAACTTTGCTCAATAACCACATTGCGGCCCTAAAAATAGGAAAATGATACATCGCTAATCAGGATTAACACCAATTAAACAAATACAAGGACAAAGATCAATAATTCAACATATTCCATTCCTACGATCAAAATTGGTGCTCATTCCTCTTGATAAGAATGAACGTGTGCGTGTGATTAAATAAAACTCCATCATCAGCATTATATAAAGCATTATTTTCAACTCTCTCCTTATTCTAATACATTTACCAAATATATCTTTCTCCTGCTAATCCATGTGAAAGAAATAGAAGATTTGCTTAGTTACCTTAGGACCCATGGTTACTTTAACAGCCTCAGCGAGGTCTTCAACACCCTTAAGCATCAAAGCACGAGCCTCCACGCCAAATTTGATCTCTTTAGCCGCATAATTTCTGTTCCATGCCACCCTACTTCCAACCTATACAGTTCAAATAAAAAAAACAGGTATTAAGAATAGAAACAACAGCTAATCTCAAAACATTATCAACAAAACAAAAACAAAAATTAACAAATGATATTTAAAAAAAACAGTGTTTTACCTGTTGAACGTTGTTCCTAGCAATCCTACATCAAAAAAACACAAATTAAAGTTAGAACCATTCAAGATAATTGGATATTCAATCAAGGTGGCTGGATCAATCAATCTCAATACCCAATAAATGAAAAAGTTAAATTTTTTATCAATTTTCAATCACTTTCTTAGCGACCCATATGAATAATTTCAGAAAACACAAAAAACTGAATCCATCTGAAGTGTGTAAAAGGGTAATTGAAAAGGTTTCTGAAACCAAAAAAGGACACTGCCATTGATGACTTACCGAGCTTTGGAGGCAAGTGATGAAGCAAATCGGTACATGGTGTTGTTTGATTGCGTAAAGGGTAACTGAGAAAGCAAAGTACAGAAGAAATTGCAGAGACTGGTGTTGATGGAAGAACGCTGCACAGTTCCTTTTGAAGGAAAGAGAAAGATCTAGAAGAAGCAGCAGCTTTTAGGGTTTAGGGTTTTAACGTTTTCGGATATAGCCTGAGTATGTGTTTTGGTATCCTCTTTTTGTTTTTTGTTTTTTATTTTTTTCAAAATTTAGATGAGTTAGGTTTCGGCTTACGGAACAAGGCAAGTAGGTTCATCGAACGCCGAATGCTAGAAGAAAATTTACAAGTTATCCATCAAAGTGTCCTTGCGATAGCCAACGAAAGTTAAGTCAACTCATTACCAATTGAATTAGGGGGTTTGGATACTGCAATCAAGAACGATATTTTTGACCAATTTGCAAGGATCTTGGTTGATCTTAACATATCCAAAAGAATTTGTGATGAGATTATAATGGAATGTGAAAGGTTTTTCTTGTGCAAAAGTTCATTATAAATGATTTCCTGATTATTGTCACAATTGTACGATTAGTCATGTGGTCAAAGTAAAGGGTTGCATACCAATCATAGATTGCTCCAAGGGAGGTGGCTAAGAAACATAAAGTTGAAAACAAACACCATGAGAAGTTGCATTTTAGTTGGGGTTTCATATTTAAGCTCTCTCAAACTGGAACTCTCATTCCTTGTCTTTTCAATAAGTGGTCGTTTCACAAACCTTAATTCCTTGTCTTTTCACTAAGTGGTTGTTTCACAAACCCTATTAGAGAGCAAATGATGCCAACTTCAGCCACACCACAACCACCATCGTTACTCTGTAATCCTCACCTCACCTCTAGGGCCAGAAAACTAAATTAATTCTCCAACTCGTATGAGGTCACAACCTTAATTTTTTGTTTAATGTCCATTGATACATGGACATAATTATGTAATGGAAAAATCACTATAATTAAAGTCAACTTACCATGACGGAGAAACCATTGTTTAAATTCATTACATTATGTATATGAGATCCATAAATAAGCAATAAAGGCAAAAATCGATAAATAAATTTCATTCAACCCACCAAATTATTGAGCACTTGAATAAATATAAATGTATTGAAATCAAGCAACAGTGCTCCATAACAATATTTATTGAACATCAAAATGTAAATCACTAATCTATCTAGATAGAAGGCAAGAGGTTTGGGTGGTGATGCTGCAGTAGTATATTGTTCAAATGTTCGACCTTAAGTAGAGGATGAGGGGTAGTTGATCCTCTTCTTCACTCCAGTTATTGATCCTTCAACATTTAGCAATCCACAATCACCTTGTGCCACATGTCCATTTTAATATGGTGAAGTATTATCATGTTTACCTTGGTCATAGGCCACTGAAGACAACTTTTCAACTATAGGGTTTGCAAATGAAGTAGTCGTCAACACCACCGAACTCAAAGCCACAAGAGAGGGAACCACATCTCCCCCAACCAAATGCCCTTCAGTGCCACCCAACTAAATTGTTAGTCCACCCACACTCGTTAGTGTCAATGATGGGAGAATTGTACCAGATATGAACTCCCAATTTAGTTAGGAAAAATTGAAGCAGGTTAAATCACAACCTCAAATTCTCTAACGCAGCAGACACAAAATTGAAGATTTGAACCCTGCAGATTTCAACAAATCCGAAACAGAACCAGGAAAACAAAGACCAGTAAAGCGATACACAAATAAAAAAAATCAACTTTACCCTTCTGACATAGCTGAAGAAAAACTATAATGATAGAGAGGCTAAATTAGAATGACAAACAAGAGAGAGGAGGTCAAAGAAACACAACTCAAACCCAAATGATCAGAGTTCAAACCCATGGGTTCTTAAATGGGTTAAGTGAGATTGCTGCAAATGGTGGGTGAGAGAGACATGGAGGAGAGTGAAAAAATTACCTTGAATGTCTATGCTTATGTTCTTTATTTGATCTAATAAAATATGGTGGAAAACTCTTTGCCTTTCTCACCCTAAATATCACCTAGCTAACAACACTCGACTTAACACACTCTTACTAACAATCACTCTATTAAGTGAATACATGTAGTCTCACAAGTTTGAAAATGGATTGCATATAAAATGGTGGAATCCATATTTATTTCATCGAATAAAAGTGTTAAAAAAAAAATTTGTTGAATTGAAAAGTGCAAATTCAATGATTTTTTTGGGGGATTTGGTTCACTGATTTCTACTTTGTAAAATCCAAAAATAGGGGGATTTGGATCATCTCGTGTTTGAATACAACATTAAAGAGTTGTGTTGATGAGGCATCAAATAAAGATTATAACTTGGTAGAAAAAATTAACAATTTAAGCAGAATTAAAACAATTTAAAGAAAAAAAAACCTTCTTGTGAAAGGACCAACTTGGAAATTAACAGAGGCCGTCTTTTGGTTGACAATTTTATGAAGGGAACGATTCCTTAATATTTTGGAATGAATTGGATTGAAAATTGTTCCAAATGTTTCAACTACATCATAGCAATAAAAATCACAAATCTACCTACCTACAACTTTAATCTCTCACTATGATTACATGGATGCGTCAAATAAATAAGAAAAAGAGAGGCTGTAAATAGTGTCGAAGCACCACTCCAATCCAAGTCTTCATAGCAGCTAATAGTCCATACCACCCATACCAGGCATAGCAGGAGCATCTTTATCTTCTTTTGGGAGTTCAGAAACAACAGCTTCAGTTGTTGTCATCAAAGATGACACACTGCAGAAAAAAGGTCGTAGGTTAGTCAGGCTACCTGCATAGAACATACCTTAGACATTCATATCCAATGCAAAAAATTTATATCCTACCTGGCTGCGTCAACCAAGGCGGTCCTAATCACCTTCAATGGATCAATTATTCCAGATTTAACCATATCAACGTATTCACCTAATTGCAAACCAGCAAGAAAAATAGTTGACAACCGAATCAATAATAATAATAATAACAAGGGTTTTTCTATCATGTGCAAATTTGCACATGTTAAGAAATATAAAATAATAATAATAATGATGTAAACAAAAGAAACTCCTTAAACAAGACAGGGAAAAGGAAAACAAGGAACACTGACCTTTGGCGGCATCGTAACCAAGATCAGGATTATCCTGTTCCAAAAGTTTACCAACAACAACAGCACCCTCGACTCCAGCATTTGATGCAATTGTATGCACAGGTGTCTGCATGTTTTGTCAAAACAAGTAGTAAAAGAGTGAGAAACTGGGATTGGAATTAAAATTAAAACCATACTGTCTAAAAGACAGATTAAACTCTATATTGCAGGATTAAGCCTGAAAGGAATTGATGAGGAAGGAGAAAATGCTATGGAATATGGACGTCTAAATAAAAATTCAGTCAGAACACAAAACACACCTTTAAAGCATTTTGGATAATTTGGACACCTATCTTCTGATCAAAATTGGCGGTTGGGAGCTTACTTAACTCATTTGATGCATAAAGAAGAGCAACACCACCACCTGTGCAAAAACATACATTTATCAGATATGTTTGGAGGATATTTTTATCAGATATGTTTGGAGGATATATAATAATTAAGCATACAAATATCATGTTAATAATTTACCAGGTACTATGCCCTCCTCTACAGCTGCCTTGGTTGCATTTAAGGCATCTGTTACTCTATCCTTTTTCTCACCAACTTCAGCCTCACTGGCTCCTCCAATCTTCATAAGTCAAGTTTCAGGTGTTAGTTATGTAAAACTTGGAATACTTAATAGGTAATAAAAAGCATCAGCAAGCAAGGTCAACATAAATAAGCATACCTTAAGCACTGCAACTCCTCCAGAAAGCTTGGCCAATCTTTCCTGTAATTTTTCCTTGTCATAATCTGAAGTGCTATTTTCGACTGCTGACCTAATCTGTAGATGAATTTTCACAACATGAAACAAGTCAGAAACATCAATGAACAATCAAACATATCTCTATATGAAATCAGAATACACTAACAATGGTAAAATGAAATCTAATAGGAGATTTGAACAAACCTGCTCGCATCTTTCCTCAATTGATTTCTTATCACCAGCTCCATCAAGAATGACAGTGTCATCTTTGGAAATTGTAATCTAAAACATTAAGAAAATTAGTTAAGTAGGTCTGCATCTGTTACCAAAACTGAGCAATCATTATGGACTACCAAAACTCAACTGTACATTATTAAAATGCCACATCTAATAAGCTACACTGGTACCTTTTTGCAAGAGCCGAACATTTCAAGATCAACTTTTTCAAGATTCATGCCAAGCTCTTCAGTGATAAGCTGTATGCAAATATAAAATTCATCACACACATGTTTTTAAGATGTGACTGAAATATATTAATATTTTCTTGTAAAAAAGATAACTTACTTGACCTCCTGTAAGAACAGCGAGATCCTGGAGACCAGATTTCCTGTTTTCCCCAAAACCAGGGGCTTTGATCGCGCATACCTAAGTAATGAGAAAAAAACAAATCAAATAAGAAAAACTACAAATCAAAGATCTTAAGAATCTAAGAATAAAAAAGTAAACCTACAGATAGGAAAAACAAACCTTAATTCCAGCACGAAGCTTATTTAGAATAAGAGTTGCAAGGGCATCACTTTCCACATCCTCAGCAACAATCAATAAAGGTCTTTGTTTCTGTTGATGACGAAGTTTAAGTTAATATAAGATCAATATCAATATTTTACAATTCAATGCAAAGTGATGCAAATAGCACTACTCACCTTCAAAGCTAACTCTAATACTTTAACTATAGAATTTATATTTGAGATTTTCTTCTCGTGGATTATAATGAGGGGATCCTCGAGTTCCTGTGGTAACAAATAGATGTCCTGGTTAGTTATGATTAACAAACATACAGATTCATGACAATGTATGGAGCAAGGACAACGACACGGACACCTGACAACAATACAGATAAATATGGCAACAGTATTGAAATTTTAGCTATGCATTTCATAATTTATAATGTCGTAAAAGTTTGTAAGTCGCAACTACGATAGGTATACGATTGCAACCAAAGAGCAAAACACAATGACTGGAGAATGCCAAAATTGAGATGCAACATGATGCTAGATAACTAGGTACTAACAAGCTTGTTTGTTAACAGAGTATTATGTACAGATATTTCTAATGCTGCTATGTAGAGGCATTAATTAAGAACATACACATTTCTGGTTCTTCTGGTTTGTTATGAAATACGGAGAAATGTAGCCTCGGTCAAGCTTCATTCCTTCAACAACTTCCAACTCATTTTGCAATGTCTTGCCATCCTGAAACAGCTCAAAAGTTATAAGTGAGAAAAAAAAGAAAAGGCACAATAAAAACATTGCATGAATAACAGCATGTTCCCAGTCAAAAAAACACATGTAACCTAGATAAATGATAATTCTTGCAAGATGGGCATATTTAAACTTACAGCAATTGTGATTACACCTTCTTTGCCAACTTTCTCCATGGCTTTTGCAATTAACTCACCAATTTCTCTATCTCCATTAGCAGATATTGTGCCAACCTATCATTGCAAAATTAAAAATACAAAACTCAGATAAACTACTGTCCTGCAGTCCTTGTGGCTGTCACCACTTTCTTGGAATACGCCTATTAGCTCTAAAAATTTGATACACAAACCTGAGCTATTTCTTCAGAAGTGCTGATCATTCGTGCTCTGCTTTTCAAGTTTGTCACAACAGCATCAACAGCCATATTTATACCTCGCCTCAGGTCCATTGCATTCATTCCAGCTGCAACTGATTTACATCCTTCCGTAAATATTGCTCGGGTAAGAACTGTAGCACAAGTGGTTCCTGCCAAAATTTATACCACTCATTAGTCGGTCACAACAACGAGACAAAATGCACAATATCAGCATGTCAAATGTGACCGTATTTGAATTTAATTTCTAATATATACCACGTCCTAGGAATAAAACAAATTTCTAAAATATATACCAAGTCCTTGGAATAAAACTGAATCAACCACGTCCTAGGAATAAAACTGAATCAATTGTGACAACTTAAATTTGAAAACATACAATCAACCATGGATAAAACAGCTTACCATCACCAGCCACATCATTGGTAGCATTTGCAACCTGCTTTACAAGACTGGCACCGATATTCTTGACTTTATCCTTGAATTCAATGCTCTTAGCCACAGTGACTCCATCTTTTGTCACTTTAGGGGCACCAAAGCTTTGCTCAATCACCACATTACGGCCCTAAAAACAGGAGAAATGTAACTTTAAGAATTATCATCAACAACAATTAATAATGGGACTATAATTGATAATTTAATATCTTCCAATCCTACAACCAAAGCTAGTGTTCTTCCTCTGAAATATGATTAAATAAGCGCGTGATGAATGAATTAAAATCCAGCATCAGCCTTATATATCTCCTTATATTCTACTGCATTTACCAAAGACATCATTTCGCTGCAAACACGTGAAGGAAATGGAAGGTTTGCTTAGTTACCTTAGGACCCATCGTTACTTTAACTGCCTCAGCAAGTTCTTCAACACCCTTAAGCATCAAAGCACGAGCCTCCACGCCAAATTTGATCTCTTTGGCAGCATAGTTTCTGCTCCACGCCACTCTACTTCCAATCTATGCAACACAAATTAAAAAACAGATATAAAGGATTAAATGAATTACCAATCTCAAAACATATTCAACAAAAAAATGTTCTATGTAATCAAACAGTGATTCACCTGATTAGCGTTGCTCCTAGCAATTCTGCATCCAAAAGCACAAAAAATTAAATTTAGAATCATTCAACATAATTGGATATCCAATCACAAAGCATACAAAAGTAGGTAATCATGAATCAACATGGCTCTAGATCCATCTCAATGCACAATGCTCAATTATTGAAAAAGTTAATTTTTTTATCCATTATCAATCATTTTAACAACAACCCAGATGAATGATTTCAAAAAAGATTAAAAACTGAAGTGTGTAAAAGGGTAATTGAAACCAAAAAAAGGACACTGCCATTGATGACTTACCGAGCTTTGGAGGCAAGTGATGAAGCGAATCGGTACATGGTGTGATTGGAATTGGAACTGAGAAAATTGAATGATGAAGAAATTGCAGAAAGTAGTGTTGTTGTGTTGAATTGAAGGAAACGCAGCAGAGTTGTTTTTGAAGGAAAAGGGAAGTCTCTAGAAGAAGCAGCTTCTAGGGTTTAGGGTTTTTGGATTATACTAGTTTTTGTTATTCTTATTTTTTACCCCAATTAGTTTGAGATTCTCACTTTTGACCCTTTTTATTATTTCCATTTTTGGCACTGGACTATGGGTTTTTGTTATAGGGTTAAATATGTATTTTAATATCTCTTCGTGGAATATTTCTTTGACTTTTGGTCCCTTAAAAGTTACATCACCATTTTTGGTCTCTACTTTTAAATTAACTCATGTGTAATGAT
>Ga0315915_1007525_pt1 | contig 12982 bp, 14 predicted proteins | sample MpolbnodulesMG_FD_207738 | JGI IMG/M metagenome (GOLD analysis project Ga0315915, IMG submission 207738) | Medicago polymorpha root nodule microbial communities from Los Angeles, California, United States - branched nodules | ecosystem: Host-associated > Plants > Roots > Nodule | place: USA... | reverse complement strand
GGGTAAATAAAAAAAAAAATATTTTACAGGGGGGTAAATCAAAAAAAATATTTTACAGGGGGGAAAACCGGAAATGACCTATATTACAGGGGGTAAAGACCTATTAACCCTTGAATCTATTAAGACACCAACACCAAGATAAAGCCTTAACGCATCAAAAATCTCCACGACATTCTTATTTACCCCCTTAAAAATCCTATCATTCCTCTCAAGCCAAATAGACCAAATGGTAGCATGCCAAATCATCAAAAGACCTTTCCTCAATTTTTTGGAACCAACCTCGTTAAACCAATGATCAAGATGTGTTCCTAAAGACGGCGGAGTAATAAAGTTCACATTCACCCAATTGAACACCATGACCCACACTTTAGACACCACCTCGCAATGAAGAAAAAGATGAATTTCCGTCTCCACCCTCCTCCCACAAAGGACACAAAAACACCCATCCTCACCTCCATCCAACACTCGACGCAAAGCAAGGTTCGCCCGGGTTGATATGCGATCTTGGAGAAGGGTCCAAGAAAATGCTAAAACCTTCAACGGTGCCGGACTCATCCAAATATAATTTAACACCCTTTTTTCCCCTCCATCAATCTCCATATCAACCGCTTCCATTCTCTCAAGTAAAGAATAACAATACTTTACCGAAAAATAACCCCCATCTTTAAGCTTCCATTCCCAAGCATCACTCCCTCCCACCTCCACAAAAACTCCAATACACCCTAACAAATTGTTAACAAGGCCTACTTCCCACACAAAAAGTTGGTGCCTCCAAGAAAACCTTCTCTCACCGACACCATCCAACACCAACCACAAATCACACACACATGCCCCGTTTTGAGTAGAAAGAGAATAAAGACGCGGGAACGCTACTCGTAAAGGAACACTCCCGACCCATGGATCATCCCAAAACTTTGTGGACAATCCATTTCTCACTTTCCGCACCACTTCCGGATTAAACCAACTAATCCCCTCTCGGACATCTAAAGCCATTAAATCTTTCCACCATCAATTGTACTTACTCTTTTTTCAATAAAACTATTTAACGCTATCCATTTGAAAATTTCATGTTTGTTTTTTTAAAACAAAGTTTTTTTTCTTCGTTATTTACTTCTTTTAAACAAATATTTGTTACATATAATAATGGTTCGATGAAGAGATTAAATTCTATAAACTAGATGATAAACATTGTTAAAATATCAAGTGAAAAATTAAAATAAAAAACAATTTTGATGAAAAAATACAAGACTCCATGAAGTTGGAATATATTTTAGTTTGCTTTACAAACAATATTTAGATTATTGACAACTGTTTGTTATAAAAGATAGATAAAGTCATTTGTGTGCAAAAGGATAAAAATTTGTTCGAGAGTGAGAGTAACAAGAATACTGTGTAGAGAAAAAAACATGGAATTTATTGAAGAGAGATATTGTGTGTAAAAAAATTAAAAATACAAAAAAGATATTGTGGGGAAAGGATAAAATGAGAGTATAATAAAATAATACTACAAAATTTCTTTTCTTTGATTTGAACGTTCTATTCTAAAATGACATTTAAAGAAGAGTCGTCCCTTAAAAAAAACGTAAAAAAGAATAAAGAGCACAAGTACATTTAAATTGATTTTTCAAAAAAAAATACATTATTAAATTGTGTGAATATGTATAAGGATTCATTTGATCTGCTAAAATTTAAATATTGAATAAAACAATACAAAAAAGAGCAACACAACAAAAGACTGAACATCGTGCACAAACTTTTATGATAACATTGTTTTTTTTTGTTTTTTTTGTGGAAAATGCTAACAAGTGCTCTAAGCTCACTTGTTAAGAAGTATAAAATAAAAACTTTATCTTATAAATTGTGCATTTAATATATTAAAACAATAAAAAGTAACTTTTTCTGCCTACATTTCATCAATTATTTCTAATATTGAAAGTACCCAACACTTGCTTATTTTTTCTTTAGCAAATCAAACGCGTGAATTATATTTAGTGTTGTGAGGTGCAACCTCACACACTCTAGTAAGAACAAAAACACGCACTTTCATGGCTTTACATCATGAAACAAGAATTTTAGTTCACTTCTTCACATCACCTTCAAGTAACAAGAATTGCACATCCATGGCTTCCTTCATTGCAAAATCCATATCCATCATGTTTGACATCGTTTCTTCAGTCATTTCCGAAGTGAAGGCCATTTTCTTCACTCTCTGCACCATGTTCCTTTGCCTTTTCTTTGGCATGACAAACCTTGTTTTTCTTAGCCTTTTTATAACCCCCTTTCAACTCAACACCCTAATTGTTCATCTCGACTCTATCACCATAACATCCCTCAATACTGAAGCCGTTAATTTAATGGCCACATTTAATTTATCATTATTTTTCCATGCTCCCAACTACGATCAACAAATCGTTTCTTACAAAGACGTTGAGGTGATCGTTTGTTGGTCAGGAAAAGATGATATTTTTCTTGGCAGAACAATCTTGTCACCGTTTACCCAAGCGCCCGATAGTGTGACTATGAGTAGGGCTGGGGTAACGGTACCCCACCGGTATCAGTAACGACAGTATTGCTATCGGACATGGTGCTGAAAGAGATCGAGGATCGGTGCAAATTGGGGTGATTTTGTTGGGATATATGTTGATTGATAGTGCTTCAGAATCAATGACATTCAAGTTTGGCCCAAATGCTGTAAAATTTCCAGCTGGTAGCCAAAATGGTGCGTGGACTTGGGTGATTCCTCGCCCAATATTGATGCATAATATAGTTTGTATTTTGAGTTAAATATTGGTGCTCTTATTTACTGTGTTGCTTTGAAGTTTATTTATTTGATATGCTGTATATGTGATGTTCAATGGAGACTTAATTGTTTTATAAATCATAGCATATGTAAATCAATCATAATCCATCTCTTCTGACAATTATGGTGATTAATTGATAAAAATAATTACTCTTATAATTATAGATATACACTTTTGTGGTGTGGCATGTGTGTTTTAGTTAGTTTGAATATATGACATGAAATCTATATGTTATCATGCATAACTTTAATTAACACTAGATTTGTTGTTAATGTTATTACCAAGAAGCAAGCTTTGGATATGGTACCTCTTGTATTGTATCTCTATAAAATAAATCACAGGGTCACCTATTTTTTTTTATTTAAATTAAACTATATTTATATAACTTTCCAAAGCATAAGACGTAAGATTATGGTGATCCGTTCTCACTGTCTACCGTTGTTATTTTGGCCTCTTGCTACTCCATCAAAGATTCTCAACTCTTTGATGATGAATTGCCCCTTAACCACCAACTATCTCCCTATTGTGCTGTCAAATAGCTAATCATCACTCAAGGTCATGTTTTGCTTACCCCATCATTATCCGATTCGAGATTTTTTTTTTGGTGATGGCTGGGGTTTGAACCTCAGACCTTGCATATATTATGCATTGTCCATACCAACTGAGTTAAGCTCGCGAGGACTCCGATTCCAGATCTAATGTCATTGTTGGTGATTTTATGATTTCCATGTTATTTTGCTTTGCTTTATTTTAGTGGTTTGTATCGGGTGTGTTTGGTATTTGAAAGTGACTTGGTTTACTAATACAGTATTGAGTAATTGGATTATAATGGCTTTAGCTAAATTCAGCATTCTCTTGGCCTTACAAATAAATTGTCTAACAATAAAATTAATCGAACCCTAGCCTTTCTCAATCTCTGCTCTTCCATTCTCTACGACATCTAGTGTACGTCAACGCCTTTTCAAGTTGCCATTCCATGTGCACGACACTTTTCTTTGTGCACGATTTCATCTCTGACACGACTTTTCTTTGTGTGCAATTCCTTGTCCAACAGCTAGACCCCTTCTCGAGGGTGGCTCACTGGCTTGAGCTAAATGATGGATTGAAAGAGTTAAGAAATTAAAGCAATTAACTTATTAACATTTTATAAAAGGCCCCTTCTCTATGCATGAAAGCGTGATTTGGTGCGATCCATTCTCCAACGACGCAACCTTTATCTAAGATAACCTTATAATCTTTTTGCTCGATTACATTGTTGAAGTTGTTTGTAGTTTGTTGCTAGTCCCACATCATTCAGGTTCACAGGTTGTTGAATGTATAAATATATATAAGTATCCTCATCCTTTGAATGAGCTTTTAGGATGACATTTAAGCCTATTTAACATAAATGGAATTCTTTAAGTTACATTTTTATGAAAAAATGTAGACAATTATTTCACATATATGATGTATAACTTACATTTTTATGAAAAACTATTCAAAATAACTTGTCATTTTAATCATGTTTTTAAATTTTATTATCTCCAAAAAATGTCGTGTCAAAAGTTAAAAATGATTTTTTATGATAGGCTATTCAAACAAACAAATTCTCATTTGAATCTTTCTTTAAAGTAACTCTGTGTTAAAATAATTATAGCAAAAAAATGATATTCTATAAAAATCTGTTATAATTGATAATTTTAGATACTCGAAGCATTGACAATTACTTCAGATGCTTGATGATCAATTTTGTACTTGATTCTTATTACAACATGGATTTTATTTTATATATTATAACTTGGTCTCCCATCTGAATTTTCTTTGGCTGACTCTGCCATCAAGCCTACTCATTTGCGACGAAAACAAATATGGCTATTCAATTTCAATGTGAATCATGATCATTTCCTATTAAGAATTTTTGCAGTATAACAATATGTCCGAAGTTCAAAATATATATCAACCACAATTTTTGAGACTTCATCATCTTTATCTCCACAAAGCCTTCCATATCTTGAGTCCACCTCATTAATCCTTAGTTAACTCTTCAACTGCAGGTCCACGAAACTTTTATGATAAATTGTTTTGTTTTTTTATAGGAAATGATAACAAGTGCTCTAAGTTCATTTGTTAAGAAGTTTAAAATGAACACCTTATCTTAGAAATTGTGCATTTAACATATTGAAACAAAGAAAGTAACTTTTTCTGCCTAAATTTCATCAATTATTTCTAATATTGAAAATACTCGACACTTGTTAGTATGACGCTTATTTTTTCTTTAGCAAATCAATCGCCTGAGTTATATTTAATGTTGTAAGGTGCGACCTCACACACTCTAGTAAGAACAAAAACACGCACTTTCATGCACCCTTTTCCCTCTATTTATAACAACACTTTTAGTTCACTTCTTCACATCACCTTCAAGTAACAAGACTTGCACATCCATGGCTTCCTTCATTGCAAAATCCATATCCATCATGTTTGACACCGTTTCTTCAGTCACTTCCGAAGTGAAGGCCATTTTCTTCCCTCTCTGCACCATGTTCCTTTGCATTTTCTTTGGCCTTACAACCCTTGTATTTCTTAGCCTATTTATAACCCCATTTCAACTCAACACCCCCATTGTTCATCTCGACTCTATCACCGTAGCATCCCTTAACACCGAAGCCGTTGATTTAACAGCCACATTTAATTTAACATTATTTTTCCATGCTCCCAACTACGATCAACAAATTGTTTCTTACAAAGACGTTGAGGCCATCGTTTGGTGGTCAGAAAAAGATGATATTTTTCTTGGTAGAACAATCTTGTCACCATTTACCCAAGCGCCCGATAGTGTGTCTATGATTAGGGCTGGGGTAACGGTAGGCCCCGGGATCAGTAACGACAATGATATTGCTATCGGACTTGGTGCTGAAAGAGATCGAGGATCCGTGCAAATTGGGGTGATTTTGTTGGGGTATATGGTGACGGATAGTGCTTCAGTATCAATGACATTCAAGTTTGGCTCAAATGCTGTAAAATTTCCAGCTGGTAGCCAAAATGGTGCGTGGACTTGGGTGATTCCTCACCCTATATTGATGCGTAATTTCATGGTCTAATGTTATCAAGTGGCAGGGTGTATCATCTTTGTAGACCTTTTTTGTTCACCTTGTTTCATGAATTAATTAATGAGAAATGCTAAAGACAAACTCTCTAACACACTCTATTAAACACACTCTCTATTAGTGGTCCATGTCATCATTATTTTAAATCATGTAATTGGCAACCGATTCTGCTGGTTTGCTGGTTTGAAACGTGTCTCAACTCTCAAGTATCCATTCCAACTGTCTCAAGTTTATTTAATTTCAAATTGCAATGAGGCCTTCTGCATCTCCGACCCCATTTTGGATCTGTTTGTGTTAGATTTCAATGACAAAGACATAAATTTTTAATTTATTTTTTCTAATGGAATGGATAAATATATTCTGCATTATAAAATTGTATGAATTTTGGTCTTTGAGATGATACCAATAGGCAATTCGATGAAATTTTTTGTGAATTTATGGATTTTGACATTCATTACACTATAAAACTAATTATTTTGCCTTTATTTCAAAGGGATAGTGATTTCGGTTTTCGACCCGTTGAAATCCACCAAAAAAAAAAATTGGGTGTTATCATATATTATTTTGGTACAAGCAACATCTATGGGAAAACGCTTGACACAAGAAGAAATCAAGGATAAAAACAATGTCGCAGATGGCACAAAGTTGTAGAAAAAGAAATTCAAAGAATCCATTGAAAGTTATTATTTGCATAAAGGAGGAAGATGTGTTTTCAAAAACCTCCAAAACTGATTACCCAGTAAATTATTTTAAAATAGTGATGATGTGGACCAATGATAGAGAGTGTGTTTAATGGAGTGTATTAGAGAGTTTGTCAATAACATTTCTCTTGATTAATATAATGATATGTTCAATGGAGACTTGCTTGGTTTTATAAATCATAGCATATGCAAATCAATTTCAATCGATCTCTTCTGGCAATTATGGTGATTAATTGATAAAAAAAATAGTCTTATAATTATAGATACACATTTTTGTGGTGTGGCATGTGTGTTTTAATTTGTTTGAATATATGAAATGAAATCTATATGTTATCGCATAACTTTAATTAACACTAGATTTGTTGTTAATGTTATTAGCAAGAAGCAAGCTTTGGATATGGTACTTCTTTGTATTGCTACTCATGGTCGAGTTTCCGGATGAAAAGCATTAAGGCCGTGGTTTGCTGTTGGAGAAAGGCTGTGGTTTGCCAACATGGCAAACATTAAGGCCGGTAACATTATTCCTAATGATTTGGAGTATCATTAGAGGAAAATGTTCTTCAAGGATGCAAGCCACTATCTGTGGGATGATCCTTATCTGTTTAAGGTAAGCACTGACGGTTTGATTAGACGTTGTGTTGCAGGTGAGGAAGCTAATAGTATCATGTGGCACTGTCATAGCTCAGCTTATGGGACCCACCATAGTGGAGAAAGAACCACTGCAAAAGTCTTACAAAATGGCTTCTGGTGGCCCACCCTTTTCAAGGACGGCCAAGACTTTGTAAAGCGGTGTGATAAATTCCAAAGGACAGGTAACATTTCTAAGAGGAATGAGATGCTCCTAACAGGAATCATTGAAGTTGAACCATTTGATTGTTGGGACCATTCCATTCCTCTTACTTTTTTCTCCATATACTTGTGTGTATTGACTATGCCACCAAATGAGTTGAAACAATACCTTGTGTTGCTAATGATGCTAAGACTGTTGTCAACTTCTTACAGAAGAATATTTTCACTAGGTTTGGAACCCCTAGAGTCTTGATCAGTGATTGGGGGGGGGGAGCACTTATGCAATAATTTTCTTGAAAATGTGCTTAAAAAGTATAGCATCAAGCATAAAGTTGCAACTCCCTATCACCCACAAACTAGTGGTCAAGTAGAGGTTTCAAATCGTCAGTTGAAACAAATACTAGAGAAGACAGTTGCATCAAATAGGAAGGATTGGTCTAAGAAATTAGATGACGCACTGTGGACAACCTTTAAGACTCATATAGGGCTCTTATTGTATCAGTTAGTATATGGGAAGACATGTCATCTTCTAGTTGAGCTAGAACACAAAGCATATTGGGCAATTAAAGGCTTAAATTTTGATCAAGTGGCTGCTAGTAAGAAAAGGCTCTTGAAACTAAATGAACTTGAGGAGATGAGACGGAGAGCGTATGAAAATGCGCTCATCTATAAGGCCAAAACTAAAAGGTATCATGACAAAAACTTAGTATCTAGGGATATTAACTCCGGGCAATTAGTTTTGTTGTATAATTTCAGGTTAAAGTTGTTTCTTGGAAAGCTCAAGTCAAAGTGGTTTGGACCGTTTTTGGTCAAAAGTGTGTCACCTCATGGAGCTGTTGAGTTAATGACACCAGAAGGTGACCGAAGTTTCAAGGTGAATGGACAGAGAGTTAAGCCATATATGGGTGGCGACCTACCAAAAGAAAGGGTAGGGCTTATTCTAACGGACCTCTAAGGGTCCTTGACAGTCAAGCTAGTGACGGTAAAGGAGCGCTTTGTGGGAGGCAACCCACAATTTTATTTGCAGGTAGTATTTTAATTTGTATTGCTTTCAAAAACCCAAAAACAAAAAAAATATTTTAGCTCAAACAAATAGAGGAAGAAAATTTTTCATGTCCAATACTAGGCAAAATCGTGACACGATTTTGCCTCTCCTCTAAAGGTCTCAAAAAAAAATTCTAAGTTAAAATTGGTGTCTTCTCGAAATTCAAAATCGTGACACGTTTTCTGGGAAAGAAATTTTTCAAAAGAGAAATACGTGACACATTTTTACCCAAACGTGATATGATTTTGGTGGTTCTTCAAATTTTTGACTGTTACAAAATCAAATCATGACACGTTTTTGTGCAAACATGACACGATTTTCCCAGCCTATATATACATACACCACGATTTTCATTTCCATCACTTCCACAAGTAGCCAAACTCTGCCAAAATTTTCCCAGAGCCTAAACCTTATAAAACCTAACCCTTCTCTACCATTTTTCTTCATCTTCTCATCTCCAAACCACAAATTCATCAACACAAACCTTCATCATCATCACCATCAACCAACCTTCATCATCATCATCTCTTTACCTTCAAACCCTAACCATGGCACCAAATACCCGCAACAAACAAACCAAGAAAGCCAAGGCCGCCCCTAAACACAAACAACCAGTTAAACCAAACCCCACAGCCGCACCACCACCGTCCGTGAACCAACGTTTCTTGAACGAACATGCTCATGACTACTTCAAGGACATAAGACACTACCGAGTGATCCAAGAGAGGGCTTTTGACCTCCCAAAACTATTAGGCAACTCCGATTGGGCATAATAAAAGCATAAACTGAATGAATAACTTTATTAATAATATCCAACAAAAATGAAGGGATTCATATTGCAACCCTAATCAAGAGGTTTAGTTGCTCATGACAACAAATTTCATAAAAAACAATAGAAAAACATACCCTAGATAGAATAAAAGAAAGAATAAATCCTGCCTTGAAGCTCTGATGCTTAACCCTGGCCTTGAACCGACAATGTTCTAAATGAATAATAATGAGTGCAAAGGTCTATATTTATAGAAAATCATTAACTAGGGTTTAGGAGAAGAAAATTGGACTTTTTGCACCGATCCAACTTGGAAAAAAAACTGCAGGCAATTTCTGTCGGTAGCCAGGCGCAAATGGATCCTACCTCATGCGCAAATGGCGCATGGCAGGTGTTAATGGTGCCTGAGGCAGCCCCTGAGGTGCGAATTCTTGCGTTTTTCTCCTGTTTTCAATCGTTCTTTCGTCTGAAAACTTCTATGAACTTGAAATGAATTTTCTTCACTTTGTATTGTCTTCAAAAACCAAAGAACTATTGACTTCAATCTTCATATCCTTCATCCTTCACGTGATGTCTTGATTTGTCGATTTACATGATTTCTCACTACAAAACACTCAAAACACCTATTGAATTGCATGATCTAGGATAAAAGTGAAGTCCAACGACTTGAGTGAAAATAATACAATATGTTTCTCGAACCATTGACAACTCCTTTATCTTTCATCTTTTTGTCTTCAAATGAAAAGAAAAGTACTAAAAACATAGCCAAAAATGTCATATGCTCTGTCATCAGTACCATGAAACGTTTTAAAGAGAGTGATCCGATTGTGTCTCAACTCAGTAATAGCTTATGTAGATAAACACTTCTTTTTTGAGAGAAAGTTATTTTTTAGATTTTGTGTATATTATAAAGTTAATTTCAACAATTAAACCTTCAAAATAATATGTAAATATTACCCCTTTTTTTGTTTACAGATTTTTTTTTGTCAAGTAGCCTAGTGGTTAGATTAACACACATTATGTGTAGAGAAGTGAGAAATTCGGGATTTGAATCCCGTCCTTACATAAATTACCTCTGGTAGCTACCAACTGAGGTACATTTACGGGACTGTTTACAGAATGTTAATATGGCTAAAAAATATGAATAGCGGACAATGAAATATTTATCCCGTGAGCTAATTAATGAATGGTGCCATTGCGTAAAATGTGAGCTAATTAATGAATGGAGCCAAGGTTGAGAAAAACGACATACAATCAAGGGCCGGCCTAGTAATAATGTGACATTGACTTTCAAAGTTTTAACTTTATTCGATTCGATATGTCTCTTGTTTAGCCGCCAAAAAGACCTTATTAGGTTCCGTCAAAAATAAATAAAAAACAGATCCTATAAGACATTTAATTTGATGAAGAGAGAAATACATAAAACTCATTCATCATTAGAAAATAGTAACTAATCTTCCTTTGATAAAAAAAAAAATAGTAAACAATGATATCCATTCGTCTCAAATTAAGTACAAATTTTTTTCCTCTATCTCAAATTATTTATTTTGTTTATACTCTTAATACAAAAGTTATTATTCTTTTCAACTAATGTATTCCTTCTTTTTGAATCGGTGAACTTTAGTGACTAAGTTTGAACCCGCACACACGATATGATGCAGGACAAGAGAAACATACACACGTTGCTCAAAACCAAACGGCTAGTAGAGAGAAACAAACCTCATAGGCTCAAAAGCAACTACAACGCAAACTTTTCTAATACATACAGCAAAAATGCCACGCCACACAAACTGCCTCACACAAGCAAATCAACAAACAGACCCAAGGAGAAGAAAAAAAGAACACCCAACAGCATAACAATTACCGCCTCTAAAGCATGGTACTCCAAAAGTGGTGAAGCACCGGTACCTAACACGCTTACGATATTTGGGGTAGCACTGGGTGACATTATGGTTGGTGACATTGACCAACTACAATATCACAAGTGGGTTTCTTCTTTCTCTTTCACAAAGTTTTTTTTTGTTCTTTTATACACTTGTGACATTGTGGTTGGTCAATATTACTAATGTTATCAACCACAATGCCACCCAAGTATTATCCACGATATTCGTATGAGAAGTATAGAACTTATTCATTTTTACTTAGTTGATTCACCATAGTGGGTAAATATGACAAAAACGTATTGACGATAGAAAAATAGAAGAAATTATTTTGATTTTTTATTTTATTTTAATTCTCTCTTTTGTTTTTAATGAAAATAATCGAGAAAATGAACAAAAATAAATAAATCTATGAAACAATATAATGATAGAAATGTGATTAACACATGATTAAAATACGAATAGAGTTGTACTATCTTTTATTATAATTGATGTTTTTTTCTAAGCATATTTTTTGACTACAACGATGGCAGTAATTTACTCGTAAAATATATATTTTTTAATATTTTATATTAACGTATCTGTATCTTATTTTTTTATATTTGACTTATTACGCACTTATATCGTACCTGTACTGATGTATCATGGATAATTGTACAGCTGCAGAAAAACACGAAACACCAATAAAAAATAAAAATAAAAAATACATCTAATTTGAAACGTATAGGGAGTAAGAAATGCGGTGTCATAGATGCAGATATATTTAATACATTTAATTTGATAGAGATAGTATTAAATATGACTGAGAGAGTACGTAACAAAATGCACACAATATTGTACCAAAAAAACAAATTAAAAATGCACACAATATATATGCACTTTTAGCTAAGATGTGAAACCATATATATGAATGAACACGCAAAGTGATTGTCCAAACTATTGCATTTCACAAGCACTCACATAGTCACATTACCTTATTCTAGTTAATTCGAGTGCATCTTCCATTGCTATTATGACTATGTCTATATATGTTCCATTGCAACAAGAAGATCTAGATGATGAATATCCCAATCAAAAAGTGGACAAGGAAGCTCAATATTCAGGTGATGCTGATGAAATGGTTTCTCAACCACAAAGAGGCAAGGGTGGCCTTATCACTATGCCTTTCATCATTGGTATGTTATCTATCTATCAATTCTGAAAAAAAGAATTTTCCAACCAGACCGACAAAATATTCTATGTTTTTTTTTTCTTTTTTGAGGGGAAATATTCTATGTTTTTTTTTTTTATATTGCTTAAAAAAAACATTTTTTATTAATTGTTTGATATACGTGTTCTTTTTTTTACGAAGGAATATACGTGTTCTTTTATATCTGGTTAATTAACCATTGAATTTTTCCGGTTGGTATATATCTTTATCAATGATTTTCGAATCGTTGAATGCTTGATAGAGAGTGAGCTATATTGTTAAATGGGTTAACAGTGCTTTGTCCCCTCTGTAATACATGTCATTTTTGGATTTACCCTCTGTAAAATATTTATTTTGATTTACCCCTTGTAAAATAATTTTTTTTTAGAATATCCCTCTAATAGGCCATACAAAAAAAAATTTGGTTTTTGTATGGCCTATTAGGGGGGTTTTATGAAAAAAAATTATTTTACAGGGGGTAAATCAAATTTTTTTTTACAAAGGATAAACCTGAAAATGGCCTATATTTCAGGGATAAAACATCGTTAACATGTTAAATCATGGATGGGTAGTGTATTTGTGGTGTGTTGTATCATGGATACTGGATAGTGTTAGTTGTGGGACCAATTACAACATGGGACTAAACGTGTCAAAATACTTAATTGCCATGTTTCAACAAAAGAATCAAGCTTACATCTCCTCTTCTTCCTTAAAATTAAAAAAAA
>Ga0315915_1007522_pt1 | contig 12989 bp, 3 predicted proteins | sample MpolbnodulesMG_FD_207738 | JGI IMG/M metagenome (GOLD analysis project Ga0315915, IMG submission 207738) | Medicago polymorpha root nodule microbial communities from Los Angeles, California, United States - branched nodules | ecosystem: Host-associated > Plants > Roots > Nodule | place: USA... | reverse complement strand
GTATGGTTATGCAATTTCTACCATCAAATTGTTATAAAATAATCATTACTTCAACTTTTGAAGCTTCAGACATGTCATTACCGGTTGCTTTTTGTTTTAACGATCAAAGCCATAAAAACATGCATCAGTAGCAAGGCCTAATCCTTTGCATGCTTTTAAGTCCTTCAATATGCATTGAACTTAATATTCTTATGCTACAAAATTTCAAAGACTTCAATTTCAGCCTTTGACATGATTCTGAACACAAATTCTAATAATGTTGTATGGTTTCAGTATGCTTGCAGGAAGGCGCTTGCTGAAAGTCAACCAAGAATCCGATGAAGATTTGTGAAAACGGAGGAATTAGATGTGAACAGGCAATGAACCTTTAACTGAATTAATTGAAGAAAAAACAAGAAAGTAGAAATCAAGTTGATGCATCAGATCAAAAAAGATGGAAAAGCTTGGTAATGCTATGTGATTGGAAAATTATAGACCTGATGGAATTCTATAACTTGAGCAGGTATCATGGAATAAGATAAACCTCAAAACTCCTGAGTAGTTTTCCTTATATCTGTTGTAGTAGCCTTTTCTTTGTCGATGGATATGACCTTCTAGATATGTATATAGGTTTGATGAATAATAAAAGAAGGAAAAAAAGAGAGGTAAACCCGCAGAGGAGGAAAACTATGTCAGGAAAGCTCAGTGTCCCATTGTTGAGAGGCTCACTAACTCTCTCATGATGCATGGGAGGAACAATGGAAAAAAACGTATGGCTGTTAGGATTCTCAAGCATGCTATGGAAATTATTCGTTTGCTCACTGACCAGAATCCAATTCAGGTTATCGTTGATGCTGTCGTCAACAGGTATAGATTGCTGATGGCTGGAGAAATTTTTGAGTTTGATATTGTGATAATTGTGTTTTTTAATTGTTGTATAAATAGTTGTTGGGGTTTGGTTTGTTAATCAATTTAGGAATGTTTGTATCGAGATTTTGCAAATCAAAGTAATTTTTCTTTTTTCCTGTGAAGGTTGGCAAAGTAACCTCTATTTTGATGTCCTGATATCGTACTTATAAATTTTGTAAAATCACAGGAACAAGACACCTACTGATTCATCATCCTCACGCAACCATACAGACGGGCCTTAATGATGCTTGCTCTCTGTAGAGTAAGTCATTTATACTTTGATCACACGGATAATGAAATTTACAGAGTGTTAGACAGATTTGTATATCTTCATTCATTTTTTTCACCTTAACCCTCTTTTTCTACTTGAAGTTTTTGATTGTGTTTATGTCTTTCAAAACTATTTTGGACTCCACTGCTGAAAAAGGTTAAACTTATGGGACTTGCATTGGAAGATATTTGGCAGAAGTACCTTATGAAGTTTAAATGTTTTTGTGATTTATGTGTATTTTAGGATAAGGCTCCATTCATTGCTAAGGCTGGGAAGTTGAAGGAGGAGTATGAGAAGACAATGCGTGCTTACAATATGGGAATTGTAATTACTTCTATAACTTTTATGTTACTGTGAATTTTTACTGCTCTTATTTTACTTGGATTTATATTAACTTTTTGCAGATTTGAACTAATTTTGATGTCTTAGACCGAGAAGACTTCTTCGGAGGAAGAAGGATCTGATAAGTCTAAGTCTGAATTTAATGTCTTAGATTGAGAAGAATGCTTCAGAGTTGAAGAAAATTATGTCTAATGAGAAAGTTGTTGAGATTGTTATGGCTGATCCGAAGTGGGTTAAGAGGTGCTGTAATTGAATTATTCAACTTTTTAGTTAGTAATGTCAATATGGATGGCTAATTTAACTTGGATATTTTTTTGGGTTATTTCAGGATTTTGGCTAACAGGCAATTGGTTGCGCGTTCTAATGAGCTTAATATGCGATACATTTTGGAGCTAGAACACAAGGTTTAGACTCTGAAGACTGAAGGGTTGTTTCTTCTCCAATTTCAGAATATGACAAAATCCTGCCGAGTTTACTTCTGCAATTGCTGAGTTATGAAGCCTAGGATCGAGAAAGCAGTGTTGGTAGCACAGATTCGATGGATGTAGTTATGACAACAATGTAAGCTCATCTTTTATATTCTACTTTTTATACCTGTTGGTTGAAAATTGAAACAACATATAAGATGTTAATGGTATTCTTTTTGCTTTTTGCTTTTTACATCAGTGGCGGTTCAACACTAGAAACTTTGTTTACTTTTCGTATTTACAAACTTCAGTTTCATGCATTTTTTTATATAACCTACTAACAACTAAAATATTTCATTTCCTGGGCGGATTCAACCGTGTTTGTTCTATGAATGGCGGTGGAATCCGAAGTGGTGCCTTGGAGTTTTACGCAGATGAGGGGACTGTTTTTCTAGGTGCTGTCATACCTGCTTCTGCTTCTGGTGCGCGGTTGACAGCAGGCAGGCCTTTGGTGTTTGTTTTGCTGCTGCTGCTGCTGTGGTTGTTTTAGCAGGTGTGGCTCTGGTGTGTTGTTGGTGATGCTTCTAATTGTATTTTGGGCAATTTTTAGTTCCTGTTATGTACTGTAATAGGATTATAGGGTTTTTTTTTATTTTTTTTATTGAGTTTTAGTTTGGTGGAGAGGTGCCTTCTGTTGTAAGGAACTCTTTAAGTGTACTCTTTTTTCCTTCTTTGCGGGTTTAGTGCTCCTTGTGTTAGCCTTCCTTAATAATATTTGCCGATTAAAAAAAAAAGAATGTTTTTCTTTAGTGTTACAAAGAGGGTCAAAGGACCATGATTATAATGTTGTTTAGTTGACTACTTATAATGTAATAAAATTTTAATTGTAAGAGTGAAGGATGTAATTATCTTGCAATATACTGAGTTACATCAAGGTATGGTATGAAGATTCTAATTACTGATGAGAATGGTGTTAATTAGCATGTATAGCACTTCGATTGTTCTTTACAAAGAAATTTTTCGCAATGTACCAACATGAACTCTTTTTTAATTGTATTTTTATTATAAACATTGTATTGACACCAAAAACACGTTATTTTTTATCTATTTGAATGTTTTGTTTGTCGTCAATATGACCCGTGCGGCAGCACGGGTGGATGGTCTAGTTAATTCAAGTCTTGTATTCAATTATGCTTTAAGATCTATTTACTTTTTATATGCAAAGGACTTAATGTTTTCATGAATTCTAGGGAGTGTGACATACTTAGTTATTCTAATTGGACATAGGAATGGGCTACCTAAGTCATTCTGATTTACTTTTTGAACTTCGCATATAAACTTTACTTTTTCCTCCCTTAGTAAGATATAATTAAGCCTGATCATTTAATCTACTAAGGACAAGTAAGGGTATGTGGTGAAATTCTAAGATCCCATTAAAGTGTATTGTTACTTAATAATTATGTATTGTGTATTGTTACTTAATTTAAATTCAATTAAAGTGATCTAATAATATTTGATTAATATGTGTGAAATTTGATGGCCACACACTTGTTTTATTCTTTTTATATTATCGTACATAATTATCTACTCACATTACTAAAATAAATTGAGCTATTATGCCATAACAATACTACGTTTATATATATATATATATATATATATATATATATTTTCCTTTCGAGGTGAAAATTAAAGTAAGAATAAACAATTAAAGGTATCATCATTTCAAAAACTAAAATCATTTGAGCTACTATGCTTTATTTATTTTTAATGAAATTACAATTCATCATTGTTTATCTTAGCTGCAATTCATGATTTTTTGAAGAAGTATAGAACGTAGGGGTGTTTAAATCCAAACCGATCCAAAATAAAATCATAAACCGATCCAAAAAAATCGAAAACTGCAAAAAATCGAATATTTTTGGATGTGTTTGGATGTTGTTTTGCCAAAACCCCAAGGATCGGACTTCGGATCACTTTTTCAAAACCGAACCAAACCAAACCGAATCGCAAAGGTAAATGTGAATACTTATTTATTCTTTTATTAGTATTGTATATTGAATTATATGTTACATGTTGGTTTTTAATCTTATATATTGCACTAATTTAATCTATATTATTATTACTTCATATGTTTAAAAAATAATCGATGATTTACATACTATAATTTTAATTTTTTAATATATTTTGCATCAAACCTATTATTTTACCGTGTTTGTGTATTATTACTATTAATAATTTTTTTTTTTTTTTTGTATTTTGGATATCCAAAAATCGATCCAAATTAAATCGCATATATTTGGATCGGATCGGTTTGAATTTTTTAAAATAGTCGTCGAAACCGAACCGAACCACATATGATTTTTAATTTGAATCGGATAGCATTTTCCCTCAAAACCGATCCAAACGGCACCACCAACACCCCTAATATAATGTATCAAGTGATAACAATTGTTATTATAATAAACTAGAACTTTTATTTTCAACCATCATAGATACATATGAAAGGCTCAATATTAAACATAAATTTAAAAGTCTCATGTGACTTGTGAAAGTTATTGTCACTCCCCTAAAAATGCATCAACTTAATAACCCACACCAAACAGACACCCACCCATTACATCACATAGGATAAATAGTTTGATAATAGACAATACACCTAAGTATTAACTAAAATCACATGATTTCATTATAACAATTGAGAGACAAACGTGGTTTAATGAGAATCTCAAGTGGAGTAGCTTTGCTGTTTGTTAATCCAAATTCCTCAGTCATATCAATAAGTTCAGGTGTTGGATTTAAGATATCAAAGGAATGCAAAAAAGTAGCTAGAGTAAAATGCACCATTTGAAGTCCAAAACATATTCCAGGACATTTCCTTCTACCACTTCCAAATGGTTGTAGTTCAAAATGATTACCCCTAACATCAATATCTTTATGAGTTGTAAGAAACCTTTCTGGCTTAAAATCTAATGGATTTGGCCAAACACTAGGATCTGTTTGGATCTTCCAAAGATTTGTGATTAATCGAGTTCCTTTTGTAACATGGTAACCACCTATAGTACAATTCTCCGAAAATTCACGAGGTCCGGCTAGAGGAGCAGATGGATACAATCTCAGTGTTTCCTTGACTATAGCTTGAAGGTATACCAACTTACTTATATCTGACTCATTCACACATCTCTCTCTACCAACATGAGTGTCAAGTTCTTCTTTTGCTTTTTCCATGGCAAGAGGATTTTTCAATAGCAAACTTAGTGCCCAAGTAAGGGGACTACTAGTTGTGTCACTTCCTCCGATAAATATTGTCTGCAAATTAAGTTCAAATTCTTTGATAAATATGTTCATGTGATGTGCTTATTTAATGTTTAAATAAAGGTAAACCATGTAAATCAATAGAAAAAAAGTGAAATTTATGTGTACGAATTAATATTTTATTGATCTATAAATTTAGAAAGTTTAAATCTTGTTACAAAAGGAGCATGTCGTTTGTCTAGCCTTAGATCTCATGTTCTAAGATTTGAATAGAAAAGCAAATATTGGAGCTTTGTCCCTCGAATGGATCCTCTCGATTGTTTTTGTCTCGTGTTTTCAATTTTTGTCAATCTCTTAATTAAATGACAAAAATGTGAGATTGATTTTTAATATAAAAATGAGATTAAAAAGGTCTAATGATGAGATTGATAACAATTTAAAGACACAAGAGAAAACCAATTGAGATGATTCATTTCCCTTTTGTCTTTTGTCTCATATTTCTTCATAGTTTTACATTCACTCCTCGATGGATCCTTTAACGTGGTCATAGTCTAATCATGAGCTATTAAGTTTTCTAATAGCAATAAAATATTAGTTTAACATGTTATATCAAGTTAATTTTAAAAGTTGACTTTTGTACTATTTTTCTTTTTAAGAAACTAATCTAGTCCACTCAAATTAATACCTAGGAGAATCAAACATGAGGAGCACACTCCAAAGTCTCAAGTAACATCACCAAACTAACCTAAATAGGTTTTTTGTACTAACTTTTAAAAAGGTCCATATTAAGACACATATATTATGACAAATTTCATTTGTGCTAATATTAAAGTTTACAATAATATTAAGTTTTCTTAATAATTTGATTAACAAACTATATCAAGTTAATTTCGAAAGTTCACTTAAACTAATTTTTAATAGGTTCATATTAGAAGTGTTGATTAACTGAATGATGAATTTGACTAAATAATTGAAAATATATTAACCACTTTTTACCTATAATTTTTTAGTTATAAATCATCTAATTTATGCAAAATATTAGTAGAACATATTTACATACCAATATTGTGGCTTTGATCATCGTATCACAATCAAACCCTTCAATAGTTGTTCCATCAAGCAATGAAAGTAACACATCCATGAAGTCTTGATCTTGACCATCATTCTTTTCACTCAAAGTTCTTTTATAGCGACGCTCCTTTAACATCTCACCTAAAATTTCATCCAATTCCTTAGAAGTTTCATTCATGGCTTTTACATGACCACCAAAATCAAACCATTTGAAACATGGAATAACATCTCCCACAGTGATTATCCCTGACAGATGCATCATCTCATTCAAAGCTTTCACAGTTCTTTGAGCTTTTTCTTCATCAACAATAGTATTTGCACCAAAATATCTCTTCCCAACAACCAATCTAAGAACCATATTAAATGTTACGTGTGTAAACCATTGCTTCAAGTCTACCAACACATAGTTTGATGGATATGATTCGTTATTTTTTCTAGACCAAATATCGAAGAGCTCTTTAATCGATGTTTGAACTTCAGAAACACGAATATGTTGATGTTGTTCAATTCTACGACTGGTGAGAATCTCTAAATTTGCAATCTTGCGAAGTTGGCGCCAATAAGGACCATAGGCTGCAAAGCCAAACATGGCTCCTTTATAGGCTAAGTGTTCAGTTGCAACAAGCTTGGGACGAGACGAAACGACCATATCGTTTGTAGTGAAACATTCCTTAGCCATTTCCCAATTGTTGAGTACTAAAGCTTGTTTAGGACCAAGCTTGATGGTGAATATTGGTCCATAATTATCAGCTAGGGCACCTAAGATTCTATGGGGTGCTTGTGTGCCACAAAAAATTGGGAGGTGACCAAGTATTGGCCATGCACCTTTGGCTATTGGTGCCTCTTTGTTTTTGCTATGAGCAAATTTAGAGAATCCAAATAGACATAGTGAAATAAGAGAAATTAGGAGTGTAAATGGTGTGGCATTTATTAGGCTGTTTAGAACTAAATCCATTTTAGCTTGATGAAGGTATACGAGCTTGGTGGATAATAGAATTAGTATTACTCTTGAATGCTAGCTTATAAATATAGGAAAATTTTAAGAACCAAAGAAATCAGAGATGGAGAGATGTAAAGTGCATGTGGATGTATACAAAAAACAATTATATATAACTCCCTCAAATAAGTAAACCATCAAATTGGTCCTTGTCTTTGTATCAAATTCTCAAATTGGTTCCTGACTCTATTAATAACTCAAAATGGTCTTGTCTTTGTCAAACGTTTCTCAGATTGGTCCCTGACTCTATTAGTTGTTTTGCATTTTAAGCTATTAACGTACCAAATAAGATCTAAAAGACATTATGTCATTAACCACTAAATAATATCCAAAAGACATTGAGACATTAAGAGCATCCACAATGGAGACCCTCATATTTGAGATCTTAATTAAACGGGTCCCACATGGACACATCACTTTTTTATTATTTTTTAATAATAGTACCTAATAGGTACTCAACCACTCCAATAGAGATCCTATATCAAAAGGTCTAAATGGGTCCCACCAATAACTATTTATTAATGAAAAACAACGAAAATAATGATTATTTTATTGAAAAGTGGTGTGGGATCCACTTAAGATTGGGGGTCTTAAGTGAGACCTAGGTCTTAAGAGACCCCCAATTTTTTTTTCCACATTGGGGGTACCTATTAGGTACCGGATCTTAAATGGTAATCTTACCAATGTGGATGTTCTAACACTCAAAATACAAACAACTAATAAAGTGAGGGACCAATTTGAGAAACATTTAACAAAGACAGAGATCATTTTAAGTTTTTAATAGAGTCAGAGACCAAACTGAAAATTTAATACAAAACAAGGACTAATTTAATGGTTTACCCATAAAATATCTAAATGAGACTTGATAAAAATAAATACATGCAATATATAAATGAGACAAATCAGTGATAAATGGGATTTGTTTAGTCTAAAGGTCTAAAGTGAATGTTCATTGTGTTTTGACTTCGAAGAAATCAAGGTCTAAAGAGAATTAATAAGAAATTAAGTGAGAAAATCAAATAATAATATATTTTAATAAATTTACAATTCTTTATGTATATGTATAGTTTGTTTTTTTTTCAGGGAATGTGTATTTTGTTTTTGAAGAGTCATGCGTGTGTAATAATATTGTATAATATGTAGGTGACATTGTGGTTGGTGACATTACTAGCCACAATGTTACAAATGTACAGAACAACAAAAAAATCTTGTAAAAGAAAAAGAAGAAAGCCACATGTGACATTGTGGTTGACCAATGTCACCAACCACAATGTCATCCAAGTGCTACCCAATAATATTAACCGAAGATAACATAAAAAGTTTTTTTTACTAAAAAAAAAACATTTTTCTCTATGTAATGACTATTAAAAACTTCTAATATTCCCTTTAAAAAAACTTCTAATCTTGTTCTCAATTCCTAGGTCAATCAACACATTGAAAATGTTAGGTCAAACTCAGTGACCGAGTCCAAACTCCCACTCCTTCACTTGTTTATTTTGAAAATGTCAAAATGAAATATATTAATACCACAAAAGGTTCATTCTACCTAGCACAACGTGTGCAATAGTAGAAGAAAAGCGGTTACACAAATAACAAGTGGCCAAACCCCAAAGGAAAACAAAACTAACAATGTAAATTAGGCAAAACCCAAATACAAAAGAGGATTAAGCCATAAATTATGATAACTAAAAGCTTCCATGAACTTGGGTTCCTTCAGCACCTAAATGAAAGTAGCTTAATAATATTTAATAACTGAAGTAAAGTGCTTGCGCTGTTATTAAAAATCTTGTTGTTCCTTTCCTTCCACAACACTCAAATACTAGCAAAACAAATGAGCAATATAACAGAACGTCGCGATTCAGAAAAACCAGCCAAACTACTGAACTGTATCATTTGATATGAAATAGTGAGTGAGTCCACCACATTGAAACCAACCCAATCTCGCTCCATGTACCACAACGCTCCAAAATACGAACAATCCATGAATAAATGTTGGGCCGAATCCAAAACTCCTCACCCGCTGACACATAGTTGAGAATCCAAAACCCACTCCTTCACTCGTGTTTGAATTTTCAATAGTTATTTTCATTTTGTCTATCAATAAATAAATAAACAACTAATCTTGACTATCATTTTTTTACAATCAAATTTATAAATTTTAATAAAATATAAAAAAATATTAATAATGCATCAATTTTTTTAAGATAAAATTTTTGAGTTGTCTAAACTTGGTCCAACGTTGGATCCTTCTATTTCTTATTATCCATTTTGTGTTTTTTTTTTTTTTTGGTTACATCATTTTGTGTTCTTTCTATTCGTAACATTTTTTACATGTGATATTAGAATATAAGACGTTCCTTGCGGTAGATTTCCATGCACATGCATTATATGTTATTTGTTTCTTATAGGTTCCAGATGAATATACTAGGTATTGTCGTTAAAAACCCACAACCGACAAACCGACAAACCTCAAACAAACTAAACCATTAGTCTCAAAACCGAAACCAAAGGCTGCTACAAACTAAAACTCTTCTGGCTGCAAAAGAATTCGGGAAAGATAAATATCGCAAATGTGATAATTATAAGGAGAATGTTAAACGGTAATTTAGAACATTGATGTAATTATGATTTAATCAAAAGTAACTTTTTAAGACAAAAATTTTATTTTTGAATTTTTTAATTAGTGTTCTGGGGGCACCGGTTAACAAACACCTAATTAGAATGAGACGGAAAGGCATATGCATTTATTATGAGCATGAAGATTCCTTTGTATCTTGTTCCAAGTATCTATATGTACGAGGAGATCAAATTATAAAATATAGAAAATGAAATATATTTTTAAATGTGTTACATTCTCTAAAAAAAAAAACAAAATATACATCTATCCAGGAGCAGCCCCACTTAATAGAACATTATACTTCGGTGATTGCTCTATAAGTCATTCACGTTGCTCAAAAGCTTATCAGATTTATGAGATCGTAACTTTCAATCACATTAAGGGTTACAATTCGATTATTGTTTTTTGATTCAAATTGTAACTTAACTTCTAATCAATTTATTTTAGAGGTTGAACAATTTGAAGGATTATGAAGCAATTTTCTTATACTTCTATCCAGCAGCCCCATCCATGTGCAAAGTCACAACAGAATCAAAGTGGCATGGATCGAAGTGCAGCAGCCAGCAGCCCCATGAGCACGTTTGGATGAAAGTAGCATGAATCAAAGTGCAGCAGCCCCTTAGTACGTTTGGATCGTTGATGGTATGTTGACCCCCCGTATATAGAGGATAAATGAAATATATAATTAAAATATTAAATCACATAAATGTTTACTAATATAAACCTTTAGATGACCTGTGCATTTGCATGGGTTTGTTTATTTGTAATTGATATATAATTTTGATACAATAAAATGGAGAAAATTCTTGAGTATTTTTAGAATATAAACACTAGTGTACCATTTCTATAAAATATTAGTTTTTTTATGTAAAAAAATTCGTTAAATATTTACATCGAGTCCAATTTGGATTTTACATGCTTATAGCTACTAGTACAAATTGTTTTGCCACTCCAGTTTATGGTGATTTATAAAATAAAAAAAATTAATTAATATATTATAATATTCTTCAAATTTTTATTTGTGTGTACGTATTTATTTTGAACCCACATTCTTTTTTATATTACAAATATTCACAACTTTTCAATATTACAAATTAAATTTAATATTAATTTTCATAAATCATCATATACTCACATATTCCTAAAAAAATATACTCACATATTACATCACTGCCTTTGTGACTTTTAATGCACACTCAAGCGTTCAATTATTGCAAACTCATGGGGTTATGAGCAGCGTAGAGGGTTATGGTCTAAGACACTCATCATTGTTAAACCATCTTGAAACAATAAATAATTGTAGGCTCTGAACATATTCTTTCCGGTCTTAAATATAAGAAAAGATTCTTTTTTTAAGTTCATTGAGTAGTTAATGTATCTGATCTATATTGTAAAACAAATACATTAATTATTCAATAAACCTAAAAAAAGAATTTTTTCTTATATTTGAGACCGGAGGGAATAGTTACTAAGTCGAGAAAAGAGAAGGAAATCGAACATTACCTACTCGCCCTTTTTATCATTATTTATCTTGTCAATTATGAAACAACTTATGTCCTGCCCGATCCCCTCAATTTACAAATCCTGATTAAAATCGTTATTGTTAAGTCGAAATTTCACAATCTCTGCAGAGACAAACTTATAAATATTGTTACTCGATGACATTTTAGTACACTTACTAAATATACCATCAATTTTTGGCGCCGTTTTTGAGATAGTTGATTCCTTTGTATTTTCAATTAGGAATGTGTTATTTTATTTACTACTTTACTTGCCCTTCGATTCCTATTGTCTATTTGTATTTTTTATTTATTTATAAAATCCAAAAAAAAATAAAAATAGAACAATTGTCTTATTGTCTTTTGATTTTGTGCAGTGCTATCAAGGTATATTTTGTGTCTATGCGTAGTTAGGGAGTGAGTAAGGAATTGATCTTCATTTCAAATTTTTTGCCATGGTTATTTAATAATACTTGTGACTTTGTTTTCTTTTCAAAATATTTCTTATTTCATAAAAAATTTCATTCATTCGAATTTTGATTTTATTTTCCTAGATTTCCCTTGATTTTGGATTTTATCCCAATGCTTGCAAATGCATTTGAATTTTGTTCTTGTTGTTTCGATATAACCTTATTTCTAATACTTCCAACCTAAGTGATTTCTTGAAGACAAGAAATGGTTCAATCACGGGGGAGTTTGATAAAATATTTTGTACGTATTTTATACTTATTTAATTTTCAATTATAGGTTAAGATCAAGAGAATATGAAAAATATTTTGGAAAAGCGATGAACAACATGCATTTGATGAATTCTTAACGACCAATGATTAATTTACGTTAGTGGAGAGCTTCTTCAATGCATAGCTACAAAAAAATCAAAGTGTAACAACTCAAATTTGCAGTGAAAGGTTCAAAAACTGTTGCCATAACTCAAGAGTAGATGGAAAATCACAGACATAAATCAAAATTTCATTAAAGGCAACTATAATGGTTGTTATGACTGTAATGGCATGTTGGATTGAATTTCGTCGGTCACACTTTTTGGTGTCCTATAGTTTCATTTAATTATATGTACATGTACTTATGCTTTGTGGTTATTATGGTGGCAAAATGGATCTGATATGTCGGACCGATTCGTTTAACCCGCCATTTTAGGCAGGCTGGATTGATGTTTTGAGCCCACTTCTTATAGTTGGATCGTTATGTTTAACCCGCTGAAAAAGCGGGCTATGAAGGGATGGGCGGGCTGGCCCGCGGGCTCATGAAAAAAGTTTTATATAATTTTATTATAGTAATAAATAATAAATGTCTCAATTTAACAATTTGACAATTGTTAGACGGGTTAGCCCGTCAACCCATCCGTTCACCTCTTGGTAGGATGAGTGTATGATTGAGCCCACCACTTTAAGTTGGCCCATCTGACCCCGTTTTTGACGGGCTAACATCGGGTTGAGCCTTGTGGAACAAAATACGTTTAACAAACATTACCTTTAGAGTGGGGGAGATTGTTAGAACGAATAATGTTTAACATATGTTACCTTTAGAGTTTTGATGATAACAAGGTATTAAAAATTGTCAATTGGATATGCTAATATTTGTTCAAGTGTACAAGACCATAGACAAAATTTTATATCTTTATAAG
>Ga0315915_1007520_pt1 | contig 12990 bp, 6 predicted proteins | sample MpolbnodulesMG_FD_207738 | JGI IMG/M metagenome (GOLD analysis project Ga0315915, IMG submission 207738) | Medicago polymorpha root nodule microbial communities from Los Angeles, California, United States - branched nodules | ecosystem: Host-associated > Plants > Roots > Nodule | place: USA... | reverse complement strand
TATTGGACAATTTTCAAAAGTTAAGTTCAAAATCACAAGATCAAGTCCAATCCCATCTATGAGATGTTCCAGTAGGTTTAAGAGCATAAACAGTAATTAAACAAGTTGAAAGAAGTGTTTTACAAAGCTCGGTTTGGTCCACGGAAGCCGGGAACGAAAATCAAAAGGTGCTGAAACTAGCCTCGTTCGCTTAAGCGACGACCTGTTCACTTAAGCGACCAAGTTACAGTAGCTCGCAGTAGCTGTTCGCTTACCGTTCGCTTTTCGTTCGCTTGAGCGACCGAGTTCCAGAAACTCTCTGTGGCTGTTCGCTTACAGCTCGCTTACTGTTCGCTTAAGCGAACAGTCATCAGTTCTGCAAAAAACTTTCGGGTTCCAACCCCTTTTCACCCAAAATCCCCAATTTTGATCTCCCAATACCCAAATTCGTTCCCAAAGGTTGTTTACAGGTTCATGAACTCAAAAGGGCTTTCAAAAACACATTAAACATGAAAACAATTGCCATTTCAACATATACCTTGAATTTCAGCAAGAAGTAGATCTCAAGCGACAAGAGTTGCTGAAGTCAAAACAAGCTGGAAAGGAAGAACAGATTCATTCGGTGGAAGTGAATGAAGAGAAGCCTTAGACGGAAGACAAGCAAAAAGACGAGGACGTGCCACTGGAATACAATGCTTTGCATTACATTCTCAAGCTGTACAGAGTAATCATGCTGATCAAGGAAATGGGAAAGCAAAATCCATGCTGCATTAAGTTTTTTTAAGAACTAATGAAGACTAATGTCGACCTATCCGAGAAAGTACTCATACCACTAACTAGCGAATGTCATGACACATACGAGGTAACAGCTGAAGTCAGGTTCAATGTACATGCTTCACTTGTAAAAAGTAGTACAATAGGAACTTCTTTGGGAGTTTCGTTTTGTCATTTGGGATCAATTTTCATTATTTTAAGGTTGGTGCTTATAATTTTCACAAATTACTAGTGGATCATAATTAATTTACTTTAACAAAAAAAACTAGTGGAGCTTCTTTAACACAAACATTTTCAACAAAACCTTTCTGGTGTACATGTGCATTTATTAGTCTTCATAGCATAATAGCAAAGGACATCTTGGTGATCATGACGACCTTTTCAAAGCGAGATGGAAATACACGTCTTTTTTCTTGGTGTTTATACAAAGGACATTTTCTACACTAAACAAGTCAAGTTGACACTATTCTAAAAAAAATAAAAAAAGTAGTCAAGTTGACACTTAAGTCATCAAATTTTTTTCAGTCAACCATGTATAACTGATTAATTGAACAGGTCAATGAGTGATCCGTGAAAATGCTCGTTTGAAAGTATTTCTCTGGTGAGGAAAAATGAACATGCAAAACAGGTTTACACTCCGAGCTCAAGATCAAGAAAGTGATAGAATGAAAAAGGAAAGTGTGCGAAAAAGGGTGACCCTCATCACCTTATTCCAACTAATATCTTTACGATCTTGACCGCATCGATTAGTAATCAGTGAAAATGCTCGTTTGATGTGGTTTTCGATGCATAAGAACTAGAAGTTGTTCTCCAACACAGTTGAAGTAGTTTTTTGGTAGGGAATATTGTGGAAAACAATAGAGTATAATATTCTATAAATAAATATTATTATACCATATTAAGAAAGTTGCAAAGAGGGAAATCATGAATCTTAACATATATACAGGACTCATATACATCCATAAACACATCGAACAATTTATGATGTATGACATTGACACCTTAAACTTGAAATTTCACAATACAATTTGAATGAAGTTTTAACTTTATTTCATAAAGTCAACAATTATAGAAGAAGCTAGCCCGGTGATGTTAGATGTTGCAGCTGCATACACTATCTGGAAAGTATATTTTAGTAATAACGGTAGCCAACGATTCTTTTTATTGTTTACTGCATAACCAACCATAGTACCTTCTTGCAGACCATGCCCCTCATCCTTTATTTTCTTCACAATAATTGCATCGAATACACTTGAAAGAATGCTCGTATAATACTCAAAGTCTTGTTGTTCTGCAACCACGTTAACATCGAGCCACATTAAGACCAAATCAATTTCTTCATTGATCATTTTCTTTTCTTCTGACGAAAGCATCAAGCAAATATCCTTATCACTTATGGCATTCCTCATGTTGTATGCATACTTCTCTAGTACATTTCTCGCTTCTAGCTTCTTCATATACCTCTTGTCTTCATCTCTGTATTTCTCGGCTTCTTTGATCATCCTCTCAATTTCTTCCTTTGACAACCTTCCCTTGTCACTTATTATTTTAAGCTTGTTATTAATTCCAAGGAATTTATCCATGGCGCAGATGTGTAAGATGCCATCATCATCGATTTGGAAGCTGATTCTGATTTGAGGAACACCTGCCGGAGCAGGAGGAATTTCCAACACAAATTTTCCTAGCAAGTTGTTGTCCCTAGCTATTTGCCTCTCACCTTCGTAAACATGAATTAAAATATTCATTTGATTGTGCAAATGTGTGGTGAATACATGTTCCATGTTGGTGGGAATTTTGGTACTCCTAGGGATAATTTTTTCCATAATCCCCCCATGAGTCTCCAATCCAAGGGACAAAGGAATGATCTCTGTCAATAGTAAATCTTGAACCTTCTCACTAAACTCACCACTCAGTATAGAAGCATGAACAGCAGCACCATACGCCACTGCCTCATCGGCATTGATGCTTTTGCATAAAACCTTCCCCCCGAAGAAATCACTCACCATTTGTTGCACTTCTACGATCCTAGTAGAGCCACCAACAAGGACAACATCATGAATGCTACTCTTGTCCATCCCACTATCAATTATACACTTTTCTACAATCTCCATGCACTTGTCGAAGTGTTTTTTGTTGAGTTCTTCGAACTTTGAGCGACTAATCGATGAGTAGAAATCTATACCTTGATTTAAGCTCTCTATCTCAATGGTGGTCGTAGTATTGGAAGAAAGTATTCTTTTTGCTTTCTCGCAAGCAGACTTCAACCTCCTAATGGCTCTTGGATCTTCACTAATGTCGATTTTATACTTCCTCAAGAACTCCTTCACAAAATGGCTCACCATTGTATTATCAAAGTCTTGTCCCCCAAGGTGAGTGTCTCCTGCGATGGCCTTAACATTGATACTACCGTTCTCAAATGTGAGGATAGACACGTCCAAAGTACCACCACCTAAATCAAAAATGAAAACATGTCTACATCCATGATTAAAAGGTTTCATGTCAAGGCCATATGCAATTGCAGCTGCAGTAGGCTCATTGATTATTCGCATGACATTGAGGCCAGCAATAACACCCGCATCTCGAGTAGACTGGCGTTGTGAGTCATTGAAGTAAGCAGGCACAGTTATGACAACATCCTCCACTGTTGATCCAAGGTAAGCTTCAGCTGTCTCACGCATTTTCACCAATACCATGGATGAAATTTCTTCAGCACCAAAATGCTTTTCCTCGTTATTATAGTTAACAACAATCATGGGTTTGTCATTGAGGTCGCCAATTACTTTGAATGGCCACGATTTCAGATCACTTTGTACTATGGGGTCGCAAAATTTCCTACCAATTAGCCTCTTTGCATCTTCAAAACAAACAAAAGAATTGTGTACACTATGAGAAAAAAATATGTACCATTTTCTTTGCATTTGAATAAATCCGTGTGTATAAATAGTATAATTTATGATAATTTATCTTAGCATGAGTTGTCCTAAATAGAATCAAGAATATTTGAGTTTAGAAGCTTTTACCATAAACAGTGTTTGTTGGGTTGCAAGCAGCCATATTGAAAGCAGGATCACCAATCATTCTTTGAGAGTCAGTGAAGGCAACATAAGAAGGTGTTGTTCTATTCCCTTGGTCGTTCTGTATGATCTCTATCCTATCATGCCTCCATACTGCAGCACAAGAATAGGTTGTTCCTAAGTCGATTCCTATTGCAACTTTCTCACATTTTCCTGGCATTTCTTTCTTGTAAGAATAGAACCAAGTTTTGAGAAGGAATAGAAATGTTGATGAGAACAAATTGTTGTTTATTTTGTCTAATGTATAAGGTTTTCTTTGAGGGGTTAATGTATAAGGTTGGTGCTTATATATTTACTAAAAAAATATACGTGCTTGACTTATAACTGTGCACTTATTAGTCTTCCTAGCATAATAAAGGCATATTGGTGATCATGAAGACCTTTTCAAAGTGAAAATACCTGGCCAAGTTTCCCTCATCACCTTATTCCAACTAATATATTTATGATCTTGGGTGGACTAGGTCGATCATTAATTGGTGAAAATGCTTGTTTGATATGGTTTTCGATGCACTATAAGTTGATCTCCAGCACGGTGTAAGTAGTTTTCCGGTGAAGGAAAATGATCCTGCAAAACAGGTCGTTGACACTTTGAGTTCAAGCCAGTGATAGAATGAGAACGGAAAGTGTGCGAAAAAGGGTGAAAACACGATCGTCCCTTTAGGTGTGGTGTAGAGCCACACTTATATAGTGAAGTCTGACCGTAACAAACCCCGTGAAACCAAAGAGAATGTCGCAAAGTTGTTAGAAGTCGTGAGAGAATGTGTGGTGAAGCGGGCGGTAAGTTCTCTGTCCTCCCTGGAACAGCAAGGATTCTTGGACCGCCATTAGTTGGGCCGACAAAGTGGGCCGAGGTAGTCCAAACACTTTTTAAGAAAAAACTAGCAACAAACTCGTGCTAAGCACGGCCCGTGCGGGTGCTCTGCACGGCTAATTCAAAGCGGGCGACTATGCATCAAAGCGCATTGCAATGCTATATGAATTGAGAAAATAAGAAGAAAAAAAACTAATGATAAAGCACCCCTTCTAATTATTTTGACTTCAATTCAGATTTTTTGAAGTAACACAAGCACCCCTTCTAATTTTCCAGACACATCAATCTCCCCTCATTTTATCAATTTCAATAACTTTGTAAATATACGATTTAATTTCAGTCATTTTTGTTTGTTAGTATCTGTTTTCTCTTTTCACAATTAAGTTAAATTAAATGAGGTTTTTTCTTGGTTTGTTTGTATTTGTTTTCTCTTTTCAAATAAAGTTAAATGAGGTTTTTTTTCTCACAATGGAGAAACAATAACAACATTTGTTTTTACACCAAATATGATCAAACATCGACAATTACATAAGAGATCAAAAGAGAATATAGAAATGAGAAGAATTTTGGTGCATGGACATTATCGTTGATCAATGAAAAGGAAATAATCTTCGATATATCCGTTTTACTACATTATAGTTTATAAGTTAAACCACCTTCCTCAAAAAAAAAAAAAAAAAAAAGTTAAATCACCTTGACTGAGTAACAATCAGTTGAGAATAATCACCTAAGTGAAAAATGGAAAGAAAAAATGGTAGATAATTAAATGAGTTCATACTCATATGAAGAAGTTAATTGCTCAAAATAAATGGAATTAACAAAGTTTAAACCGTGTTATATTATAAGAGAAGTGCTTGTCAATTTGATAAAATAAAACTAAAAAAAGGGAGATTAGTATTTAGTTAAAAAATAGAGCAGGGTGTTTGTGTTATTTCATAAGACCTTAAGAGAGGTTAGTGATTTTTCCATGATAAAATCATTGAAATAGTTTAAATATTATGAAATGGTAAACTAAAAATATGTAGAAATATTTAAAATAGTAAAGATTTCATTATTGATAAAGATGTCGTTATGAGTCTCGTGTATGAATTGTCCAACAATATTATTTAGTGACTAATTTATCATGTTTTTAGTGTTTTTCATAGCCATCTTACTAAAAGATATAATAATTAATAATCTACAACAATAAAAAATATTATTTTATAATATGACATGGTGGCCTGACTTCTTTGATTCCCTGTTGTTTCTAAATATGTTACGATCTGCAGATTTCAATGTATCTTGTTTATCTAAACTTTGGTTCTTCAAGCTCGAAAGAGCTTTTATGCATGCTAGTTTGTTTATGGAGGTGTTGGCACTTGAATTTTTATATTGTGCTGAGGTCGATCCATTAATTGTTTTTCACAGAGGTTCACTTTTCATTTTTTTTAAACTTGGTTTCGCGCCCGCATATGGGTTGGCTTGCTGATTAATGAATTTTTGTTAGGATAGACTTGGGTCGATCCATTTGGTTTGATTTATTATGTTGTATCCCCGTTTTTTGTTGTACCTGAGTCAAGTCTAATGCCCTCAGACTCTTTATCCATTACTTTTTATTTAATATAATATTTCTTTTGACTAAAAAGAAGATTAAGAAAAAACAAAGACAAATTATATTTAGAAAAGAACCAATTTTGAAAATGTGTAATTTTTTTAAAAGTAGGTATATGCCTTGCAATAAATATTTTGTAATTTTTTTTAACTGTTTAGATTTTTAAAAGTTGAATTGTAGGAAAATTTGTTTTGATTGGGATTAAGATTAACTTTGTTTGTTATTTGAAAAAAAAATTAAGTTAGTGTATTTTATCGAGTGAGTTTGTTTTAATTTGATTTTAGAGAGAAAAAATAAGGGGAAGTTGAAGCAAAAGATACAAGAAGATATAATTTTGATGACGTGTCAAAAAATATAGAAGGGGTAAGATTGTAATTTTGGTAGACATTAAGTTTCACAATTTTTTTCGCACAAAGTTTCATGATTAGTGAATTAATGAATAGAAGATTGTAATTTTTTTTAACTCTTTAAATATTTAGAAGTTGAATTATAGGAAAATTTGTTTTGATTGAGATTAAGATTAAGTTTGTTTGTTGTTTAAAAAAAAATTAAGTTAGTGTTTTTATCATTATTGAACTTAGAATTTTCTTCGCATTGTTTTTATTTGAATTCGTGCATTTATTTATCAGGAATCTAATAGTTATATCCAAAGTGAGAGTATAATAGAACTTTAGTTTTTATCGAAGTAAATTACGACTATTAGAAATCATGTATGAGGGTCCATATGCAATCAACTCATATGAAATTATGGAATGTGGTCTTCAACAGCTGGGTTAGATCGATAGAAACCGTTGATGGCGTCGCTGTAGATGAACCAAAAAATGCATGAACGAATGATGAATAAGAAATGTCCAATATAATTTGAAAGCAAAAAATATACTCATTTATGCATTAAGGGTAAATGAGTATCACTCAATTTTACATTACAAGATAGTCATGACTATGTGCGATGCATTGGAGGTTTTCCATGTGGAAACTAAAGATGTCAAACACTTCAAAATTAACACACACACAATAATATGAGCTATTTCACATGAAAGACGATGAAAGCATTGTTTCCATGCAAACGAAATTTACTCATGTTGTGAATAAATTGAAAAACCTTGCAAACACAATTTCAAATCAATATTGTGCGGATAAAGTTTTGAAGTCTTTGACTAAAGATTGGAAACCAAAGGTTGCATGAAAAAGAGATTCTAAGGCTGAATGCTCATGAAGAATTTCTATGAAATGAGAGAAAAAGAGTATTGATATAAACTCTTTATATATAGAGAGAGAGCCGGCCAAACATATCAAGAGGTCTAAAGCAAATTTTATGATGAGGCTTTTTGAAACTTGACCAAAAGGATTTGAGATCTTAAAATTGACCAACTAAGCTAGATACATAATTACATATTGATTATTAGCATGTCATATCATAGATTTATAGCTAAATTGATTTATTTAGGGGCCTTTTTTAACCTAAATTCTCGAGACTAAAGTTCTTACTTAGGTGGCTTGGCCCTTAGACCGGTCCTGTTGTATATATATTAACAAGGAACCACAAACTTGTAATTTATCTTACCTTGACCTTTACTTTATCATTGTAATTTATAGCCAATATTGTCTCATCCTCATCCCTTGTGGTTTAAAGCTGTCCTTTGAGTATCATAATATTTCAACAAAAACAATATTGACAATTATATAATACTACGTGTCCGTCTTTTCGCTTTTTTATTGTGCTAACATTTGAAAATTATGAACGGTGTTTTTTTAATAAAATTTTGATTTTGATTAAAACTTAAAAAAATATAAATGTTTGTTGCTTTCAAGTTATAAAAAATCAAACTAACCATGATTATCTATTTCAACGACACTGACAATAATACAACATAACAAAAAAATATAATCTAAATTCTTTTTTTAATGACACCAACAACAATTTATTATAGAAAAAAAGTTGTTTAAAGGTATAATTGGAATGATGAAGTAAGTATATATTTACTCATCTAGTTTGTTACATTTTTTAAATGATAAAGGAAAGGAAAAAAAATATATTCATATCGTGTTTGTTACATTTGTTTTAATATTTAAATTTATTTTTATCTATTTATTACATTTGTTATTTGGATTGAAAATTGAGGGTATTTTTGGAAAGAAAAATCCAACCCAAAAATACTGAAAAGGGTAGTTTTCTTTATATATAGTATAGATATAAATTTTTTTTTTTTTTTGAAAGAAGATATAGATATCTTTATATGTAGTATTCTTATATATTTGTTACATTCTCAATTGTCTCACACCGTTTTCACATTTTTTTTCTTTCTTTTCCTTTGTTATAAGACATCACTTTTTTCATTTTGTTTATATTCCCTTATTATCGTAAAGTTTTGATATTTGATTACCTCTGAAAACTCTTTAGTTTTAATATAAATTTCATACAATGAACATGTTTAATCAGCTATTGATGGAAAACATGAATTTCAGAAACTTAGTTTTAGTTCAAATTAATTTTTGTACAATCATATTAGCTTCATTATCTATATATTACTTACACTAATAATAATTATACCGAATAAGTTGTTTTGAAAGTGGACGTAAGTAAGAAGGCAAGAAAAATCTTCGAATCTACTCAATCTAACTAAAATAATGTGTGAAGATAATTCATCAATCTATCTTATCTTATTTTCTTAATTTTTCATTTATGAACGTTCATATGTGACGTAACTTCAATTTTTTTAGTTCATTTTATTTTCAAATTGAATTATCAAACATATCTTACCAATGCATCAAATTATAAAAAAATTCATAAATTAAAAAACTTTATTTATGCTTTTCAAGCATACTTGTATTTCACACAACACATTTATACATGTGAGTCAAACATATAATATCATTATTAGCGATGGAGTTGAAACCTTCAACATTTTTAAGGGAACCATCAACAAGTCATATTCTTACTTCGCAAGATTTCAACTTCATTCCTCCTATCATATTGAAAAGCGAAAGTGACATCATATTTACGCTAGATCCGAGATCACACATCACTTCTCCAACATAGAATTCTTTGATGGTAATTGGTATGCTAAAACAACCTGGGTCTTCCTTTTTCTTTTGTCAAATAATGGTTTATAAGTAAAACACATAAATATGGTTTGGATTAGGCTTTTCTATTAAAAAAAAAACATTTCCATTTTGTTAATTTAATTTTTCCTTAAAGACAAAAAAAGTTGTGGTAAAAAAATTGCTAAAAAAATTAAACAATTTATGTTAAATATTAATTTTCGTGTTCTAATTTTGGGTATCTTTAAATTTCCTATAGCAAACCGTTATCATTGATACAACTTACTTGGAACAATTTACCCATCATTACATGAATTTCATATGAAAAACATTCACTTAGCAATTAATCTAAAATAATTACAATGATCATGAAAACATGTTTTTTTCTTCATATTTAGCTCTGATTAACTTATTTTATTGATAAAAATGACTGAAAAAATTAAGAGTTGTTTACAAATAAAAGTAATCATCATGTTAGCCAATCTTTAAAAATAGGTGGTTAGACTATTAGGCAAAGAAGCATCCCATCCTATTGAAGGTTAGGAGATGCTAAACTAGCCAAATAAGGGGGTTAATTATTTCTAAAAGCCACTAACTCAGTATGTCTGCCGTCAAAGCCTCAAAACTTAGTTCAACCATAGTGTAACTAGAGAATGACACAAGAAACTCACAGTCCATATTTGTAGCTCTGCTAAATATATGTTCTCTCAATTTCATTAAGAATACAAATTACAAATAAATCACATATGCAATAATCTCATATCATTATTTAAATCACATATATTTATGATTTAAGAAACAAAAAACTTGGAGGTTGGGAAACTTTATTATGGTCCTCACGCACAATCCAATGCGACCTCTAAACCGTTATGCATAATTTTTTCCGGCATTTTAAAATTAACTTCAAACACTTCTAAATATTAAAAAAGTTATAAGCTAGTTACCACATAATTAAGAATCAATAGCAAATCAGATACGGGTAAAAAGTTATAAGCTATCAACAACATGTATATCTCTAAATATTAAAAAATTTGACAGCAATAACACATCAATTTCTCATTCTAAACCTTTATCACAATCTATCCATTCTAAAATCCTAATTCCATCAATAAAATGATCCATTATAGCATGCATATATTCAATAGAGTCCTCTAAATTATTTGGGCCATAAGCATTAAAAATATTAAACTTAAATATTCAAATCATACCATCAACTTACTAGGATGACTACTCTAAAGTCTAAACACGTACTCATTTCTCATCCTTTTAAATTATCTTTGTCGAATATGTATAGGATAATGCAATGATTTGATGATGGCTAATGTTTCTCTTCAAAATTTTATAAGAGTTTGAAAATTTATTATTTCAAGAATTGTGATAAAGATGAATGTTGTGAGAGAGGATCTCGTGGAGAGAGAGAGAGTATTGCGGAGAATTTGACAATGTATTCCTATTTATATTCTCAATATTAAGTATTTTATTTTCCCTTTATAAAACGTAAATATCCAATATGCTCTTTACTAAAACATACACCATCCTGTTACTATTATAAACAAAACTTTGCATTTTAGATACATTCATTAAATCATAATGATTTACGATTATCACGTTCTTAGTTTAGAGGGTACAAAAAATTCAGTAGAACCGGTACAACATGAAAAATCATAATGATTTATGACAAGATTTAAGAGAGCTTATGCTTATATATTGTTTAATTTATTAAAGAAAGATTTTATTGTGTACAAAATTTGACCGACTTCAATTCTCAATTTATGTATGTACACAATTTAAAGAAATTGTTTTACACCTTTTATTCCACTGGCAATGAATAAATATGTTTTTTTTCTCAAAAGAATGAATAAATATGCTATAATGAGTTATTAAAAATAATCGGGCAAAGATTATAATTTTCACACAATATAAAATTACAAGATATTAGTATCTTAAATTCATATAAACAAATTATTACACTGAAGAGCTTTAATTCATATAAAACATCATTCAGCCTTTTTTCAGTCTATCAATAAAGATTAGCTAGCATATACAAAAAAATTTGTAAACAAAAATGCAAATTCTTCTCTAATAAAAAAAACTACAAATTTTTCCTTCAATAATGAATAGATACAAATTCATATCAACATCTCATTATAGATAAACAATGTTTGTTGCTTCTCCCGTACATTGTAAGTCTCTCTTCTGGTTTTCTCATGACTATATTGAATAAGAGACCTAATGTGAAGATCACCAACGAAGAAGCCTGAGAAGATTATGGGGAATTTATTTTTACTCATTTCTTCTCATTCGACTCAAAGTGATGAGCGAAACTTGTATTGTATATGTTGAACTATTTCATCTTGTTGGTCAATCATTGGGATCATATGAACATCACCAGATACTTAAAATTTATAGAAATATTACAAAGATGTTATATCCCTGACATCTATGTAAATGTGAATTTATTGCTCCAAAATTCAGACTTACAATACAATATTTAATCAAGGAAATCACACTTGTTTAAAGATTTACGGTACTTACTGCTTTGATAAACAATTGAGAAAAATATAACAAAGAAGGCAAACAAATATATGTTTTCACCAAAGACTTCATTTTTGCTAGACCTTTAACGATGTTGTTTGAAATAAGTTTTGTTATCATGTCCGTATGGATTTAAAAGTGATAAAATGCCCTAGAAAGTTTTGATAAAAAACAAAATGAAAAAGATATCTTGTACTAGTAGCATAAACAAGTTAACAATAAATTCTTTTTTTCAATCATACATATATATGTTCGAAAACATATATGCGATTGACTGATAAAAAGATATTTCTACGAACACAAGCTTGGAATGACCAAAAGAGAAAATGTGAGATTTATCAATTCAAGTGATGTAAAACTACAAGAGAAACCATGAATTTATAGGGATTTTATTATGATCCCATCTTGAACATAAATAAATGCAGTCAAATAAATAATTTTTCTTTTGACCGAACAGTCAAACAAATAATTAATTATATAAGAAATACATATAAATTTATATGTGTTTTGACCAAAATTACATTCATTCCATCTAATAATAATAATAATAATATTAATAATAATAATAATTTTCTCGATTAAATAATTTTCTCTAAGTTGTTGATGTTTGTTTCGACGTTTTTGCACAGAGTATTGGCCTTGTATATGCGTGTGTATATCTCTAAGTCTTCATCCCTATTTATAGAGGAGTTGAGAGACGTTGAGAATCTAGCCGTTACATCAACTTGTCCTTCTTGAAGCTTTGATTCTTCACCCTTGATCCTTTGCCTGATTTGATACTTGTCCTATGAGGAACTTAATTCAAATCCATTCCAGAATAAGAGGAACAACTTCTGCAGCAATGTTACTGTTATCTTTGTCTTGTTGTAGAGACAGAAATTGCAGAGAAGGTGGTTGCAGAGTTCGTGGCCGTACATTTCGTACACTGTCCTTTGTCAACTCTGGTGAAGTAGCTTCTGGTGAGATATGCTTCTGATGTTCAGCGCTTCTGATGTTCAGCGCTTATGATGTTCAGCGCTTCTGATGACGTGTCTTCAGGAGCTCTTCTTCAGACTCATTTCTTCAGACGCAGCACTTCAGACGCAGCACTTCAGACGCAGTCTTCCAGATGCTTTAAGCTTCAAATAAATTCCTTTGCTCTTGAACTTGTTCAATCAGAATCTCTAAGAATAGTACTTTGAATA
>Ga0315915_1007516_pt1 | contig 12999 bp, 3 predicted proteins | sample MpolbnodulesMG_FD_207738 | JGI IMG/M metagenome (GOLD analysis project Ga0315915, IMG submission 207738) | Medicago polymorpha root nodule microbial communities from Los Angeles, California, United States - branched nodules | ecosystem: Host-associated > Plants > Roots > Nodule | place: USA... | reverse complement strand
CAACCTCAACATCAAAAGATAACTAAGACCAAACAACATCATAATTAAAGGGAATACATACTAATAGAGTTGATTACATTTAATCCCAACAAAAAGAGTTTAGTTACACATTGTCATGGTAACCTTACAAGGAGAAAAGAAGAGATGAAATGAGCAAGCCATGATGTTTCAATGATCTTGGAAATCCCTTCAATCCTTATGCTCCTTGCTCCTTAGGTTCTCTCTGATTTTCCCTTGATTTCTCTCCCTAAAGTGTCCTAGTAATAATCTTTGTTATGATATGATCTCTCTATGATCCCCTCAAATGAAATGACCTGGTTTTTATAGAATTTTTGTTCTGACTCAACTCGCCTCGCGACTAAACTCATTCGCCATGGCGAGTTGAGGTTTCTTCACTAGTGGGTTTATGCCACATCAGCTCTGAGGAGTTTTGGCCGCCATAGCTCGCCTCACGAGTAGATTTGTTCGCCATGGCGAAATCTGGTCTTCTTCTCTTTGGAGTTGCTCGCCATCCACTCGCATTTTACTTGCCATGGCGAGATTTCTCGCCTTCCACACACCATGGCGAGTTGACCTTTGCACTTTTTCTTTGTTTTACTTCTTTGCTTGGTGTCTTGAGTTCAGTTCCTGCAGAAATGGGTAAAGTAAGATAAATAAAGCGTAATAGGGCAATTATCACTTTTCTCTCGGCTTTTCCCTAGATAACTTGTGAAACAAGTAATATAAGTGTCTTCAATGTAACATGAAATTAACTACTTTCTGGCACTTATCAGACATAGTTTTGACCCTCATTTCTCTTAGTCTCTCTGGGTTTATTATCCCTCATTTCTCTTAGTTTCTCTGAGTCTAACATATTGAACATATTTGTATTACTGAAATGCAATATGTTATTTCCTCTAAAAAAAACAATTACCTTAGGGTAAAAATTAAAGAGGATAAATACAACTCTCTTCATTTCAAGTTAAGTTTGTATTTAAAAAAAAATCAAGAAATCTATAATAAAAATAAATAAATAAACAAATTCAAGGAATCTTGGTTTTGAATTGTAGCAGTTGTGATCTAAACTAAGTTTTAAAAAATCTTTTCTCAAGTGTTCTCATTTGCAGGTCATCTTAGTTTTGGGTTTTAGTAGTTCTAATTCAAGCAATCTGCATTTTAATTATGGTTGAATCATGGCTAAATTTCTGGAAATCTTTTCTTAACTATATTCCGCTTTACGATTTTTGTTGTAGCAAAACTTAGCTCAAATTTTTTCAATTCCAAAAAACTTGTAAATAGTAGAAATACTTTATGGTTGTGAAGTCAAACGACAAAAGAGTTAAAATTGAAATTTTGTACGGTTTATTAGGGTGAAGGTATAAGCATAGGGGTGTTGGGTAAATTTTCTAAAGATACATGTGACCAAGAAGTTATTTGGCATTTTATAGTAAACCATAAGTGTTATATTGGAAAATTTGTTTTTCCACACTCTTGACATCTTGCGAGCCCTTTAAATTTCTCATTTTACCCTGATCGGAGAATATGCTCTGAAGAGATTTTATACCATTTCAGAAAAATAATCCAAAACCTCTTATAAATCAGAAGTACAAGTGTTTTGCCATTAAATCACTCTAATCTGTGTTTTAAAAACCTTTCAGAAAATACAATCCGAACACAAACTTAACAATTTGGATTATATAACTCGAAACATGTTGAACCCACATCATATGTTTTAACAGCAGTGGTGGTCATAACAGTGACACATTTTGGATTATATAATTCGAATAAGTAAATTATGTGTTTAAATCATATAATATGAATTGTATCATCATAGAGGAAATACATGTTTGTACATAAAATACACTTATTTGCAAATTTACACCAATTCACCCCTTTGAGGAAGTGGGTCTTAGCCTAGTTCGAAATGGTTGCCTCCTAAGCCTTTAGATGAAAGAGTAAGATGTTGGCTTGAACCTGGTCCTAGGAGGGACATGTAGTGCTAGAGGTAAACAATCACTCGTATGAGACCTTGAAGTAGACTATTGTTATGAGATGATTGATTTTACCCATTGGTATGGAATAACTATTTTTCCTCATTGGCATTTGATTTGATTGGCTTCTCTATTGACATGGGATGATTGATTTTCCCCATAGATATGAAATGATTAGTTTTTCCATTGATATAGGATAACTACTTTTCCTCATTGGTATGTGATGGCTAGTTTCTCCATTGATATGCCATGATTGGTTTTGTCATTGATATGAGATGATTTGCCTCTCCATTGGTAAGTGATGATTTGATGGGAGTCTTGCATAAAACATAAGACGTGCATAGTAACTATATATGCCATTTTTTGTGCTTAGTGTATCAGTACATTTTCTTTGATGTTAATTTCTCTAGTTTTATTTTTGTATGATCATTTTTGACGTAATTTCTTAACACGTTTAAATGTGAAATTATATGTTAATCGTAATTGAGCATTTTTTCATGTTTTTAACATATTCGAACTAGTCATATGAACCGACCATTACACAACAATTTATATATACAAATGAGTTTGAAGAGCACAAAAATAATGTTAAAGAACCTTCTGGGTATTATGAGTGTAAACATCTCTTTTATACCTTGAATTTTTTTATTTTTTTTTTAGGTGAATTTTATCTTTTCGTGAGATTTTATAACGTTGTTTTAATTTATTTTCTTCAAATTGGTTTTCATAAATTTTATTGTGGACATGTGGTATTTTCAGCTTAATAGATTGAACGGTATGATTTATTTTTTTTCTATATTGTAAATTCAAGTTTCTAATTTTATTTTATGAATATTTTATTAGTTAAATTTGTTCTTAATCTAGTTCATAATAACTTTAAGCACAATTAACTTTTAATATAAAATTTAATTCAGGAAAAATTGAACGGGGTGAGTTTTTTTTTTTTTAATAAGAATGGGTTGATTTTTTTTTTTTAAATAAAGAATGGGGTGAGTTAGAAACCAACATAATAGGATAAAAAATAATTTACTCCCATAAAATATAATTTAAAATAAATCAAAATCTAGTAAGATATAAATAAAAAACTAGTAATTGATATTAAATGAAAAAATAATCATATTTTTTTATAATGAAAAGATATCAATAATTAACTTTTAAAAATATTCATGAATTTTTTTTGACAAAAAAAATGCATGATTTTATCACATGGAAATATTGTAATTTATATCGAAAAGATTAAAATCTATTAAATTTTATTAGATGAAACAAGAAATAAAAGATCTCTTTTTTTAAAAGAAGAAATTAAATAATTTTTTTTAGAAATGAAATTAAATATTTTTTTTTTACCAAGAGAAACGAAATTAAAATTTTTTGTTAGTTCGTAATATTGCATACATATAATATGTTGTATATAAAAAATGTTAATATCTAATAACCTCAAATAATAAATTTTCCTTTAAAAAATAGTAAATTTGACTAAACCTCGCGTCGAATCACTAACGAAAACAAAAAGTAGTTAATATTGTAAGAGTTGCCTTTTCATTCAGTATTATACATTTGTTTTACAAATATTTTAAAATAAGCATGTAGATCTTTTGTATAAAGTATTTTACGTTGGAGCTGAATATCGCCCTTCAAGATGTTTGTCTCATGCATCGTAGTCCAACCATAAATAGCATACCATAATACTTGATCATCATAGGATAGAGTTGGTTGACTCCACGCCATCGGATCCAATTGGTGTGGTTGAATAAATTGAAAGAGTTCAACCTTTTCATGGTTATCACTTCAGAGTCACTACCAAATCGAGAAAAAAGCTGAGAGAAGAAAAAGGTTGAGAAGTAAGTTGTCAATGTGCAGTGTTAGGAGCTGCTGGTGAATCTTGTACACTTTATACAACTCACTATACAAATTAGATGTGTCTAATGTGTTCTTGTGTCAGACACACATAGCTATATGACACACATATTATTCTGATGGAATCATGAAGCGGAGGTGGCATGATATTTTTGGATCAAATTTGGGTATAAAGATGACCGCAAGAAACTTTGTATCCATTGATATGTAAGGAAACATTTGAACAATGCGATCGATGAGACCAAATTCATACACGCTAAATTTTCAGCCCACATCTACAATGATTTTATTGATAATCCAATACATTAGGAGGCATCCCAAGCTAGATATTGCTTGGACTTGTTAGCTAAATGTTTAAAATAATTGTTTGTAAGGAGGTAAGGCATTTGAATCAATCACACTAATAATCAATATTGACTTAAGATTCTTCTTCATGTTCATTCATATAATAATTGATACAAAAAAAATACAGACAAAGGGATAACAAACTCTTTCGTTGTGAAAATAGATTGCTAATGAAATAGAGATTCTCCAAATATGTATAGATGGATGTGGAAGTGGTAGATTGTTGATCCCATGCGTTTCTCTATTTATACTAAGAACAAGAAATTGTTAAAATAAAATAAAAAACAAAGTTGTATTTTTTTCATCCCCGTGAGCTTAACTCAGTTGATAGAGATATTGCATATTATATGAAAGGGACAGGGTTCGAACCCTGGACACCCCCACTTCTCCACATTTAAATTGTTAACCCGTCTTACTAGACAAAAAAAACATTTTTTTGTGACCATCTATTAAGACGGGTTAACGGCTAGAGCTCACACAATTTTTTTTGATGGGTCCTGACTACTTGACAAAAAAATACATTTTTTTCACATTTAAATGTTTCTTTTAATTTATTGGTGTAAAGTATCTTCCCTCTTATTGGTATTTTTTTTCATCCACAAAGTTCAGATCCAAATTCAAGAGTTTTCGTATTCATTTTCACTTAGATCGACGAAGTATAAATAAACTTTTTTTTGTTGACAGAAGTATAAATAAACTTGGTATTATGAAGTTTACAATACCCATACCTTTCCCTGAAAAAAAATACTCATACCTTATGGACCAACCTCTTCCGTTAAACCCCATCGTTTTGAACGGTTTTGTTTTAAGAAATCATAATAAATTTTCAATATTTATTCCTATAATATTTGTTGATCATTAGATAAATTTGTTTCCATGTTAAGATCTCGCCATTCAAAAATCAAATAAAAATAGTATCTCTTATCTCTTATTACTAAATGTTAAGCCGTATGCAATATTAACCTTAGATCTAACCTAAGTTTTTCGCCTGATTTTACTCTATTAACCCTATATTTAATTTTTCAAGATGTTAATTGTTATAGATTTAGCAAAATAACAAAATGTAATTAGATGCTATTTTTTTGGAAAGGAATAACCATTAACCCGTCTTACTTATAAATATTAACCCGTCTCGCTATACTTAACCTAATTTTCCCTCCACACTTTTGCATTTAATGTTTATCTAAAGTAAAATAAAATTGTATTCCTAATTATATGCTATTTTTTTGGAAAGGAATATTCGTTAAGCCGTCTCGCTATATCTCTTACTTATAAATCTTAACTCGTCTCGCTATAGGAAATTTTTTTCAAATCTCCTATTGTTATGCAAAGCAAAATAAACAGATCGCTCCTATTGTTATGCAAAGCAAAATAAATAGATAGTTAGTAAATTTTTCTGCTTATCAAAATGCTAATTGTTATGGAAATCTCCTATTGTTATGCAAAGCTAAATAAACAGATCCTTGCTTGACAAAATATCCTATTTTTCCTAATACTATCAACTACTCTCCCTACCTCCTCTCATACAAATTTAAATTGTTATGCAAAGCAATTCATAACGGGCGCAAATCATCATCTAGTTAGTTAACCTACCTTTTTTTCTTTAATTCTTTACTAGGTACTAGGTAGAACAACAATGTCAAACATATTTTATTGTTTCATGAATCAGTCTCTACCGTAAATTATACTCCCTATTCCCTTATTTGCTTTCCTCCATCTAACTAATTCATTTCATACTTCAAATCTCAATTGCTCAACTAACTCTAGTTCTATTTTAGAAAACATGGCCGACAGAAACATTGAAACTCTTTTTTCGTATCACTGCCTAACTAGTAAACATTTGAACACATATTCCTTTAATATAATTATATTTTTGGTGCGGTTTATACATAACAAAAATTTCACTTTCATTCTTTGATAGGTCCTCTGGTGAAAAACCCAGTTTCAGATCTTGACAAGGCAATCAACAAGCTAAGAGTGAGGTACATAACATACATCGTCGAGTATGACTTCGATAGTGTGAGTATGCTTTCCTTTTCGTTATAATATATAAAATTTACAGTGTTGTTTCTAAAATTATATTTAAATTTTTCCAAATAATAAAGCAATGTTTTAAAATCAAAGAATTATTCAAACTGCCATCTAAACTCTTATTTTGCTGTCTATATTAGCTGCTTGCACCCTTTCAATTTTATTTTTTTTATCTATTTGCATGATTTGAATTTTCAAGTGGTTGATCGCTTTCGTGCAAAATCGCATACTCCCTCTCTAACATTGATAAAAAAGAATGAACCCTAATTGTTTGTCAAAATAATTCAGAGATATCAATTATATACTATATATACTTGAGGATCAATCTATATATCAATTTGAAAATAAATAGTGGTGTTTTTGTTATCTGCCTATGAAAAATAGTTGTGCAAGGACATTGAAAATAAATAATCATGATTCTGACCTGTTTGTGAGTTTTTCTTCAATGGTCTTTTTTTTAGAGAATATTCAATATTTATGTACTTACAAGTTTAGTTTTTTTTTTTTTTAATACTTACAAGTTCTCTTTGTGATTTCCCCCTCATGATAAATGATTGTTTTTTTTTAGAAGATCTTGATAAATAATTACTTTTCAGGTTGTTTATCCTGTTACTTTTCTTTTACTACAGTTTTTGTATGTGATTTCTTGATTTTCTAATTTATCATAAGTGAGCAAGATAACTAGGAGCAACTTCTGACCAAAAAAAAAATATGGGAGCAACTAACATGCAAAAGTTATCTCTTATTTATGAAATGAACTTTCTAAGTTTTCTGCTTTTGGTGTGAACCCGACTTAAAGGAAGAAACCATTAGTATCATCTTACTGCTTACTATAATTTTTAGAATTTCTATCCAACGGTGTTGATGCATGTACGTGCGCAGTGTAGTATAATCACTTATATACAGTATAAATTGCGGTAGGTCTTGCCTACCACAGTGTGATAAATATTTAATGACTTAAATTAAAACAACTATAATAAACAGATAATTTAAAACGACCATCTGCTTACTTGCTCATGATTTGGTTGTTTTCATCAGGGTGTCATATGCTTGCCAAGAATGTTTGGCGGTGATTTTGGAGATCGGATTGGACGCTTTGCAACATTGACTGATCCAAAGGCCAATCAATTTGTGGTCTTGGTCGATAGCATCAATGGTGACTTTTTGTTAACAAAGGAATGAAAAGCAATTCGTGACTTTTATGGGATTGGTCTAGGAGCGTAGGTTACTTTAATTTTTGTTGGTGTGGGACGATTTGATATGGTGTTAACTGATAGGTTTCACAAGACTATCAACTATCTCGTTTTTGATCCACCTATGAATTTCCTTATTGACAGAAGTAATGTGCAGAAAACTTTCAACCAGCAACTCTTGCCGATAACATCTTTTCTCTCTTATCATCACAATATAAGTGACATGTTTATAGATTTCCAAAAAAATTATCTAAATATGATGTAACAAAAGGTTTTTTGGCAAACGTTTGTGGCAATTAATATTATGAATTGAATTATACTATTATTTCCATTCAACTAAACTATTTACATACATATTAGTGCTTTATTTGTTCTTCAGTATGACCCGTGCGTAAACGCACGGGTCAATGGTCTAGTTATAATAAACAACCACAAAATAGGTTCTGATTTTTTTATAAAACGTTTAAAAAAAACTCAATTATTGAATGTCATGATCATTTTTATTCTAATCCGTAACAAACAAACTCTATGTGGTCGTTTTTTTAACTTAAAAAAAAATCACTATAAAGAACGTTGTAATTGTTTGCTATAGTTTTTTTTTTAAAACCAGGATCTACAATAAAAGAAATCTAAAAACAATTTCAATTGAAAACATATTAAAAGTAGCGAAAGATTGATGTAATGTTGTAATAAAAAAAATCCATTTTATATAGTTGTATCCAAAATAATAAATTGTTTTTTCAAAGAAGTGATTGTTATTACGGTATTTTACCACTTATAATCTTTTTTCAAAGAAACTAACCAATTATATTATTCTCTCGCTTTTTTATGTGTTTTATTCATGCTGTAATATATTTTACTATTTCTTTCATAAAAATTATTATTCATTTATGTTGCCATCTTTTTTCTCTACACTCTTCGCCATTTTATTTATTAGTTTTTTTCCATCTCATTATTCTTTATTTATGCATGGTATTTCTTTTTTCTACTGAAAATAAAGAGTGAAAGATACTCATTTATTTTTTAGTACGTTTTGATTTTATTTTACTATGTTTTGTGGCATATAAGGATAAAAGAGATGATTTTGAACATTTCATTTGTCAAGCAACAAAAAAGCTAAATTTATCAATGTTTCTTTCATTTGTTCTTCTTAGATATTTATTTCCTTATATATTAACAAAAATTTGTTGCAACTATTTTGAATGAAAAATAAATATTTATCAATTAAGATATAGTTTATTTTCATCTACATGTGCATCTATTAATCTATGAGTATTTAAAATATAGTTTATTTAATTATATTCGTGTGTTTCCATTAAGATATTCGCCCCATACCAATCCATGGTGAATTTTAGTTGCTGATACATGCAGAATTTTGGTCATACTTAATTATATATCTAACCCGGACAACGTCGAGTAACTACACTATGTTATATATAATAAATAAAATGAAAGGAAAATTATACAAATATATCATTTAAATTAAATGGTTTCTCCCGCCCCTTCTGCGGGAACTTTGGTCGTTTCCTGCTCCGCCGGCGCTGCTGGTGATTGGTAGGGGGGAAAACCTCTTCCTGAGGAAGTACCCCTTACCAAGCAGAAGAAGGAATATGAATGTTATGATATACACCCAGTTGGACATGTCGCTGATGTTGACGTTGATGGTGAGCTCCGACACTGCCACCGTCTTCGTCACTTCCGGCGACGTCCAATTCTTTCTTGGAAGATGCTAGGCCATTTTTTCACTTTCACTTTCAATTCTTCCATGGATGATAATGTTGGTTCCTTATTTAACCCAATTTTTGGATTGAACGGATTCATTCAAGGTTTAACGAGGACGCGCTTTCCACGATTGTAGGCCGTCGTAGGATGAAGAAGGAGATGAACAGAAAAGGAATGCAGTATAATTATTTGTTTTTGCATTCGTATTTAGAAATACAACGGTTTTTGCATTTGATTCGCCAACCACTACTATGGATGTGGGACCTTCACTGTGCCGAATATGAACTTGGTGTTCAATTATTGGTTATAAGTCACACATGCACACTTGTACAGGCACGTTCGCACGCGCACACACACATATTTATACCTAATATGACGATGGTGTGTGCGTGATTACCATTATTCCTCCGCCATTCAAGAGGCAGTGGTTCCCGTTGTTGGTTATGTTCATCGCCAACGTCATCTTAATCGTGGTCACAGTGTATGTTACAATTGTCCTAAACTTCCCTCCTCCTTCTCCTCTAGATTTCATGCTTTATATATATATCAATAGTACATATATATAAAGTAAAGTTTTTTATTTTATATCAACCATCGCTTTTACATCACGATAATGAAGTAAACTCTATCCGATTGGGACAATATTTTGTAGTTTACGTGAATTAAGATATTGTATGTATGATGACTTAGAGAGATTTAGAAGAGTGTGTTGTTCAAATAATGTTCTTGAAAAAATTATATAAACAAAGGTAGTTTTAGTATAACAATTAATTTTTTTGAAGATTTGGGGTGTTTGTAGAAAAAGTCATCCAATTTATGTGGAGAATTGTGAAAGAAGTCACCCAAATAAGAATCCAATTTTTGAAGAGGAATTGTTAAAGGTGGTGGGAAACATGCGTCAACACCGATGCCAAATTGACATCAAGAAACTGATACAGCTAATTACGAAATAGAATTTCAAGAAACAAAAACCGATATTTTAGGGCCTGTTTGATTGCAATTTTTAAAAACAGTTTTCTGTTTTTAAAAACTAAAAAATTGAAAACTTGTTTGATTTGATTGTTTTACAAAATAGTTTTCAAAAACTATTTTCACTTTTGCTGTTTTCAAAAAGCATAAAACAAGAACAGTTAAATGTGGTTTTGCTTTTCACTTTTCCGTTTTCAAAAACCAAAAACACAGAAGAAAAAAAGGTCAATTTTCATTAATGGCAAAATTATAATAAATTGCAACTTTGATTCTTTTTTAAAACTGCTAATATGTGGACCAATTCAACGTAAAGGTGTTCAGTGTTCACAATTTTATTTACTTTTTTGACTTAATTTTTTTTAATTTAATTAATATACTCAATTATTTTATACATGCATTCAATATGTTGTAAAAAAAAAAAAAAATTAGTCGTTTTGATCCTTAAATGTGTAACAAGTAGCTATAATGGTTTCTCAATATATCATTTTCAAAAAAGTCCCTGACATTAAAATAATTCGTTAATATTGTCATATTAGTCATTCAATATACTTACTTATTGTCATATCAGTCCTTAAAATTACTTACTTATTGTCATTTCAGTCCAATATATGGAAATATTTATTGAGTATTGAGAGATTATTTTAGTGTCATGGACTATTGTGACCGACAAAGTGCACAATCAGAGACTATTTTGGATTTTGATACATTAAAAAATTATTGTGATTATTAATTACACATTCATGAACTAAAGTGACTATTACCTTTTTTTAAACTAGCAAAAGTGCAATAGTCTCTTTATTATATACATGTGCAAAATATTATTGTATACCTGTGTAAAATAATTGTCATTTCGTTACTTGATGTGGCAATATATTAATATTGTATACATGTTGAAAATAATTGCTGACTACCATAGCATATTAATCAAACCAATTTTTTTTAGTTCTTTTCTTAATTCTTGTCAGCATATGACTTATTTCATCCATTTCAAAATAATAGTCGTTTAAGTTTTGTGTGTGATTAAGAAAAAAATTAATAGTGTTGAATTTAAAGGTAAAATTTGTGTCATTTACTAAAATACTCTTATTACTTGTAGTTAATGAAGTAATTAAGTTGGATATTATAATGATTATTTTATTGGTTAATATATATTAGATTAATTTGTATATTGTTTTAAAAAAGAATATATGATTAATTTCTATCTATTACTTTTTATTATCTAATGTAATAAAATAAAATTAATTTAAAAAAAACTAGATTACCAAATAAATTTTATCATCTTCGAAACAATTTTCAAAAATTAGATTAATCAAATGGATTTTCTCATTTTCTCATCCCTAAAACAGTTTTGAAAAATAACATCACCAAACACATTTTCTTCTATTCTCTTTTTAAAAAGAGTTTTCCAAAATAGGTTTATAAAACAAATTTTAAAAACTAAAACCCAAAAGTGATTCAAACAGGCTCATAGTGAATCCAACGCCATCTTTGAGTGACATTAGGGGATTTAAGCTCATGCTAATTTTATCGTGGGGAATCTTGTTCATAAAGAAATTAATCTACTACAAGAACTAAATGGGGTGCCAAAGATGAGGGTATTGGGAATAATGTTATGACACCTTCTAAAGAAAGAGAGATTGGATTTGTTCAATTTTATCCAAGACTCGGAGGAAAAAAATTGAAGATTGAGCAAACCAAAAGAATTGGCCGTAGTTATAATATTCGTTCTATAGATGTTTCAAAATATAATTCTCTTTCTTAAAAAAAATTCGTAAAAAAAACTTTATTTTTGTTTCATTTAGTTTTGGTTTATGTCTTCCCGCAATCTTATTGTCTTCTTATTTTCTATTAATATGTATGGTGCATGTGGTTGTTAAGGGTATAAGATTCTGACCTAGTTTGAATCTTCTTCTTCTATAGTATTCATGTTGCATGTTCTTAACTTAGGCCTTAACTTATCTAAAACAATCTAAAAAAAGAGAAAGTATAAAAATTTGTCTTTGGAGTAGTACTCTTTTTCTTGATTTCTATTGAACCCGCCTCAATTAGGTCACATAATCAATATCAGGGACAAGAAACATCACATGCTTTTATTTACGGGGATCATGATAATTTTTATTTGATTTTCAAATTTCAGTTCATTCATATGAAACACTTTCGAAGATTACAAGTTGCCATATTTTTCTTAATTTTAATTTTTCGGAGATGCTTATTACTACAAAAAACGTCTTTCGTGAAATGACCATGATCGTTTCTTCATTCAAAAAACTATAAATTCTGACTTATAATAAATAAAATTTAAATAGTTTGATGAATTTGAGCTATTGAAGAAAACTTAAAACACAATTTTAAATACCAAAAGTGTGAGAGTTAACTTAAAATCAGGTTATGCAGGAATCGTGGCACGATTGCTGGGCAACATGGCACGATTGGATGTTTCAGTTTTGAGGCATGTCACTGGAAAAATCGTGGTACGATGGGATCGCATCGTGGCACGATGGTACGCTGGCAGTGAATAACATAAACGTATTTTTAGTGCAGATTTGTTCCAAATTTTAAGCGATACTTTTACTATAAATATAAACCTTGTATCAGAGTAAACTTGGAGATAGAGGGGGCTGAAACAAGGGTTTAGAAAGGCAACAACAAAACTAGGGTTTGTATAAAATTTGTCTCTTGGCAACAAACACTAGGGTTTGATGGTTGATTCACCTTGGGAAACACTATTAGGATTGAGTCTCTTGGTTACGGGAAGAGATTTGGACTTTGGGTAGAATTAGGCGGAAGACTTATTCTTGTAACCCATTGATATCTCTTTTGTAAGGTTACTCATCATTATAGTGAAACAGAGGGCTGCTCTCTCCCCCAGACTAGGTCAATTTGGACCGAACTGGGTCAACAAATTCTTTTGT
>Ga0315915_1007515_pt1 | contig 13001 bp, 5 predicted proteins | sample MpolbnodulesMG_FD_207738 | JGI IMG/M metagenome (GOLD analysis project Ga0315915, IMG submission 207738) | Medicago polymorpha root nodule microbial communities from Los Angeles, California, United States - branched nodules | ecosystem: Host-associated > Plants > Roots > Nodule | place: USA... | reverse complement strand
ACCATCTCTCTTTGAGCCTCAACGACGATTTGCTTTGTTACCCTTCCAGTTTTTGGATCGTAGGTTGCTCGGGGCTCTTGTGAGGCTCCTCCAAAATCCTTCATGTTGGGATTGTTTTAAATTATGTTTATATTTCAAAAGTTTCCAAAAGTATTTTGTCCCTCAATTTTATTTGGAAAATATTTTAGTAAAAAGTAATTAATTCAATAATTTAATAAAATAGTAACCGTGTATCAATTGAGTTTGGGTATGCTCCATTTAGCCAAGCCTCAATTTAGTTCATTAGGGTTTAGATGTAAGACATGTGGCAAAAAAACAATCTAGGGCTGAGATTTAAATTAATAAAAAATATTTGATTAATTAAAATAAATAACAAAAATGCATTTCTCTTTCCTGAATCCTTTTCATCTTTCACTTTTACTGTAGTCTCATACCTTTCTTCTAGATGCCGCCCACCGCCGCCCCTTGCTGTCAGAATTGATTTCAAGCTGATTATATTATAAAAAACAATTGATTTATGAACTACTTATTAAACAACATTCCTTAGCACACTTATGAATTGGCATAAGATGATTTTTCTCATCTACGTGTTATTTGGTGTTGTTGATATTTGTTGTGACTGTTCAAGATTGAATTTTGTTGGCACAAGATCAAAGTGAATAATAGTTGCAGAGATGACGAAAAGATCGTAACATCTATAACAAAGGAAGACAAAATGGGATGAGACGGCACCGACGATAGATTGGTTTGTGACGGAGACGGCGACAAGAGGAAGAGCGAAGATTGATGATGTAGTGATTGACGGAGAAGGTGGCGATGACGGTGGCTTACAGCGGTGAAAGGAGAGGGATATGAAATTGTTGTGTAGAACGGAAGAAAGGAGAAGACCAAACGTGATTCAGGGAAAATAAATTGAATTCTTTAATCTTTTTATCAAACAAAATACTTTTTTATTAATTTAAATCTCAACCATTGATTGTTTTTTGCCACATGTCTTACATCTAAACCCTAAACGGACTAAATGGAGGCTTGTCTAAATGGAGCATACCTGAACTCGTATCAATTGGCATTAAAGTTTGTTTATTTCTATTTGGAAGGTTGGCTTTGGCTTACTCAAAGACAATGAAATTGAAAATTCATTGTTCAGTAACGTAGACTTTTGTTTTGTAACCTATTTTTATTTTTATGCCTTTAGTGAGAAAAATAAGGAAGATTAAGACACCTCTTAATAGTCATTATTCTCACAATCTTTTCTTTAATTTTGGCTGTTTAATTTTGGCTGAACGGTAATATTAAGATTGCTTTTATATATATACTGATTGGAGCACATTAGGAGTACTATCTTTTTTAGAAAGAAAAATTCACGGACAAAGAAACAAAAACTCTTCCTTCACTCTTTTATAAAATTATTCTTGGTTATACTTCCTATTACATAATATTCCTTGCTAGTTCTGAATCCTCAACTTGTCGGGAAAGGTCTGTTAAATCTTGGGGGATTAGCGTTCTATACGCGAAAAATTCTTGAGAACAGTGTGATCATCACATCTTAGATCATCTCTCTATTTTTGTTTTGCAGGTATTCGTAGCATTTTCTACAACAGGGATTCACGTCATTTAGCAGGGACTTTTATTAGTCAAGCATGTGAATTAGCACATGTTTGGGAACACATTACTTCGCCGCCAACGTGCGTTCGAAGCCATTTAACCGTGAGAATTAAGAATCTACTAATTGGAGTATTAGGCTAGATGCACATTTAATGTTGTTTTACCGCTAACATAAACATATATTTACAATGATGTGGTATGTTTCAAAGTCTCTCTTCATTGTGTAGATATCCTTCGTAATCGAACTTCAAGGTTACACAAATTTGCTACATTGATCCAAGACATTGAAGATTTAATTTATCACACGTTTGTATTTTTCACACTCTTCGAGAAGAAAATCACTGTGTTGATTTTTTAGCTAAGTTAGATGCTTTCTCCAACGTAATTCTCAAGGTCCATCGCACCTTTCCATCCGACTCCTCAAACCTCCTCATTATGGACTCTATGAGAACTTGGTCCGTGGAGGGTAGTAAATTTATGTTTCTTTCTCTTTTCCTTTTTGTTTTTTCTTTCTGCTCCTTTAACTTTGTAGCAAAAAAAATTAGTCGACGATCTAAACAACATTTTTTTTCACCGCCGTCTAGATGGTTTTTTTTTTCTTTCAACAATCACTTTATCATTATCATATTAATTTAGGGGAACTTTTATCATAAGCATCTCCAACATAAAACTACTCATTCTTTACTCAATAAATCACTCAACTTTTAATCAAATTAAAGCTGACTTTACAAATTTGAGTCGACATCAAATTTCACATATTTCGTGTAAAAAGAATCACATAGCATAGCAAAAAGCAATGGCTTAAACTAGTTGGTTGTACTTCACTTTGTTTGTTGTATATGGTCAATTTGTCACGATGCGGCACATCTAAGCGATCGTTGTATTATAATGCCGCGTAATCTTTAACGAATATCCACACAGTTGACAATGTTTGCCGTACCCATTTGTATCATCCCTTTCCACTAAACAAACCATTTCAAATATTCAAACATTTGTTTACATTAAGACTTTTTTGTTGGGATTATTATAATAAGCCTTGCTTTGCTGAAGAAATAGCAAATAGCCAGAAAAATATATTTTTGCATAAACTTTTTTTAAGGGTTTATTGTATTGTATACACATAAACACTACGTTTTATTGGATGATAACTCAAGTGGTGTCTTAAAAAATAATCCAAGCTCATAAAATAACATTATAAGCTCATCTAGTATCTAGTATTACCAAAAAAATTCAACTAGAAAAAGAGGGAAAAAAATTAAGGTGATTTGACTTTAAGTTAGAGATAGTAAAAAAGCTTATTTTTAAGACGATTTTGACATTCAATAAAGCGATTATGACATTAAATAATTTAGAGTTTAATTTTTAAGGATTTTATTACAAATCAAAATCTATTTTATGTTTAAATTTTAATATCATGAAAGCCCCTAATCAAAATCCATTTCTTTAGTAATGAATGATCTTTATTATCTTCATATATAACAGTAACATCACATCTAGAAGTCCTAACTCAACTGATAAATGCCGAAATTGCAAGGCCGAACGTTGTGACACAGGTTCGAACCCAAAATCTCACATTTATGTGTGAGTTTAATTGAATTGGATTACCACTTCATCTGAGACAAAAAAAAAAAAAACACCACAAACATAATCATAATCTTTCAATCAACAATAAAGCACATGAATACATAATCAAACAATAAGGTTGAGACATGTCTACCTCGACCAGATTCCCGGCTGTAAAAACAGCACACAATTTCACGCTGTCGCGAATCTCGACCATTCGGGTAGTACTTGGGTGCCTTTGGCTTCGGTGCCTTTCGATGCCTTTGCCTCTATCTCTCTCCTAACCAATAATTCTCTCTCATCAAAATAATTTATTTTAATCATTCTATCATGACTCTCTTTCCTCTAAAATACACTAAAGTCACCCAAGTCACCCAACACAAAGTCACTGAAGTCCACCCGAGATTGTACGGCTAAGATTGTACCTGCCATTAAATAACGTTATTTGTTTCATTAATCAAATCAATAAACAAAAACCACTTTGTATCCAACAACAACTTGTGCTCGTTGACCCTCTCTCTTTCCTCTTCGGATATTTCTATATAACATTGCATTTTACAGAAGAAATTCAAATCAACGATTTTCATAAAAAAAAGGCTTGATTTTCAGTGACCCAATTGGAAAAAGAACCTAACTTTGAATCCATATTTCAGATTTCTGAGAATCTGGATGGAGAATGATGCTGGGTCACCTCAGGGTCCGGTTACTTGCGGGTCATGGATTCGGAGACCCGAAAATCTCAACCTAGTTGTTCTTGGAAGGTCCAAGCGTGGAAATTCTTGTCCTGCTTTGCTTCAGATTTTCTCCTTTGACCCTATAACCGTTTCTTTGTCTACTTCCCCTTTGGTATTCCTCTTCAATTCTCAAACTATATGTATATGTATGTGTGTAGAGAGTGAACTATTTGAAATATTAATCTGTTTTATGCATACCCTTTTTATTTTAAGTTTAAAAATTGTTGTTTTTTAATGTGTTGAATTTGTGTATGTATGTTGTATATAGACTATGGTCATGTTTGGATAAACAACTTAACTAAACCCTTACAGCATAAATGCTTATCGTATAAGTACTTATAGTCTTATACATAAGATATTTCTATAACAAAAGATAAAATAAAGTCAAATTGTTTTTTTATAAGTTGTTTTCATAAGCTGTTATGGAGAGCTTCTAGAAATAAGTTGTAAACAGTTTATGTCATAAGCTAGTAATCTAAGAAATGTTTATGCATGTATATAAGCTATTCTGGAGAGCTTGTAGAAATAAGTTGAAAACAGTTTATGAACTTGTCATAAGCCCTCCCAATAATCTCAGGAATGTTTATACCTGTATGTAACCTGAAACAAGTCAATCCAAACAAGTCCTATGTAGAGGCATATGAAAAAATAAATTATTTTGTGCATGAGTAGTGCTAGCAACACTCTCTCTAACACTTACTCTCTAATTGGATTAAATCAATGTGGGTGTACCTTTTGAAAATGGAACCCAGATAAAGTAGTGGGACATACATTAATTTCACCCAATAAGAGAGTGAGTGTTTGAAAGAGTATTAAAAAGAGAGTGTTGCTAACATTCCTCTTTTGTGCATTCCCTTTTGGTATTAGCTGAGAAATTGTTTTTTCCTGAACAAGATTGTTGGTGGAAGTAGTTATTATGCAACAATTCTGCTTTTGAAGAGTGGTTTTAATCTGAGTTTTTGGATCATGGAATTGGCAGTGCGGTTTTCTTTGATTCTCATGAGACTGTTGTTTGATTAATCTTTCAGACCAATTTTGTGTTAGAAGCCGAGGAAGGTGATCCTGTTGCTATTGCTGTGCACCCTAGCGGTGATGATTTCATGTGCTCTTTGAGCAATGGTAGCTGCAAGTAAGCTTCTTTTCTAATAGCTATGGGAGTGAAACCTTGCTCTCTTTTATGAATAATTATATAAATTGAAAACTAGTTTTGTAATTTTTTTCAACATTACATTTCTCAAAATAAAAGCTAGTACATACTGCCACTTTAAGTAACGGCGGGATCAGAAGACCAACATTTTCTGTTCCTTTAACTTTTTAAAGGACAATATAAAACCACATGCTCAGTTGTACCAATTTTTTTTGTTCTTATTTCCTTGAGCTAGGAGAGTGTATGACATAAGCTCTGTTTGGTAAAATGTAACAAATGATTGATAAGCTAGCGGATAGTGGATAAGCTAACAAATAAACTAGCAAATTGAATTTGAATTGTTTGGTAAAATTAGCGGTTGAACTAACCGACGAATATAAAATGACATAAAAATTAATTTTTAATTTATATTTATATTTTTTCAATAATGATAATGAGGGTAAAAATTACAAAAAATACGACACGCTGCAAGCTTAAACACTACTTGACGTAGCATCTCAAAAAACACAACAAGTTTTTGAGAGAAGACTGTCACTAACAGTTCTACTTTGATCGTTCAAGCTTATAAGTTATAAGCTATCGGTTTGGCATTATCAAACAGAGCTGTACTTGTTTCTTAAGAGTAGCTATCAGATATTTTGCCTCGAGATATATTGTTTAGATTGAAGTATTTCTTCATGTCTTGCAGATTGTTTGAGCTGTATGGTCTTGAAGCAAACATGAAACTGTTGGCCAAGGAACTGACCCCTCTGCAGGGTATTGGTACCCAGACATGTATTACTTTTAGTGTTGATGGATCTAAATTTGCTGCTGGTGGGTCGGTAAGCATCACTTTGGATTCGAACAAATTGTTTTTATGTTGTGTGTGGCACTTTGATTTTTTGTCCTCTTTAGAATTGTGTCCTGTATGTTTTACTTCTTTCTTTAACACGTGTAGGATGGACATCTCAGAATTATGGAGTGGCCTAGCATGCACATAATTTTGGATGAACCAAGAGCACACAAATCTGTCCGGGATATGGATTTTAGGTACAAAGTTACTAAGCAACTCTATCTAGATCCTTCTAAAAGATGCATTCATCTAAGCATCCAGTAGAATTCTAATAAATACTTGATAAAATTTGCAACTAGAATTGTCTTGCTGTGCCTGCAATAATTAGACTATGGAGATAAAATGTTTTAGACAATAAGAGTGTGCTTATATTATGAGCATCTTAATCCTGTGAAACTTTGATGACATTGATACTGACCGTATTGTCTTTCGTTTTGTCATACTTCAGTCTAGACTCAGAATTTCTAGCTTCAACTTCTACTGATGGTTCAGCGAGAATCTGGAAGGTTGAAGACGGTGTTCCTGTGACCACTCTGTCTCGCAACTCGGTATAGTCTTTTTTATTTAAGGACCTTCGGAAGGATCTGAAGAATTTTTTTTTACAAGAATCTGTGACTTTACTCATACCCCTTTATCCAAAATTTCCTTTTTGTCTCTTTAGGATGAAAAAATTGAATTATGTCGATTTTCCAAGGATGGAACCAAACCATTTCTATTTGGCGCCGTTCAAAAAGGTATGAGTATCTTTTTTTGAGTATATTCTATAGTATTAGTATTGTATTTGTATATCTGTCAACTTTCTTTTGATCAAGTATGACCTTAATCATTGGTACCTCTAATTTTGATTAGGGGATAAGTCTCTTACAGCGGTTTGGGACATGAGTTCATGGAACAAAATAGGGCACAAGAGGCTGCTTAGAAAGTCTGCTTCAGTAATGGCCGTTAGCCATGACGGGAAATACCTTTCTCTGTAAGAACCTATATTTACCTTGTACATATCAATTGTTTTGTTGAGCATATTTAAGTCATTTGGATAGCAAGGTGGATTTTGATTGTATTGCAAAAACTGTGAAGGGTGAATAAAACAATGTTTTTAAACTAATCATGATTAAGTCATCTAGGTCCTAGAGATTACCAAATCATTTTCTTTTGCTCAATTGCTCAGTTCTTTATCTTTTCCTAAACACTTATTATTCTACCTTACGATGCTCATTTCTAATTTATGTCTTATACAATCAAATTGAAACTTCTAGAATTCCTTTCCTTACGATTACAGTTTTGGAATTGTTTATAAGGACGAGGTTTTAATAAAATGTAATGTATTTTATGTGAGTTTTTTAAAAAAGGTCTTTTCACGAAAGTTATAGCTATTTTAGGTTTTCATGAAATATTTGAGAAGGGCTTTTTTGAAGTTCTATGCTGTTTTGTCCCATGCCATGTTTGTCATATCTCAGAACTAAGGCTTCTCTTTTGGGCTGTTCAATTTGATATGGATTTGAACAAATACTTTTGGAAATTGAGTTTACAATAATAAGACTTAAGTCAAGCGCAACTTTTCTGCTTAAAATATCATATTTAATTTAATGGGTGAAAAACACTTGAGTTGATTGCAGAAAAACTAACTTGTTATAAAAAAGTTTGTTTTTAAAATTTGTCGGTCAATTTGAACGTAAATCCTTTCAGAATCGTTATAGACTTATAGTCAACATAGGTTTTGGAAATATTAGTGAAGTCTACCGTGCATCACAGATAAAATTAGTCCAATTATTTTAAAAGGTAAACTTGTGTGATATGATGAGCACCTTGCCTGTATAATCTTGAGCTCATCAGATTTCTGTAATTTTAGGGCAAGTAAAGATGGAGACATATGTGTAGTTGAAGTAAAGAAGATGCAGATACACCATTATAGCAAGAGACTACACCTCGGTACAACTATCACAACATTGGATTTCTGTCCCAGTGAAAGGTAAATATCTACACTGGTACCTTTTTTATTAATATCAATCATCATGAACACACATTTGGGGTTAAGCTATTCGTTTCAATTTTAAAACATGCATTGGCCTAAAATTTCAATCTATTGGCCTAATAAACCAGTTCTCTTGGTCTTGGCTTTTCACCTGAGCTTTTATTATTTTATGCAGGGTTGTACTTACAACCTCAGTAGAATGGGGAGCATTGGTCACTAAACTGAATGTACCCAAAGATTGGAAAGGTTATCTCTCTTCCATATGCTCGCACGCATGCATACAAACACATTCATAATCGTCCTTTCTGAGACCATAGAATATAACAGAAATAATACTTTGACTAAAATTTTTACAAAAATCAACATCAATTCGGATGGATGGTTAATGTCGTTCAAATATGTGATTAATTACGCTGAATGAATGGTTAATGAATATGACATGGTGTTGCAACTTATTAACTGTCCATTGAACATGATTAGACACGATTTTTTAACGTCATTGACCACGATCTTCACGTGATAAAATAAACATGATATCCATTGACCACAATTTATGTTTGAATGAACACCTGAAAAATCATGGTTAATGATGTTTAATGTTGCGGTTAATTACATTTAGCGGATGATTAATGATTGGTGGCACCTTGTTATATTCATTAACCATCCACGAAACGTAACTAACCACATTTAAATTGCGCCAACCATCCATATTGTTTTCGAAATTTGTTGTCAAATTTACGCGGTAAAATAGCACAGCTCAGAATATAATGTTCATTGAATTTGACATTTTATGTTTGTTGTGAAACCTGCAGAGTGGCAGATATACTTGGTGCTTTTAGGACTATTTTTAGTGTCAGCAGTTGCATTTTACATATTCTTCGAGAACTCTGATTCATTCTGGGGATTTCCAATGGGAAAAAACCAACCAGCTAGACCAAGGTTTAAACCAATGATGAGTGATCCTCAATCATTTGATGATCAATGGGGACCAGTAGATATGTGACCGCGTCTATGTGTTGTTGTTCGATTGGAAGTAGTATCAGTAGCTGTAAGTGGTATCAAAATTCAACTCAGGAGAGACTGTTTACACATGTAGAATTAGGCAATTGATTGCTATTACAAGAATTTTTACTTTTGTTTCCTTTTCTTTTTGCTGAAAATTTTAAACCCAAAAGGCCATTATTGTGATATGTAATTGAATTTTAAAATAGAAATAGTCAAATTGTTTCTTGAAATTTGCAAGTTGATATTGAGGCTGTTATGGAACTATGGATGGATTTACGACTCAAGACATTTGGGGCATTTTTTTTTAGCTTACAGTAACATTAAAAAATGATCCAATCTCACAATGATTCATTGTTTTAAGTAAGTTTACACAATCTTTTTTATTTCATACCAAATATGTGTATTCTCTAAAGTACCCTTCATATGAATTTGCTTCACAAGAAGAAAAAAAAATCATTGAAAAGTAAAATTTAGAAGTATTTTATTACTAAACATTAAGAAAAATCCTAACAAATTTCCGTGAGACATTTGTTAAGAAACTAAATATAGTAAAATTATAGTAAAATTATTTTAGTACTTGTGTAGTCAATATCTTAGAAGTGTAAACAATGTTTTTTTTTTCAAAATAGAATTTACTTTTTTTTTTGTTTTCATAACAAGTGCCCTAAAATACTAGTTAGTAGAGTAATAATTCAAAGATAAAGTTTTAGTTGATTAGTGTTTGCTGATGGTTAGTTAATTTTCTATTCCATACACAGCATGTATACATTTCTTTTTCATATGATTTCTTTTGAGAATTCTCTTTCGATTTCAAGCTCTTTTGTTTTTGCTATATTTGAGGGGGAAGATAAGGGTTAGAATTCTCTACCTTTTAGGTGAGAAAGGCACCTACCTTTCTATCTCTCATCTATTTGTTTCTCACGTTATTTTCCTCCATTTTCTCTCCAAATTTTTCACACTCCTTTTTATGCCTAAAGTTTTCTAAAGGCAGAGAACTCAAAGTTAGACGATCTATCTCCGAAAATATAAGGCTCCTTGCCTGCAAAATTCAAGAGCATATTAAATACCCCCATCTCATTGTTTCGAAGTACTCTATCACTTGTTTTTATCATTATCAACTATAACTAAACATCGTCAAGGATACATAAGAGTATTGATAATTTTATGGATCAAATAACAAGTGCTCAAAGAATACCGGTATATGTTAGCGTTCAAAATATGAAAGATTCGCATTGTTTTTCTTTTATAGAGTTGAATACACAAATTCAATACAATACATGTGTATTTAGAAGACTTGTTAAGGTTTGCCTAATTTTATTTTAAGTTTTTATGATAAATGCAGTTCTTTTCTTGAATCGAGATGATAGCAAAATTTATTAAGATAAACCTAATGTCAGCGACAATTTGGATCTCTGCACATGTATGTAGGAATGCTATTTTTTTCCCTTGTATTACTAGTAACTTTTTGTTGGTTAAATGGCTAAAAAAATCACTCATTAAGGAAACCCTCAGTCCCTATAACTGAAATTAAGTGTTGCTGTCATTAGCATTGATCATTTTATTGATTTGAAAATTGTGCTTCCAGAAACTGTGTGTCTGCTTCTTCATCAACAAACGCAGGTCAATATCAACTTCTCTATTCATGGTCTTTCACTTCAATCTTAGAGACTCCTGTTCTAAGCAGCAGCATCTAAGAGAATATGAAAAATGTTGCAAGCTATCTATGCATGGTTTTATTTTGTTATAGTTTATCTAATTAATTACTATCATAATAATACTAGATAGCTACTACTAGAGTATTTTTAAATAAATTAACACGATGCTTTGATCTGTGTTTGAGTTTATGATAACTAAGCTTTGGCTATTGAACTCATCTTGTGCGGCTGAAAATTGATTGAATCTCTCAATTCTAAATATTTTTAATCCGGTTCTCATGTGATTGCACACATATATTAGCAAAGAATAATTAACTGACTAGACGTAACTGGTTGACTTACTAAAAAAAATGAAAAGTTCAAGGCGTTCGATTGGTTCACAAAGGGAGAGAGATTTTAATATTGGGGAGACAATTTGTTTTGTTTGACTTGCGCAAATGCCAAAGTTGTGAAAACCTTTAAATTAGAGTAGCATATCGGTTTCCCACTTCACGCTTTCGTAGGTGTCTTGAAGCTTATTGATGTAGAAGGGAATTTATTGGTCAAACTTCTCCCCAAAAGCATACATCTAATACACTCTCCAAAATAGTTATATTCATGCGTTCAACTAGGCCATTTTGTTGTTGTGTTCCTGCTACGGTCCTATACCTATCACTATATTATTTCGTGCAAAACTCATTAAATTGCTTTGAAACAAACTTCAGGTCATTGTCAATCTTTAACACTTTAAGTTTGGTTCCATTAACTAGCAATCCTTGTTTAGCTTGTTCAAGTAAACCTATTTCACTGACATGCCCTACTCCCAAATGTCATAATTCAGTTTTACCATAAAAATCTTGAGAGTAGCCAATGATGCATGACCAATAATAGTAGAATCATATAATATTTTGGCTTAAATATGTAAAAGGTCCCTGTAAGTTCGCGCATTTTTGGTTTTCGTCCCTATAAGTTTTTTTTTTCTAAAATAAACCTTGTATCTTCATATCCTTTTGAAAATGGTCCTTGCCGTCAGCTTCTGTCAACAAAAACGCCATTGTGGCTAACGGAGCACAAGTGGCAGGTCATGAGTTGGCATATTTGATGAGATGGCATGAGAGATGATTAGCTGGGTAAAGACAGGGACTAAAATCAAAAACGTAAATTACCACAGGGATGAAATTAAAAAACGGAAACATCAAAATTTGGAATTAAAACCAAACATTCAATCTTCTTCTTCCTCTCAAATATCAATCTTCTTCTTCCTCTCATACTTTCCCCAATCCCTCCCATACCTTGCGCCTTAGAGCCAAAAACAATCTCTTTCAACAATGTCTTCTAATTCCATTACTCAATCATCATCAAATGGGTTACCTATGTGTGGTTGCAACAAAATCATGAGAATGTTCATATCCAATTCATGTGACAACCCTAAAAGGAGATATTGGAAATGCCCAACCTATATGGTGAGTTTGCTGTTGTAATACTTTGTTGTTTTTATTATTTTCGCACATGTTAATTAGTTGTATATGTTTGTTTTCATCAGGCTGCTAGTAGTTGTAAGTTGTACATATGGGATGATGAAATTGAAGGACATCCTCCATATGTTCGTCTAGTAATCACAGCTGAATCATCAACCTCATCCATGAACAAGCTTCCATGTGATTGCAATTGTGAAGTGGTGATGAAAGATTTGATTGTGATATTGAAAGATTTAGGAATCAACAAAAATGAGAAGTTGAAGAAGAAGCTACAACATTCAAGGAAGAAGACGAACTTGTTTATGGTTTTGTTGATTGTTTCTTGGGTATTTTTTCTTGGGTTTGTAATGAATTTAAATTGACTGGAGTAGTTGATACATGGTTTGTAACAACCCTGTTGAATTTGGTTATTTTGGTTGTAATGGTTTAGTTCAACAATTGTGTGTTTTGGTTGTAATGTTAAGTTGAAACATTGTATGCTACTTAAGTTTGATTAATTTAGTGAAGTTTGTTGCAATTGATTGCATAACCATTCGTAAAGTATGTAGATAATAACCTGCCAAATTGCATAAAGTTTCTAGATTGCAAAATAACTTTGTCTGCAAAATAACATTGTCATATGGCCAATTATAAAAGCCAGATTACATGAAAACATGTACTAACCAAAATGCATAACAGTTTGAAATCAAAATAACTTTGTCTTATGGCCAATTATAAAGGCCAAAATACATCAAAATGGATAAAAGGTTCATAGGAAAACAACATTCATAAGTCTATTGCACAAAAAAGTAGAACATAACATTCATCTACTCTGCAGGTTTTGCTTCGTCTCCCTTCTTGAACTTGTCAACATTGTCTTTCCCCTTCACTAGTGTTGCAAGTAGCTCTCTAGTGACCTTCTCTAGCTCCTCTGGTGGCAAGCTTCTCAGTCCAGCCATCATTTGCTCTGTCTGATTTTCTGATGGATTTCCAACTGTCTTCACCCTTTTGCCTTGAACCTTTGCAATATTCTTGTCCCAGTTCAACAGTTCATC
>Ga0315915_1007512_pt1 | contig 13004 bp, 5 predicted proteins | sample MpolbnodulesMG_FD_207738 | JGI IMG/M metagenome (GOLD analysis project Ga0315915, IMG submission 207738) | Medicago polymorpha root nodule microbial communities from Los Angeles, California, United States - branched nodules | ecosystem: Host-associated > Plants > Roots > Nodule | place: USA... | reverse complement strand
AAATATTTGATGTATCTGATTTGTAATATAGATCAAATACATTAATTATTTAATAAATCTAAAAAAAAATCCATTTCTTTATCTCTTAGTTTTGAAAAAAAAATGAATTTTTTATCTCCAACTTTAAAGTTTTCTTTTTTGTCCTTCAATATTGTATTTTTTTTTTTTTGGAATTTTGGTTCTTCAACTATTTTTTTATGGTCCATGGTTTATTTATGGCTACAACATCTATTAAATATATTTTTGCTAAGATGAATATTCACTCTAACATAATAAATGTCGTCAGGTTATGTTCAAACTCCGATCACCACCCAAAAAAAATTGTCGTCAGGTTATATGTGAATATGTCATAACAAATGTCGGCATTTAATGTCATACTATTAAAAATATCAGAAAATAAGATAAATAACTAATATTTAGAAGAAAAAAAAGTTAAATTCAAAGAATACAAAATCAACTTTTAAAAGGGAGGATCAAAACTTTATTTATTTTTTCAATAAAAAGACTAAAATATACTTAGGTTTATATACCTTGTAAAAAAGAAAGAAGGTTTATATACATTTTTTATCACTATTTTATACATTCAAAATTTAGTCTCTTTATTGTATAAGTTATTGGTATATATACTTCTCCATACTTCTTCGTACTTCACTTTATACCATATTTTTTGGTCCAATTCATCAAATATAATTCTATAACTCTTTCAAAAAAATAAATAATAATTTTATAGCATTAATGATTATGACACTCATACAAAATAAGCATAAAATTGGATTGCGCATAAAAATAATAAAACTTATAAAATTGATGACTAAACTCCAAGATTTAAAAACTTGACTAAGTTGATGGCTAGCTTCATAAGAAATTTTATATACTTTTTTAAAAGTAAATGGGGTGTCGATGGATCTACAACATCCTAAATAGATTCAATTAAAATACGAAAATTATAAAAATTGGGGGAACATAAAAGTCTAACCCTCTTAAAAAAAAAAAAAAAGTCTAACCTAGTAAAAACAAATAACAAGAAAAACAAAATAGCCCAACCGAGTTTACACCACGTAACTCAATCCGAAACAGTATATGTTTGAGTATTAGTTTGCTACACATTTTCAAAGTCTAACCATGCCGCTAAAACTATAGACCCAGCTTCCGGTGGTCACTTTAATGTCTTTTATTAGACTTGACCTATCTTTGATATTGAGTATCCCTTCTCTCCCAAAATATAAGTAAAAATATGTCAATATAAGTTAATGTATTTAGTACAAATTTTAAACTAAAACATTCTTTTGTTGACCAATTTTTTTATATATAATTTGAGACGGTGTGAATATATCAGAATCACAGTGACCCACTGTAATCTTAGTGAAACTACAAAGTGTAGCGTTTGAAAAATCACTGTGAATCGCCATGATTTTGACATACCCACCATAATACAAAACACACACTTAAAAGTTTTGCCTTTAGCTTCTAATAAAATGATGTTTTTTGTTACAACTTATAATAAAAATGAGTGAAGAAGCATTTTATTTTATTTTTTGTCAAAAGAAAGTATTTTATTTTGATTTCATTATACTCTCTCCACTCTTATATATAAAGTAAGAAACAAGTACTTATCTCCTATAAAAAGAAGACAGGCACTTATATAAAATATATATAATGTTTTATTTATATTTTAAGACCAGAGAAATATATACACAAACAAAATTAAATTATATTTCTATTCAAAATTAATCTATATATATAATCCAAATCACTGGTCATGTATTCCTTTCTTTTTCATTTGGGCTGAGCATCAACCTTCTTTTATTTCTTTTTGTTTTAAATATAATTCAAGTTCAACACTCTTCTCATGATGCAGAAAACTAATTGGTAGTACAAGAATGTATAGGACTAATCACTAATGTTATGGGGCAAGGAGAATAAGAATAACTTCCTTTCCATTAATAAAAAATAAATAAATAAATTTGGTCATTTGTTTTGGTTTGGCTTCCCAAATAATAATTATTTATTTGATTTTTTTAAAAGCTACAGTAAAATAGATTTTGTGATGAACCTGTCCTAGAGCTAGTAGGTTCCTATTGTGAGCTTATAAAAAGGCCCTTTAGTTCCTTCCTTGCTACTATGAACTACTTGTTCGACAATAAAATTTAAGTTGTCTTGTTATAGTTCCACTCTTCCAAATCTTTCAAAATCCTTATTATTTCATTTTCCTTCTAAAATAATTAGTGAACTAGCATATGGTGAATATTTATACATAAATGGTAAGAGAGCTTTCTTTAGTCCACTCATGGGTGACAATAAGATTTCAATTAGCTGCTGACTCATTCATCCAAATGTTGAGTGAATATATATATAGAAACATATACTCATCAAATGAGTGAATGATGTGGGAGACAAATTGAATCTTAAGTTTCCTATACTTGGACTGAAGGGAGCTCCCTTTTCTTCTTTCTCTTTGTATTTGTACTTGTCTTGTATGTTGACCCAAAAGTTGGTTATTAAGATTTTGAGCATGTTTTCTCAGGAAAAAAAAGATCTGGATCATATATTGCATGGACTAAGGCTGGTTATATATAACTTAAAAGCCACATGATAGCGTTTTTTTTTTTTTGTTTAACTCATAAGATAATATCTTTATATTTTTTTCTTTAATTTAGGTGTTAATTTGTTGATTTCCTCATATTACTTTATAGTGTGGTTTCGTATTTCTACTTTTTCAGCCAGGTTCATCTTTTCAGCTATAGATATATGCAGGCTAAGTAACTTGCAGATCCTTGATGTATCGAGTTTTTCAGCTAGGTTCATCTTCCAGTTCTACAAGTACCAGCTAAAAGTGTCTGGATGCAAGTATCTATGACGGTCAAGATTCAGTACCAATGTATAAACTCATATAATATAATGTTTATTCCATGAATCGTTTTTCAATATTTTTTATTTTATTTTCAGTATTTTAATCTTGTATTCTTTTTGAGTCTTCTTAATTTGTATCATATGAAGTTGAAGATTGATTACAGATATATGTAATTATAATTTGTTACTCTAAATATATATATACACGTGCTTAATTTCCAGTTGTTTCAAGGTGCCTTTTTAGGCGTAGATTATTTTTTTATTGTCAATAATAAAATTTTAAGAATTTGCAAGATGAAAAAATCTAGTATTTTTTTTTCAGTAACTTATGAATACAAAGTATATTTAAATGACTAAAAACATTCCATTTGTGTGTGCGTGTATTTCACATTTGACAAATTTATATAAAAAAACTATTATAAATAAAGAAAAACGATTGTTTTATTAAATTTTGTTCTTTAGATTTTTTTTATCAAATAATTTTTATGAGCTATTAGTGTATTTCTATTATGAAAAATATAATGTGGAGAATAATAAATTGATATTTTATCAAAAAAATTGATATTGATTTTATAGTATTAATTAAAGGTACAATTGAAAGAATACAAAAAAAATATATATTAAAAATAACTAAACCCGACACTCTTTTAAAAACAAATAATAGACTAACGTCTATCACGAGATAATTAGTATTAAAAATAGAGAACTAAGCTCGACTCGGTAATTTTTGACAACACTTTACTTATATTTTCGATTGAACTCTAGATTATCAAGACCACTTTCTTGTTATACGAAGGTTTAACAGTTTTCAGTTCAATTTTGCTTCTCAATTCTTGTCATACGAAGGTTTAACAGTTTTCAGTTCAATTTTGCTTCTCAAAATTTACTCGAGTTTGGTCTCTTTGGAGCGGAATAGATCTAAATCCAAAATTATTTGCATTAATATGAATCTCTATGGTCTGTAGCACTGTTTGGCATTTGTTTCTAAGTTGAATATGAAACATGGCAAATATCACACCATGGGAAAGGTGGCTAACTATTAGCGGCATGTGTCCTGCTTTTCAACTCCATAAACTCATCAAGTCTCTATTGCAAGATTTAGTGGTCTCTTTCCCACTCATACAGAATCTAACATCACTTTCTTCATGCTATCATTATATTCATCACTGCTCCATCTTTAGCCAACACAAGAATCAAATTTGTTTGTCATTAATTGCTGACTAAAGACCAAATTAAAACAATTAAACATCCGAATTTCTATGTATTAATCATCACTTACACGCTATTTAAGTATTATTTGAACATCAAAATACATGACATCCAAAAAAGGAGCCATAAATTTAGCTCAGAGGGGATAAGTTTAAGAGTATAAGTGTATAACTAAGTAAAGAAAAACAAATTTTTATATGCATAATATATTCAAGAAATTTAAGAAATCATATGATATATCCAAAGTTAATATGTATCTAAAATTATGAGAAATTTCAAATATATAAGAAAGATGAGTTCCTTGAGGCTTGTTTTAGTAACACGAGACTAAAGAAGATTTTTTAATAATAAAAAAAGAAAACATGAAACAACAAAATACAAAGGTAAGAAAATAAATTTAAGATAAAATTACGAGCACTGAATCGTTGGTATGAGAGTGCGTAAATAACCATGCATACAATACAATAAGTACAAAAATTTGAGCAAAATTGTAACAAGGGATCATAAATTAATATTCATTAAGGATTAATATTCTTTTGTAAATTGCAAACAAAAATTTACTTTATTTTTCTTTGTTATATGCATTCTAAATAATAGGTTGTGTAATTAAGCTTAGAAACTTGAGTGTTCAAGGCTAAATAAATTGAGTCAATTTTTTTCTTTTGTATACAATATCATATAAAATTCACATAAAATAAATATATATAATGACAAAAAATATAATAGCATATTAATATGAAAAAAAATATTATAAAAATCTAGGAGAAGACCGTAGCCTCCGTTGGTCTCCTTTTTAGCTCTATCCATAATGACATCATATATGTCTATTATATCTAGTCAGAGTCAAATAAATATACTTACATTAACCTCTAATGATAAACAAAAAGTATGACTATATAGATTTCATTTATACGTAATGTAATTTTGACGAGCACAATAGAAGTTTCCAAGACATAGCTCAAGTGATTAAGTTGGGACATTAGAAGAAGTTTGAGAATGAGAATGGGGATTTAAAACCTAACCATTAACATAACATTTTAAAATTAAATAAACTATCATTTTAGTTTTTTAAGTACCTTTTTTTTTTTTTTTTATCAATTTGCTCATTAAACTATAGGTAAATATAATAATTAGTCCTTAAACTATATAAAACTTATCAATTTAGTGTTAATACATAAACCGAATTTTGTACCCAAAAAAAGAAGCAGCCAAATTCACGGGTTTCATATATATTAAGGACTACTTACTCTATTTCTATAATTTATGGACAAAATTGAAGAAAAAAATGATAGTTTAAGGACTAAATTAATAGTTTATTCTATTAACAAATAATATTATTAAAATTCTTGTGTGAACTCTCACTCAACAGGTCATTCTTACACTGAACCAATAAAAATATGACACATATTATTAAAATTAGAGAAAGTGATTTAATTAATTAAGAAATGGAAACATGAGAAATAACTGCCTCTTTCTTCAGTCATGGTTTTGTGCTCTCTCCCTAACAATGGCACAAAATGATCTCATCCATCCATAATGATCCCATCCATCACGGTACACTCAAAAATAAAGTTTAACATACATTTTCATCAATTAATTAGGGTTTTACATGATAGATCATAATTATATTAAGAATCATTCCTAATAATTTATTATTGGCAATTGATCATAAATCTTTTTTATGGTGAGAACATTGAAGAGACGTATGTAAAAACGGCTGGAAGTATTTATAAAAAGATTGAGGATGGGTTTTTTGATGGGATGGATGAGATTCATGGAACCAAAGTTGGACCATTATCAGTAGGTAGAAATCATCGTAAGGATCATCGTAAGACCCTTATGCTTTGAGTGGAAGATACTGCAGTTGAACTCAACGTACTCATTCAACCTATATGCTTCAATATATAGTTCATTTTAGAGAGAGAGCACAATCCATGGCTGAAGAAAGAGACAGTTATTTCTCATGTTTCAATTTCTTAATTAATTAAATCATTTTTTCTAATTTTAATAATATGTGTCATGTTTTTATTGGTTGAGTGTAAAAATGATGTGTTGGGTGAGAGTTCACACAAGAATTGTCTCATAAAACACTCACAAAGTCAATAAAACCGTCAATATATAGTTATTTATGAATGTTGAGTTTCTTTTTTGTTTAAAAACTCAGATATGCAGTCTAAGAACCGACTAATTCCGAATAGACTTCAATGAGTTAGATTCTATAATTGATATTGTGCCAAAATAGACTCTTTTTTCATGTAAGAAATTAAGTTATTTTTTCAAGAAACTCTTCTTCCATTTTGTTTAAGAGTTTTGTTTTGACGAAATTTCATTTTGCACAAGACTCTCTCTGTAATAACTTTAATGTCATAAAATGTTATTGTAAACACCTTGCTTGAGATTTTTCAATGGAATTCAGCATTGCGTTTGTTTGCAATATATTTTTAATTTATGTAAAGTTTGATTTCCCTTTATTCTTGGGGCCTAGATGTTTCCAATTCATGTGGAAAGTGGGTACGAGTCTGTGAATGAATTTGTTTGTCATTATCATAAAAGCCTTTTTTTTCTGTGATTTATCATAAAAAAAACCTCTACTACCATCATCTACATATAGAAATATATAAATCACCATACAATAGGGCATCTTTTTACACATTCTACACTATGCAATCAAATATGTTAGCTGTGGGGGCTAGTCAATATATTTTAAAGTGGCTAATTAACTTTCTCGTGCTCAAACAAGAACCTAATGATCTTTGATGCCTTTTTTTTTTTGTCACGTGGTGACTTTGTTTATCTCTTCTCTAATTTAAATAATTTAATTTGATTATTTATCCATCATTTTCTCTCATCTAAAATACACTAAAAACACTAATGATACAAAAACATCAACGACGCCCAAGTAAAATTCAATGCAAAGTTACAACATAATGAATGTAACAAAAGTTTATCTTATTTAATGTGACAATAATAATATTATCATTGTTTTTCTCTTTATTAGTGGAGAACTTAAGGAAATGTTTAATGATACATATGATATCCTTATTTGGTACTTAATTGCTAAAATTCTGCTTTAGCTTACTGCATGTAATTGGTTATCTTGCATGTCTATGAAGATGCCTTTAACATGGAATGATTCATGCCCATCCAATTTTCAAAAAGGAAAACAGCACTTGCTTCAATTCTGATTTACAAATGTGAGATATTTATTTGATGAAGAAATTAAAATAATATATATCAAAAGAATATGATTTAGATGAAGTCATATTTTGACTCATGTTCCATCATATATACTTCATCTTTTAAATGTTTTATATAGGTATTTTAGGAAATCATATTATACAGAATTTTGATTCCCTGCATTAATAAATGCATGCATTCACGAAATGACAACGTCTGAGACTATTTGATTGAGATCAAACGATGTCATTTTAAATGTCAAAATTTTAAAAAATTTAAATCAATCTGCTAGAAATAATCACTGTCCGATCTTTATCCATCGATCTTCAAGGTCGTATATAATTGTGTAAATACAGACTTTGCCAGATTGCAGTGAATCTGCGTTCTATCATAACAGACTAAATGATTTGATTAGACTTCTATAATGTCAGTGGTATACCAGTAAAATTCTGCTATGATGGTTACCAAATTGGTTTCTTTTAACACGCCAGAGATGATTGCTACGTAACTGTAAATCATCGATAATTCAGCCAGCAAATTATAAGTGCCAAAAGCTTGAACTGAGATTCTTGTTCTAAGTTCGATCTCGTGTATTCTTGTCTTGTTCCAACTTAGTATATACTATCTATGACAAGCAATGTTAAGCTGTGCTGAGATTTGTGAATGGGCTCATTCAAATATTGTAACGGGGAGAATGAACTAATTTTCTTATAATATTTTGTTTGAGGAAACTTCATTTTAAAAATTCCAAAATCTAAGCCTCTTTGGATGAGAAGGTGATGCTTTAAAGTCACCAAAACTCAAAGTCACTCAAGTATTTCCCTCCCAAAAGATAGATAATCCTTGTCTGCGTCTATGCCAAGCCGTTGAACTGCAGACACTTTTATACAGAGTTTTACAGAAGTTTACATACGTCTTGTTATCCTAATGTAACTGAAAAATTCTAGAAAGTATTCTTAATTAGAAGCATGTTGCCAATTAGCACTCCATCTAAGATATTACTAGTTTACAGTGCTGAAAGGAATGCCAGGTTCTCAAGAACTATATACTGGGTATTAGCAATGCAATAAATATTCAATGATTTAGAGGATATTCCAACATCTCCCATTAAGGGATGGAAAGGACCAATCCCAGAAGGTAGGTTTGTGTCACTTCTTTGCCTTGCTTTACTTTTCTCAGCATCAAAATATAGTGACTTAATTATGCACTTGTTGCAGTTGAAACATTTCTACAAAAGCTGTTCAAAAAATTAAAGGGGATTTCCTGTCACTTCTGCAAAGATATTCCCTCTTTTAAATATTGAATGATATACTATTTTTGATATTGAATGATTTATTTTGCCTTATTCTCAGGCATGTTGCTTCACACGCAATGCACTGCTCTTATTGCTATTAGTATGGACAAAACAAAACAACTATTATCAATTATTACATGAAATCACAAGAAAAAACATTTCACATAAAAGGAAAAGAAGCAACAAACAACGGTGTAAATTATATTATAATTATAATTTCAATAAAACATAACCTGATGCAATAAAGTTTTCGCATATGTAGGATCCGGTAAGGAGTTCCACCATTTTTGGCGTATTATATGCACCTTTACCCTGTTTTTTACACAAGAGACTGTTCCCAGGACTTGAACCCGTAACATTTCAGTCACGTGACAACAACTTTACCGTTGTGCCAAGAACCTCTCAAATTACAATTTCAATAGTTAAAAAAAATGATACTATTTTTGATAGTGAATCTCTTCAGGTATCTTAAACAGGTTCATAGAGGCCTAAGAGATGTCCATCAATGCACCTCATAGCTGCAACCTGTTCACAAGATAAATCACATCAAACTTTATCTTCATCAAAGTACTACTAATTATCAATGCTGTGAAATTTTTCCAAAACTAGTAGCATTGCATTGCATGATTTGATGACAGTACCTTGCCATGGACTTCATATTTGATAGGTCCATCAAGTTCAGCTCCTAATACCATTAGCTTAGTCACAGTACTATTGATATCAGTCACTGTAAAAGAAAGAAGTGAACTGTATCCCTTCTGCGTGCTTTGGTCACTGTCAATTTCAATTCAATCACAAAGAAACTCATCACTCACTCCACATACAACACGATATTCCAAACAAAATAGTAATAACATGTGAAACACTAACACATACACCGACACGGATATATTGACACCGAAAATTAAGTACAATATCAGTCAGATCGACTATACAAGTTTTAATGCATTTCTTACGAGTATTAATTTAATATGATCACAAGTGTGGTGCTGGACACCGGCTGATACTATCAGACACCAGACAGATCTTCAGTCAGAAGTGTCGGTGCTACAGAGACACATACTACTACTTGAGGTGATAAAATCTTCAAAACTAAGTTAATATTATAATTAGATGATAGTAACAAATTATCGAACAGGTGGAGGGCATTGTGATAAAGAGAATTATTACATGGGTGAATGCATGAGAGCAAGCTTAAGAGGACCAGATTGAAGTTCAGCCCAACGGAGAGTACAAACGTTGACTGTGAAGTCTAAGCCTTCTGAATAGAAACGTGCAGCTTTTGGAACGTCTTTGTGTAGTTGTAATAACCACCTGAACGACGCTGCCATCAGCGAACACTCTCTGTGTTTCCCAAACAAAACGGTTTGAATTTGGATCTCACTCACTTCGCTGCTTTCCAATTGGATTGGGTTCCTGTTTCAATTTGGGCTTGCAAAATTTAGGATCCAAATCTTGATAATTGCTCTTCTCCAATCTGTTTTTCTCATTCCCGTCAAATAGCCGAGTGTGAGTTAACTCACGTAGGTGTATTTTTCAGTACGACCAGAATGACAAAAACAAATTGGAGAAGACCAATTCTCCCAAATCTTTTCAAGTGACCCAAAATCATCTAGTGAAAGTTGTATATAAACTAGGAAATAATTTTTTTTTGTTTACAAGATTAACTGATTTATAGAATATTATTTTATTTAGATGATAAAATATAAAAAACAAATACTATAGACGTCACTTAGAAAAATCTAAAAAATTTTAATTCAATGATGAGAGTTTCGATGTGTAGGTCTCAAATTCAAATTTCTCATATGTCAATAATTCATGTGTTTGGTTAGTCCATAAAGAACTGTTTCAATTGAACCCCAACCCCTCTCTACCATGGACGATGAGATTGATTTCTCAAATTAGTCTATACTTGAACCATATATGGAGTTTTCAAAAATAAGTGAATATCGTGTTAACGATAATAATTTATAAAATATTTCATCAAGTTATTTGTTGAGAGATTTCATCAAGTTTATGGTTAATTGAAGAATTTTCAATATTTAAAAAACTAAGAATAATTAATATATAATTTGATTTAATAACTAATTATAGGAAAACCTCTAAAAAACAAATTATAGGAAAAATAAATAGATTTGATATCAGATGATACATGTAGAAGTTTTTTTTTTTAAGAACATGTGAGTGCATGTAAAAAATAGTATGAACCAAAATTATCTGACCTTTTGTTAAAAAATAAAAAGTGGTCTGACCTTTAAGAATATTCGCTCATATATTGTGAATATGCTATGAATCTTAATGCAGATATTCTTGCTGATTTTCATGGCATTAGAGTAGTTGGGATGATGGTTATAGAATTGTTATTTGTGAACTTGATTAATGACGGAATCCTAAATATTTCAGCAAATGTCTGGGTTTGACATATGAATTTCCAGCACACCTTATGTGAGGAAAATGTTTATAAGCATCATTTTACACTCACCAAAGGAATGCTTATAAAAAAGGTAAATATAGACTTTATGCGCTAGAACACATGCTCCTCAACTCTTCTAGCTGATGCTTTAGGTGCTCTTAGTTTTCTTACCTTGTTGTTATTTGCAATTCATATAGATAAAAAAGAGTCTTGTTGTCATTTGCAATTCATATAGATAAAAAAGAGTGTGAAATATATACTGGTTCCATTTATATACTAGTCCAACTGATATGAGGTGTTATTGAAATAACTAATTGTATGAATCTTGCAATGATTTGTATTGCTATGAACTCAATCCCACAATTAGTTTCCCCCAAAACTTATTCAATTCCCCATTCATATTACCCCTCTCTTTTGTAAGGTCTCTATTTTATCAACTCAAGTACGGTGATGTCCCACTAATGAAGTTAAGTTATGGACTGCCGTATTCCTGAATCAAGATGTGTGATTAATTAGAGACATGCATTGTTGGTCTAGCTGTGATGCATCACAATTTCAAGTTAGCATGTCAAACTGAAACAAGAGATGAACGAAAAAGAAAAATACTAATTAGAGTATCCAAAATTGTATAATTGTCTTTACCTCATAAGTCGATTTGATTCTTTTAGTTACATATCATGACAACATCTACATAGTATACAGAATAAACCCCCAACAAAAATATGTTACAGATACACGGTTAAGTTATGAACAACGCAAAAACTCACAGGGAAGGAAGAGAGACACTCAAGGAATGCAGAATTGTACTCATAATAACGACCCTCAACAAGATTCAAGTTCTAACCAACTTATTACCAAATTCTCTGATTTCTTAAACGCCTAAAAGGACCCTTTGAGGGTTCTCAAACGTGATCGCTGCCCTTTTGATCTTGCTTCGAGAAGCTTTGCTTTCAAAGTATTGTCTTTTGATCCTGAATGAACTTTGGAAGCCTCAGATATATCAAGATTTGCCATCCACTGCCTCACAGGGCTAGCTTGATTCCTCCATCCAGCATTGCTGCAAGATGCTTCACCATAATTATTATGTTCGGCATGTTTGTTATTGTTACCACCCTCTGATGCCAAAAGTTGACCCCTTATGAGATTATCAATAATGTGATTTTTACTGGTGCTGTGCAATTCACTTAAGTTGTTTTTTCTTTCAAAACCACCACTTTCAATAATTTCAAAGTGTTCTGGCTCTTCAGAGATTCCAGTTCCTTCGACTAGCCTTATATTTGTGGTCAACCCCTCCTCGGCATCAATTGACTGGGACTTCTTGTTTGAATTAGATGGGATATGATTTTTAAACCCTTCTCCAGGAACTGATTTTTTCTTCTTGACATTGGATTTCAACATCTCGTCAAGATTTTTGTCCACAATCTCTTCTTTCTGTACTTTAGCTCCCATGTGGCTTGGCTTGTTCAACTCAAAACAATGTGAATCACTGCCTACAGAATCGTCATCATCATCATCACCCACAGCTTGTGGTGCACTAATGGCGTCATTCAGTGGTACAGACTCTAACGAATTTCGGCGATCCCTTATCGCTTGATTTTCCGTACTCCTACTGTTTTGTTTAGCTTTAATAAAAGTCTCTATTTCAAGGCTTAATTTATCAACTATGGAATTTTTATCCATAAAACCATTTTGAGCTGCTTCCAGTTGCATTTGCATTCGTTCATCCAGCCACGATTCAGATATATGGAGTACTAAACGATCATGGTCAGCTCTCTGAACCCAATCCTTCTCTGACTTTTGTTTCAGTGTGTGCACCTCCTGCTCGTATTCATTTATTCCTCTCGCGAATTCATCACAAAGGTCCTCTAATAATTTCCTTCTTGCTCTCTCTTGCTCCAAGTCTTTTAGAGCACTAGTAAAAGAAGACTTCATCTCAGAAAGCTCCCGAGCTAGTTTCCTATGTATGCTCTCGGACCGTTTTCTTAATTTCCTCTCGTCCTCGAGTTCATCCCGCACAGATTGAACAGCGGCATGGAGTCGGTCTTGTTCCTTACTCTTCCT
>Ga0315915_1007506_pt1 | contig 13009 bp, 6 predicted proteins | sample MpolbnodulesMG_FD_207738 | JGI IMG/M metagenome (GOLD analysis project Ga0315915, IMG submission 207738) | Medicago polymorpha root nodule microbial communities from Los Angeles, California, United States - branched nodules | ecosystem: Host-associated > Plants > Roots > Nodule | place: USA... | reverse complement strand
CCCTAAAGAATGACCACTTATCAGTTTGGACTCCACTTATCATGCCAGTTTGGACACCATGCAAGTTTGGACTCCACTTATCAGCATCCTTCTATCTCCATGCCAGTTTACACCATCATAGACTGAGAAATTGGCATAAAATCAGCTAATCAAAAGAGGTCCAAAAGTTAGGGGGGTAAAAATATCCATTTTTTTAAAGGGGGCCAAAATCGCAACTTTTTAAAACATAAGAGGTGAAAAGTGCATTTAAGCCTAAAATAAATGACAAGAATTAAATATGCATGCAAAAATTAAATTAAAAATAAATGACAAATAAAATAAACATAAAATAAATTGCAATTTAAAAACAATCAAGAAAATAACAAAAAAAAGCAGTGGAAATGAACAAATAAAACAAATATTAAAATTTAGTGAGTTTTAAAAGAGAGAACACATTTTTTAGAATAAAAAGAGACACTAAAATAAAAAAGTGGTATGAAATATATTGAAAAAATAAACAAAAACAAAGGGGCTCAAGCATGATTAATCTGAACCACTTGATGAATCAGGAGGTCCAGATTCAATCACTGTATCAATTCATCACACCCAACAGATCAAATGATCCAAGGGTTTAAAAAACAGGAACACAATGATGAAAATAGACAACACTCATAGGATTTAAAGTCAAGCACACAGTAGCAGTTAGATCTGAAAATTTACAGGGCACGTTAGTAAGGCATAGGGTGGGAAAAGTAATGGTCTTTTAACATTTTTGCATGTCCAAACTCAAATTTAATTTTAACACTTTGGTTAAGTTAGAAGAGACTTGTATCATCTCATATAAGTGCTTTTGATTAGTTTAAGTTTTGTTTACTAAGCTTTTCTTTTAAGTCTTGGCTCCCCTGAAGTCAAAATTCTGGCTCCGCCCCTGCAAACTATGGTGCATAATCCTCGTCAACCCCCTTCAAACCAAATTTCAACTAAAAATTTAAATCTCTATTGGAATTTTGCAAATGAACTTCGGACTCATATCGATAAGGTCACTTCTCTCCGTTCATTTATTTATATTGTGATCATATTGTGTTTTCGTCATTCTTGTATATCAATTTCTGAATTTTTTGTTCTTTTTTAATTTTCAATAGATTGTGAGTAGGACCAATTGACTATTGAAATAAAAAAATTGCACAAAATGTGGATTGAATGATATTTTTACAATTATATCTTGAATATCTTGATTCTAACTGCTTTTATTGTTAATGTTTCTTTCCTCGATACACAATCGAGGATTTCAATATTTGTTCGATGATTAAACGGCTCATGTTTTGATATGTATTTTAATTTCGATTTGGTGAAATTAAAATTTAGGTTATATGATCTTCATCCAACGTGTCTCTTGGTTGAGTAATTGCGTACAACTTGTATTTGATGATCAATTTGAGATTAGATTTGATGAAAGTTAAATTAAGATTTGTTCAATCGTCATCCAACACAATCTCTTAATTGCATCACTATGTGTTTTCTCTGATATGAAGGAATCCGGGTCCGTATTAAAAATAAACCCTTATAGTTATATTGTGCAAAAAGAATTGTGTTAATTTATCTTTTGTAAATATTCTCAAATTGAATGTATAAAATCTTATATGAAATTTTACAATGTTACAAAATAATCTCGACCTTAGATAAAAAAAAATATATTCGGCTTTCCTGAGTTTTTCTAGCTTGTAGTTTTTTCCCGTCAATATATAGAGTTTTTGTTCAATTGAAATTGCAATCAATATGGGTAGGGGAGGGGAATAGCAAGTATGATAAGTGGATTGATTTCATGACTCGCTTGCCCTGTTATACAATCTAAGTGCTATAATGTCTTAGTTGCTTGTATACCAATTTCATTTTAATTTCTGTTAATGGATTATCTTTATTAAGCATTGTTGTGCATAATAATAAATAAATAAATAAATTGCAGAACTACTTGCACTTGCCTTACAAACTAATTTTGAAAAATGACTCATGAGCTCTGCTTGCACTTCTTGTGATCCAGTAGGAGTATTCTCCCTGCCTTTGTTTTTGCAATCATTCTTTTGATCATCAGTGGATTGGTAGAACTGTTCAACCTCCTTTGCTTCCTTTTTTTTTTGTTGACAAGAACCTCCTTTGCTTCCTTCTCAAGCTGCACTCAACACATGACACAAAAAATGTTCAAATTTAATAACATTATTATTTTTTTGGCGGTGGCCGGGGTTTGAACCCCGAACCTTGCATATTTTATATTCTATGCATTATCCATACCAACTGAGTTAAGTTCACGAGGACAATTTAATAACATTATAAGCATAACAGCAAATTTATTCTTGACAAAGATAATCCCTTGACAGAAATTAGTAAAAAACAAACAAATGAGATATTGTACAAGAAGGAAACAAGATGTTCCTCCATTCCTCTAATACGATAAAAATAACAAGATTAATTAAAATGCGATAAAAATAAAAGAGTAAATTACACTTCCCCCTAAGAGAAGCCCTTTTATTTTAAAATATACATTTTCCTCCCTTTAAAAGTAAAATTTATTCCCTTCTCCTATGAGATGCTTGAATTACAACCCTCTCCCTTAATAATTACATATGCACTACATTTTAATCTATTTTAACATAAATAAATATTTTTATGATATATACTAATTTTGAACCACCATTTAAGAAAAATAAATTCATTTCTTTATAATGTAAATATCAATAATAATTAAATTTAAAATTTTGTCATTAATTTTATAATTTAGAGTATAAAATTCACTTTTAAATAACCATACTTTATCGACTTTAGTAATTTTTCACATATTTTAATTTTATTTTGGGCTGTTTCATATTTTATAATAGGGTTTAAAACTATAAGTTAATGAAATTTGAATAAAAATAGCGAAAAATATGTATTCAAATTTTGATATATTAAAATTGGCCTGCAATACTATTTTCTTCGAGAGTGTTAGATTTTTTTATTTTTTTTGCTAGATTATTAGAAATAAAAAAAAACTTATTGAGGGAGTAAAATGTAGATTTTAACATATGATAGAAGATAAATATAATTCAATCTTCTTTTAGGAGAAGAGTGTGAAAAGTTTTATAATATTGTTTGGATACGAGGGAAGGAGAGTGTATATTTTAACATAAGAGGGGAGAAAAATATAATTCAAGCATCTTTGAGGAAAAGAGAGTGTTATTTAATCACAATAAAATGACAAAAAGCAAGTGAGTCTTGAAATGTTCCCCTCCCCTTCCCATATTGATTGAATCCAAATTTAACCAAAAATCTATAAACTGATGGTAAACAAACTAGAAGCAATAGCTTGTTTGAATGTCAGCATAAATATTCAAACATTTAACTTAATGATGAACTGACAAGAGAAAAGAAAACTATATCCTACACCAACATTCAACTTCATATTGTATTTTGCAAAAAGGAGTGCTCATTATGTTGTTACAAGAACATGAAGATTTTGTAACATTCTAAAATTTCTATTAGAAATAAGGTTTCATCTTAATTTGCGATTATGTATAAATGATAAATTAACAGATTTTTTTTGCACGAGGGAACTATAAGGGTTTATTCTTAAATATAAATACATACTTCTTTCAATTCGGAAAAACACACAATCACGCAGTCAAGAAATCACATTGAATGAAGAACATACAACCAAATTTAATTTTAAAATATGAGTTGTAAGCAATATTGAAGTAAGTATATGACTTCGGATGAAGATTGAATAAACTAACATTTAATCTCATCGGATCCAATTAAAATACAACTCGAAATATGAGTCGTTTAAGTTTCAAACATAGGTCAACATCTTAGACGTATAAAAAAAAAAATTAATGATACCCTTTTTTTTATTAGCAATAACGATACCCGATCTACATAGTTTTTTTCGACAAGATATCTATATAGTTGGTATTGACATTTTTATATTGCAAAAACATATAAGTGATATTAATTAGGGTTTATTTGAAAAGAAACTATAAATGTGGTTGGTAATATGAAAAGGGCTTATGTTATGGGTAAAACTGTTGTCAAATCGGTGCTGATATTTAGGATTAAGAAGTTCAACATAAGAATCGTAACAATATCATCCAAGTGACATTTTGTGTAATAATTCAATTTTAATATTGAATAAATAGTGAATTTAGTCTTTAAACTATGTTTTTCTCATCAATTTAGTGCTAAAACTTTTGAAATCAACTAAAAGATCCCTAAGTTATTCTCAGATCTAATTATTTAGTACCTCGATAAACATAATTGGTTGTTTTTTAATCACTCAATAAACAATTAGTCTCCGAATTTTTATACAAAACAACCAATTATTATTGTTCTTCAAAAATAATTGGTAGTTTTTTATGAAAATTCAGAGACTAAATATTGTTTATTGAGTGATTAAATAGTTGGATCTGAGAATAGTTAGGGACTAAATTTATGCATTTTTCATAGTTTAATAACATTTTAGTCGATTTAATAGTTTATGAACTAAATTGGTGACAGAGTGATAATTTAAAAACTAAATTTATTGTTTATTCTACAATATTCAATCGGTCCTACTCTCAATTTCATGACAATCTTGTTAATTTAAATAGAGAATTTGATCACAATTAAGATGGTGAAAATGATACAAAAGAATGATGAAAACACAATGTGATTAAAAACAAAGAGAACAAAATATTGAATTATGAGAAGAGAATTGTGATCTACCTTATCAACTTCGTTTTGAAGTCTACTGGCAAAGGTACCTATAGCGGTTCAAATCTTCAGTTCAAATTTGCTCCATTGTTTCAGTGAATCGGCGCAGCTGAATTCTATACAAATGAATAGGGTTGCAAGAGTGTCTGTTGGGTAGCTAATGATACAATCTTATTAACCCTAGTCCTTTATACTAGCGTTGACAGTGAAAATAAGGACCCGTTTTATTCGGGATTATTGATTTTACTACATCCTCATTATTACAAGAAAAGTTCAAAAGTACTTGTAGTAAATAACCTTGTGTTACTTTTACGTAATTATTCCTATCAGAAAAAATTGGAAAATTGTCTTATAATTAGGGTTGCAACAGTGTTTGTTGGGCACGATAATAGTTATGAATGTGTAACTAATGAAACACTCTTGTTAATAATCATTTACTAGTGTAACACTAAAACTAAGGTCCAGAGTTTTAGGGCCCGTTTGTTACGGATTAGAATAAAAATGATTTTCACATGAAATAATTTAGAGATTGTATTTTAGAGATTTTATGAAAAATCAGAATCTATTTTACGTTTGTTTATCATGATAAAAATAACTTTTTTTAAACAAATAATTTAATTTGTTTGGATACAACTATATATAAGAGATTTTTTGTTACAAAATTAGTTCAATCTTTTAAACCATATTTTCTCTCTCCTCTAAAAAAAATCTATTTTTTGAGAAGCTGCTCTTAACAACTTCTCATTTGAAGCTGTTTTTTAGATTCTGATTTTTTTTAAAAATTGTAACAAATAGATGCAAAACTCTTAAAAGTGATTATATTTTTTTTATACAAAAAAGTGATTTTTTTCCTGAAAAAAGCTATAACAAATGAGTTCTTATTCAATATCTTTTTATTTTTGAAGAAGGCTTGTTCAATATCTTCATTTGCATCATCCACCTCGGGTTGAATAGAACTTGCTCTCGAGTTTATATTTAGTCCTTCATCAAAATATGGTGAAAGATCAACAATATTGAGTGATGTTGAGACACCATAAGTACTTGACAAATCTATCTTATAATTGTTATTGATTTTCAATACTATTTAAAGGGGATTTTTCTAACCCGTGCAAGACATTTGTTATTCCTTAAGTTGTGCAATCTTGCACATGGTAAAAAACTGTGCAAGATTGCGCAGCTTAAGGGGTAAGAAATGCACAATTTTTTTTTGGTTTTCTAAGTCTTATTAATGGTTAATTAATTAAATGACTCATTAATAAAACTTTAGAAAAACCCAAAAAATTAGGCATTTGTTATTCCTTAAGTTGTGCAATCTTGCACCGGTTAGAAAAACCCTTTTTCAAAGAGAGCATCAACTATTTGAGACAACCAGACATTTGGTTTGTTCTTTTTGTAGATACCTCCATACCGAATCTTTCATTTTAAAATTTTGTTGCCTTTTGTGTTTTGTTTCATAAATTATACTTAAACAATTTTTTGCATCTTCTTAATTATTTTGTTCAATGTTTTACATCTTTTTAAACACTCAAACTAATTTCACGAGTATTAAGAAAAATAGTTGTAATAGTCTCGTGGATCCTATTTATAAAAAACATTTGAGTCAACAAATGTTAATGTATTTGGTCCGAATTCTTAACCAGATACATCACATTTAGTTGACCTAAATGTTTCTTATAAATAGGATTCGGGGAGTACTAAATTGATTACTTTTACGTTTTTTAGATTATTTTTGTAAAGAAATCATGCATGTAAAATTTTGAAATCAGTCTTATATTACGATGAAAGAAAAAGTGGTAAAAAGTTTTCTAATTAGGGATGAAAGAAGAATGATGGTTCAAAAAGAAGAGAATCTACTCTCTAAATCTCAAAAAAGAATACTCAATTTCATAAACTTTAAGATTAAAATACTTGAAAGAATTGACCTTATTTATTCTAATCATCAATGCCAAAATATAGTTGAAATAGTAGCAGTAATTGATGCATCAAGAGAAACATGATTTTGTAGAATTTGAGAATACAACAAGATTTCTATAAAAGTTTAGAAATATCACTAGACCTTTTAAATGAATACGACAAGACTTTTCACCGTAAAAAAAAAATCTTTTCAAATCCTAATTGAACAAATTGGTGTTTTATGCAACCGTTGAGATTACTATGAAAGTTTTGACAAACATCCACCCACATGTCTAACTCAATCAAAACTAAAACACAACCCTATTACATTCTTTGGCAAGCGAATCACACAATTCTCTTCTTTTCGCCATTATTTTTTCTGTCCTTGGCCTTAATGTTGTCTTCATGAGTATCAACACTTGCTCCTTCTTGAACTTCTAGTGAATTTTTAACAAACATATACAATCTCCATACGGTGTAGTCGCTCTGAAAATTACGCTTAAAAATATTTGTGAGTATCTAATTAATACTTGCTAAACAAAATCAAAACTTTACAGATAAGATTAGACATACAAAATTAGTAAATGAAAGCAAACAACATTACTAGCAAAAGGTAACAATGACAAACCTCAGCTTCAAGGTCAAGGGTGACCATATCAATACTATGTTGGAAATTTGGATTATTCTCTTTAACAATCTCTAATGCCTTGAGGAGGTTATGAGGGGACAACTTGGGGATGGCATTCGCAAGTCTGGACTTCTCCGAAAGTGACAGCTTCCTACATTATTCTCAACAACAGAACATAATAAACAACATAATTCCATAACATGACCAAAAGGAAATACATCATGAATTCTCAGTGGCCTATTTAGAGGAACAAACTAGGTTGCTATAAAATATAACATTGAATAGTGGGTTATTCGATCTTGATCAGATAATTCAGATCCATGACAACGTAAGCGTGTCGATGATATCTAAATTTATAAAACTCTTACCGTAAGCGGGTCCAAGATTAAAATCAATTCGTTACGGGACCAAACACTAAACTAACAATGTCATGTAGCATTATTTTGGCAATTTGAACATGAGACTACAAAAATGAAAATAATGGGTGATTCTTTCACAAACCTGCACTGTGCAATCATTGTTGTTTTGAGACTTCTCAAAGCCGTATCAACCTTGGACAGCTGGAGCAACAAAAATTAAATGCATAAGTTAATCATCTGATATATTTCTTATGATAACCATACAAGATTAAATTTAAACACAACTCTGCAAAACAAAAGTGATGATGAACCAACCTCAGTACTTAATTCTATAGTCTTGTTTGCATAAGTGGCTTCTAGAGCAAGCTTATTACTCAATTGCTTATGAGCTTCTTCCTTTGAAAGTTCACTCTCCTGAAATAATCAAATAATAATAATAACAACAACAATAATAATAATATTAATAAAAAATAAATTGCAGAAGTACTTGCACTTGCCTCACAAGCTAATTTTGAAAAATGGCACATGAGCTCTGCTTGCGTTTCTTGTGAAGCACGTTGCAGCGGCTTCTTAGATCCACTCGGAGCATTCTCCCTGCCTTTGTTTTTGCAATCATTCTTTTGATTATCAGTGGATTGGTAAAACTGTTCAACCTCTTTTGCTTCCTTCTCAAGCTGCACTCAACACATGACACAAAAAATGTTCAAAATTAATAACATAGCAGCAAATTTATTCTTGACAAAGATAATCCCTTGACAGAAATTAGAATACAATTTGTAAAAACAAACAAATGAGATATTGTATAAGAAGGAAACAGGATGTTCCTTCATTCCTATATGATAAAAAGATTACACTCCCCTCCCTCCCCTTTTAAATTTATGTTAAAATATACACTTCCCTCCCTTGAAAAGTAAAATTAATTCCTGAATAATTAAATATGCACTACACTTTAACCTATTTTAACATAAATAAACTCATTTCTTTATAATTTAAATGTCAATGATAATTAAATTTAAATATTTTGTTATTAATTTTATAATTTAGAGTATAAAATTCACTTTTAAATAACCATACTTTATCGACTTTAGTAATTTTTCACATATTTTAATTTTATTTGGGTTGTTTCATATTTTATAACAAATTGCAAAAATTATGAATACAAATTTGATTATATTTAAATTGACCCGCAATACTATTTTTCTTCGAAGTGACGTAAATTAGGTTTTTTTGCTAGATTATTATAAATATTTTTTTTATTGAGTTAACATAAGAGAGGAGATAAATGTAATTCAAGCTTCTCTGAGGGGAGGAAGTGTAATATTTTCTAATATGTTTTGAATACGAGAGGATGAAAGTGTATATTTTAACATAAAAGGAGAGATGAGTATAATTCAAGCATCTTTAAAAGAATAAGAGTGTAATTTACTCAAAATAAAATGACAAAAAGCAAGTGAGTCTTGAAATCAATCCACTTACCATACTTGTTGTTCCCCTCCCCTACCCATATTGATTGAATCCAAATTTAACCAAAAATCTATAAATTGATGGTAAACAAACTAGAAGCAAGCTTGTTCAATTGAATGTCGACATTAAAACATTTAACTTATTGATGGACTGGCAAAAGAAAAGAAAACTATCCTACACCAACATTCAACTTCATATTGTATTTTGGAAAAAGGAATGCTTACATCTTAAGAATTATGTTGTTACAATGACATGATGATTTTGTAATATTTCAAAATTTCTAATAAGGTTTCATCTTAATTTGCGATTATGTATAAATGATAAATTAACAGAAAATTTTTGCACGAGAAAGGGGTTTATTCTTAAATATAAACCCATACATACTCCTTTCAATTCGAAAAAACACACAATCACGCAGTCAAGAGATCACATTGGATGAAGATCATACAACCAAATTTAATTTTAAAATACAAGTTGTAAGCAATATCGAAGTCTGTACATGACTTTGGATGAAGATTGAATAAACTAACATTTAATCTCACCGGATCCAATTCAAATACAACTCGTAATATGAATCCGTTAATTTTCGAACATAGGTCAACATAGACTTCACATCAACAAAATAAACATTAACGATACCATTTTTATATCTATATAGTATAGACATTTTTATATTGCAAAAACATTTAAGTGATAATAATTAAGGTTTATTTTCTTCATAAAAAAAAATTAGGGACTAAATTAGGGTTTTATGAAAATTTAGAGACTAAATATTGTTTATTAAGTGATTAAATAGTTGGATCTGAGAATAGTTAGGGACTAAGTTTATGCATTTTTCATAGTTTAGAGATATTTTAATCGATTTAATAGTTTATGAACTAAATTGATGATAGAGTGATAATTTAAAAACTAAATTTACTTCGTATTCTTCAATATTCAATCTGTCCTATTCTCAGTTTCAGAAAATTAAAAAGGAACAACAAATAGAGAATTTGATCACAATAAAGATGGTGAAAATGATATTGTATAGATCCATGAAAATACAATGTGATTAAAAAAAAATAAAAATGAACAATATAAGAATTATGAGAAGAGAATTGTGATCTACCTTGTCAACTTCGTTTTGAAGTCTACTGACAAGGAACCTATAGCGGTTCAAATCTTCAGTTGAAATTTGCTCCATTGTTTCAATGAATCGGCGCAGCTGAATTCTATGCAAATGAATAGGGTTGCAATAAATAAAACCCTAGTCATTTATACTAGCGTTGACAGTGAAAATAAGGACCCGTTTTATTCGGGATTATTGATTTTACTACATCCTCATTATTACAAGAAAAGTTCAAAAGTACTTGTAGTAAATAACCTTGTGTTACTTTTACGTAATTATTCCTATCAGAAAAAAATTGGAAAATTGTCTTATAATTAGGGTTGCAACAGTGTTTGTTGGGCGATAATGGTTAATTGGTTATTATTATGAATGTGTAGCTAATGAAACACTCTTATTAATAATCATTTTCTAGTGTAACACTAAAACTAAGGCCCCGTTCCTTAAAAAAAGATTAAATAAGAAAATAGTCTCCCTAAATATACCAATATTTGATTTTAGTCTTCATAAAACATTTTTTAGGCTTTTGGTCCCTCTAAAATTTTTCATCCATGAAATTAGTCCCTGCTCTAGTGTAATACTCAATGTAGAGAGGGACTAATTTCATAGATAATTTTTTTTTAGAGGGACAAAAACCTAAGCAATATTTTAGAGGGACTAAAATCAAATGTTGGTATATTTAACAGGACCATTTACTTATTTATCCCTTAAAACTACGGTCCCTTTTAATTCAATATCTTTTTATTTTTATTTTTGAAGAAGACTTGTTTAATATCTTGATTTGCATCATCCCCCCGGGGTTGAATAGAACTTGCTCTCGTGGTTATATTTAGTCCTTCATAAAAAAATGTTGAAAGATCGACAACATTGAATGATGTTGAGACAACATAAGTACTTGACAAATCTATCTTGCAATATCATTGTTATTGATTTTCGATACTAGTTTGAAGGGACCATCAACTTTTGGAGACAACCAGACATTTAGTTGATTTGGTTTGTTCTTTTTGTAGATATATCTATACTAAATCTTTCATTTTAAAATTTTGTTGATTTTTGAGTTTATCTTGGTTTTTTTTTTTGAAGAGGCTAAAATGTAATATATAATACCACAAAAAGTGTCAACCAACACAAGAAGTGTTTAGAAAGACATCAAAGATCCAAGAAAAAGAGAGAAAAACAAGAGCCAACAAAGAGCAAAAGGAAAAACTTAAGTTACAATAGAGAGGAACATTATAGGATTTTGCCTCCAATCATTGTAGTGAAAATCGAAGGAGACAAACTTCAATTTTAACCAGCAAAAAACTAGAAGTTTAACCTCCAATCATTGTGCTTATCATGGTTAGTTTTGTATCTTCATTTGTGTTTCTTAAATTGTACTCAATCAATTTTATGCATCTTATTTCTTTCGTTCAATGTTCTACATCTTCTTAAAACTCTCAAACTAACTTTACGAGTATTGAGAAAAATAGTTGTAATAGTAAATTTGTTACTTTTACATTATTATTCCTATGATTAAATATGATTATATTTGTAAAGAAATCATGCATGTAAAATTTTGAAAACACTCTTATATTATGGAAGAAAGAAAAAATGGTAAATAGTTTTTTAATTAGGGATGAAAGAGGAGTGATGGTTCAAAAATATTCTACATCTTCTTAAGACCCTCAAACTAACTTCACGTGTATTGAGAAAGATGTAATAGTAAATTTGTTACTTTTATGTTTTTGTTACGTTATGATTCCTATAATTAAAACATGATTATTTTCGTATGAAAATCATACATGTAAATTTTGAAAACATTCTTGTATTATGAAAGAAAGAAATTTTTTGAAAACAGTCTTGTATTATGAAAGAAAGAAAAAGTGATAAATGGTTTTTTAATTAAGGATGAAAGAGGAATGATGGTTCAAAAATGTTCTACATCTTCTTAAGACCCTCAAACTAACTTCACGTGCATTGAGAAAAATAGTTGTAACAGTATATTTGTTACTTTTACGTTATTATTCCTATAATTAAATATGATTATTTTAGTAAAGAAATCATGCATGTTATTTGGTAAATTGGGGATGGGAGAAGTACCAACTTTTGGCTCGATAAATGGGTTTCGAGTAATATTTCTCTCTTCTCTTCTGCTAATCAATCTTATGTGGATACTACTATTTCAGTCAGGGATGCTCTTAATACTTCTAGTGAATGTGATCTAAATTTTTTGATCGATAACTTGCCTGTGGACATTGTTAACTAGATTTTTGCCCTTCCAACCCCTTCTGATTTTGATGGTCCAGACACTGTAGGATGGGGAGGAACTAGCACTCTCCAGTTTACTGTCCAAAGTGCTTACAATTTGCAGCAAGAGACCTCTTTGGCTGTGGGAGGTGATTAGAAGACCTTATGGAACTGGAAGGGTCCCCATCGTATCCAAACATTTATTTGGTTGGCCGCTCATGGAAGGATCCTTACCAATTATTGTCGTAGCAAGTGGGGGGTTGGTATCTCCCCTACTTGTCCTTGTTGTGCGAGAGAGGATGAAACGGTCATTCATGTCCTTCGTGATTGTGTGCACGCCACTCAGGTATGGCTCAGACTTGTTTCGTCTAATTACATAACTAATTTCTTCTCTTTTGATTGCAGGGAGTGGATTTTTAACAACCTTAACAAAAAAGGGATTGGAGATAATCCTGCTACTTGGCAGACTACTTTCATGACAACATGTTGGTATTTGTGGAATTGGCGAAACAAATCTATTTTTAAAATAGGAGTTCAAAGACCATGCAATCCAACACTGGTAATTCAAAAGTTTACTAGAGAAATAGAAGACAATACAAAGCTGGTGCATAAAAGTCCGCATCAAAAGGAAACTAT
>Ga0315915_1007503_pt1 | contig 13010 bp, 10 predicted proteins | sample MpolbnodulesMG_FD_207738 | JGI IMG/M metagenome (GOLD analysis project Ga0315915, IMG submission 207738) | Medicago polymorpha root nodule microbial communities from Los Angeles, California, United States - branched nodules | ecosystem: Host-associated > Plants > Roots > Nodule | place: USA... | reverse complement strand
GGGTGCACTGAGGCAATTGGTTTGATTTGCAAGTTAAAATAAAATGGTTAAGGAAAAATTGGTTTAAGAAATAATATGGAGAGGTGACTAGGTCATTCGATTCATCTGCTCATCGCTCATTAGCAACTTGTTTCTTAAGTCTACGAATGCTATAAAGTTAACGACAAATTAACAAAATAGCTTAGGTCAATCCCTTGATCCTAAGCCCTCTTTTCTAATTATAACTCCCTAATCCCTTAGGTGAACCTATAATCATCAAAGGTTTTAAGTCCGTTAATTCAATTATCACAACCTAACAACGTTCCATCCCTAGATTGTCCGTTAGATTGAACAGTATAGATATTTCTGAGTTACACGCTAGTGTTAATAGTCATATAAACTCTTGAATCAATTATATTGGGTCAGAATCATAAAAGCATTAAGAACGATTTATACTGAATAAACTAGAATGACATTCATAAAGATTAAGAGTTACTGGTTACATAAACATGAGCTAGAACATAATCATCTCTTGACCTAATCACAAAGGATCTAGCTACCCATGGCTAAAGCACAAATAACTAATATGAAAGAAGGATTCATTACATGAAATTGGTAACCAGATATGAGTTTTGATGGTCTCCCACCTTCTCTACAGATCTCCAGCTCCAAAAGTCAGTTTCTTTCTCCAAAATTCCGAACCCTTCCTTCAAAAAACAACTTCCCTTTTATAGGAAAATTCCTAGAAACGCTAAAATTGTACTCCGATGCTGTAAATCGAAGCACGATGGCTTCACTTAATTCAAATCACAACTAGCGCGTCTGCTAAATCGGAGCCCGATTTTGTCCCATCGGAGCACGATTTTTTACGAGACAAAATGTCTCAAAGTTGCAAGAAAATTGTAGCCCGATGCTTAAAATCGGAGCACAATTTCTTCTTTGCTTGCCAAAATCAAATGTGTCATTTGTAGCTTCTAACTCATGCAAAATCACCTGAACTCAGCTTAAAAGTACATAAAAACTATAACAAAAGTGCTATATGACCTAGTGTCATCAACTACAATAAAAACCAAGATCTTCAATTAATGAGAATTAATGAATAACCTGTTTGACAACATCAGAAGCAGATTCAGTAACCTTAGCAACCTTTAGTTGAATCTTTTCCACAGGTTCAGATAGGGAAATTGGATCCTAAATTATATAAAAAAAAACCCATATCAGACCATCAATGTTGTAGACATAAACTAAACAGAGAAATATGTTACTTGTTTTACTTGACATAAAAGACTGGATTCTCCAGTGTGCATAGGGTGTTTGCCCTTGTCCATCAACCTACTAAGAGAGACACTTTCCTGATGAATGTGGAAAAATAAATTAAGTTAAAGTCTAGCTTATAAACTACATTTAGACAACTAAGAAGAATTTTTAATTCGGAATGAAACCCTCCAGATTAAACATACATTAGTTAGCTTGGAGAATGAGGCTTCTTCCTTGTCCCACTTTGACATAAACTCCTTGATGATTGCAGGGTCAAGACATATCTTGCGCACACAAAAAGTCTGTTCAAATTGTGGACTGAAATCTGCTTTGGTTTCCACTTTGAATAAATAGGTCTTTCCAATAAGTGCAGCAAGCTCAGGTGCAAGCTGACCCTCCTGGATAGCCTATCAAAAATATATACCATTTATAAAACAATCATATAAGAAAATGGATTAGAAAAATAGTTATATCAAAAAAAATTGAAAACTAAATGCTTACCACATCATGCTCAGATAAGAGATCAGCACAACTCTTATTCAAGAGTGTAGAGCAATCTCTGTCAAAGATTAGCAGAGTTGCACAATCTGTCTGGTCAATGGCCCTCACCCTCAAGCAATACCTAAGAAAAAGTATTAAAAATTAGTGTTAGGTGGTGGGGACTTATTTGACCTCTAATGTCAAAAATTCATTCACAATAACCATATGTGTAAAATATTTTACCTAGGAAAAACCTTTTTAACGTGCTTATCGCACTTTTCACAGAAGAACATAGATGAGTCTGGTATGACAGCCTTTGAACACACAGGCAGTGTACCAAAAGTTTTCCTTGTTCACAACTCTCTTGATGATACCAAGAACAACAAAGACATAATCCTACCAACAAAATACCAATACTTATTAATTTTAAATGGGACTTGAATATGACTAAAACATAAAATTAAATAAGTAACATCAAACTAATGTACTTGCATAAAATCTTAAATAAAATTATAATTTGAAGTTTTGTTATTTGTAAAAAAACATAAGAAATGGCAGATATCATTGTTAAAACACATATGATTGTCTATCAATGAGATTTGAAAAACAAAACTGACAGCAATAGGTTAATAACTCACTGTAGAGGCATCCTTAAGGCCTTGCATGGTAGTTCTAGGAGTATTATACAGAAACTCGTCCTTTTGGTCAACTTTGGGATCAGGAAGCAGCTGTGTTAGAGATAGTGGTGAAGGTGTGTCAGGAGTCTCAGCAAGCCTAAGACACAACATAAAAACTTTTTAACAAACTGCAATAATTGTAACTTATTGCAAATAAAACAAATATTTAAGGAAACAAAATTTCAAAGTCAAACATATGAATATCTATTCCTCATGGTCAGACCATCAACACATGTTGGGTTGTAAATAACTCGTGTACAATTCAAACAGTTCTGGACATGAAGCTTGTCTATAATGAAAAGGATATGAATGATATCAACTTAAAGTGTTCACATAAAAAAAATACAGTAATAAAACTACACTGTTGGCTTTAAGAATCAAAACACATTTCTATTGTGAAACTGACCTTGGAAGTGTTTTGCTTTAGCAAGTTGAATGATAACAATAGCATTCTGGATATCCCTACTTGCAATAAAATTGTTTAAATCATCCACATAGCTACCAAACAGAGTGCATTGAACCTTATGCCTTAAATAAAAAAACATTTTATATAAGTAACATAATTATAACTCCAACCAAAAAAATACTAAATCATGACTTAGAAAATTACCCAAGTGATTCCAACTCAATGAAATTCAACTTGTAAGTCTTACCACCCTTTTGTATTTCCCTTTCACTACCAACACCAGTCAAGAATCCACAGAGGTCTGAAATAAACATAATAAATAAACTACTTCAATAATCATGAATTATACAATACATTGGAGTAAAACCAAAAAATAATATTAACAAATAATATTACCAGGCAAGTAATCTGTATCATAAGACCCTCCAACAATTTCAGGGATTGAAACAAAATTATATGGAGACTTAGTGATTGAGAAAGTTGGGAGAAAAACAACCATACTGCCAAACTGAAAGTTCAGTTTGAAGGGGTGTCTAGTGGTCCTATAGTTACCCCCATTGTTAGCCACCCCCATATTCTCAAAGCTAAAGCATTTCCCTTCAAAAATGTCGTTTTTGAACTTGTACAGAAGGTTTTTTTTTATAGAAGCATGAATTTTGTTTCCTGTTTCATCCATCAAAACCATTTCACTCGAAAATGGCAAAGTGTTCCTCTTAAAGTCAAAAACTTGCCATAATCGAATGACCCTAGCCTTGATATTCCAAAAAAATTTCTCAGTTGATATTTCAAAAATTGGTGAAAACTCAGCAAGATTAGCCATTTAAGATTGTTTCGAAATTGTGTTGTTGTTTGAAAATCAAAAGTTTTAAAACCACAAATGTAAACTAAGATGCAAGTAGAAATGAAATTGAGGGAGAAAGAAAGCAATGCAATGTGAACAATTGGCAATGCTGGGGCAAGTCTGAAGAAACACAGTAAGCCCCCTTTTATACTAACAACTTAGGGTTTGGGTATAATTTAAAGAATAAAATTTGAGATTGATTTTGGGGGGAAAACAAAGGAAAACGAATTGTGGAATAAAATTTGAGATTGATTTAGGGGGGAAAACAAAGGAAAACGAATTGTGGTGAAATTTTTTACCTCTGATTTTGAATTTTAACTCATCCTTATCTTCAATTGCTTCCTCCAAGACTGATTATAAGAGATTTGCTTTGGACAAATTCTGATTTCAACTGGGTTGAAATCTCCCATGAATGGCAAATAATGTTTTTGGGTGATGAGCGACGGTGACGGGTTGGAGATTCCTTCATCGATTGGGAAAGATAGTTGCTGGGATGATCAGATGTGGTTTTGATGGGGTTTGTCTCATAGCAAGCAATTTGGTAGATATGGAGTGTTAGGGTTAGCGATTCGGCAGAGATGAAGGAAAAGAGTTTCTCTTTTCAGAAAATGCAATTAATGGCACTGGAAAATCTGAAACGGGTTGGACTGCAGAGCTGGGCCGGGTTCAAAAATGGGCCGAATTTTGAATTGGATTTTTGTTGTTTTGCTGAAAAAAGGCCCGATAGCAACCTTTCTTGGAGGGAAATCAACTTATTCAAATTTTTGTTCCATAAATTGAATTTTGATGATTTTTAAAATGTGAAAAAATGTGGATTACATCATTTTCTGCTCCTACTTACTATTTTTGATGATAAAATGAGCTTTATAGAAGTGATGATTTGGCATTGGGTGCTTAAGAAATTGACACATTGGATTGGGGTGCTTGTTTTTGCTATTTGTTGCTTCATGTTTGTATATTATTGAGATTAACTAAGTTGGTTACGATGTCTAGGGACCTAACCTCCCTCCGTCTAGAGTGTGTGAATCACAAATTCCTAACATAAATCTTACAAATGTCTAATCAACATGTTGTTCAATTTGTTTAAAAAAATAGTGGTCAGATTCGTCACTTCAGAGACCACCTATAGTCGATTTGAGCAAACATCAACAAATATTTTTTATTTTCTTTGATAGATGAATGTGATTAACAAGTGTGGATCTCACATTAATACATCACGATTGACATTTGACCATATATGAAAGAAATAACTTTGATTGTTAGACTAAAAATTTTGGTTTGTGAACTTTCTATTGGTTTCTAAAAATTCTATTATATTTGCAACGTTAGTACATATATCAAATTGTGGATGAAAGTGTCCAAACTCATGATTCTTTTGATTACAGTATCTTAATTTTAACATTTGAATGAATGTAAGAAGAAAAAAAAAAAACTATCACGCCTTTATACATTTATTTTCTTTTGAATTTCACGTGAGTTTACCAAAATAGAAAATGAATTCACATAATATAACATTCACTTAATTTTTTTTGTTGTTGGTGAATTCACATAATTTCATTTGATAATAAAAAACATGTTATCTACCAAAAAAAAGCATGTTGAATAAATACAGTACAAAAAATAAATTAAAAACAATTGAATTTTTTCATTTTCAGTAAAAAAGAGAACATTTTTTATTTGTAAACATTCTCAGACCGGTCCCCTTTCAACTTTTTATTTATATATTATAGTCTTATTTATGACAATTAATTAAAATAGTTGATAATACACTATACAAACATGTTCTGAGATGTTGGAGGTATACTTCCGATTATAGACCTAACATGCATATGCCACAATGTAGGTGTGGTAATCAAATTCATGCAGGAACATAAAATGTCTCATTTGCAAGCAGTCAACAAAATCATAAGATACCTTAAACACACTATTGATTATGGTGTTATCTTCCCAAAACTTGAAGGTAAAAAAGGAAAGTTAGTTTGACTTATGTGATTCAGACTAGTGTTGGGATAAAGTAGAGAGGATAAACACAACATGATGCATGTTTAAATTATTAACTATCCAATCTCAACTTGGAATGCAGTAAGTCAAGGTGTCCGGTTGCAATCTCGGCTACTATAAATGAAGATTGACAACGAAGAAGAAACTTATGGTGATCAGCAAATCCACAATCAACCTTGATAAAAATTTCCAAGCTCATGGGAGAAATAAACACATAGAAACCAACTTTCATTTTCATAGAGATCAAGTGAATATTGTCAAGATTATTCTAACTTACAACAAGTCAGATGACCAGGATGCAATTGTCCTAACCAAACCTTTGAAGATTGAGAAGTTCAAGGAAATGAGGGAGATGTTGAATGTGTTTAATTAACTTGAAGAATTTGAATTAAGGAGCGTTGAAATGTAATTCTAATAACATTTTTAGGAGTTTCATATAGTTTAATTCATATGTTAACTAGAGCTGTCTTAAGCAATTTGTAGGTCCGGTTTTCACCTTTCATGAATTGACAAATAATTTAAATTTTGAGAAAAAAAAAACTATAAAGGAGAATTATTAAAATATAAATAATGGTGAAACTTGAACCAATGACCACGTGCTCAAGCACATGAGGTCACACCACTAGAGCATTGTTGTCATTTTGTAAATGATTCAATTTTAACTATATATAACTGTTACTTTAGTACCTTACATATTAAAATATATATTTTAGACCCCAAAAAATTTGAAGCCATGTGGCATAGCCCAACCTCAACGGGTTATGGGTCGGCTATAATGTTAACTATACTACTATGTGCGTAAGTAATTAACTAAGTTGGTTACGATGTATAGGGACCTAACCTCCCTCTGTCTAGAGTGTGTGAATCACAAATTCCTAACATAAATCTTACAAATGTCTAGTCAACATGTTGTTCAATTTGTTTAAAAAAATAGTGGTCAGATTCGTCACTTCAGAGACCATCTATAGTTGATTTGAGCAAACATCAACAAATATATTTTATTTTCTTTGATAGATGAATGTGATTAACAAGTGTGGATCTCACATTAGTACATCACTATTGACATTTGACCATATATGAAAGAAATAACTTTGATTGTTAGACTAATTATTTTGGTTTGTGAACGTCCTATTGGTTTCTAAATATTCTATTATATTTGCAACGTTAGTACATATATCAAATTGTGGATGAAAGTGTCCAAACTCATGATTCTTTTGATTACAGTATCTTAATTTTAACATTTGAATGAAGATAAGAAGAAAAAAAACTCCCACGCCTTTATACATTTATTTTCTTTTGAATTTCACGTGAGTTTACCAAAATAGAAAATGAATTCACATAATATAACATTCACTTAATTTTTTTGTTGTTGGTGAATTCACATAATTTCTCTTGATAATAAAAAACATGTTATCTACCAAAAAAAACATGTTGAATAAATACAGTACAAAACATAAATTAAAAACAATTGACTTTTTTCATTTTCAGTAAAAAAGAGAACATTTTTGATTTGTAAATATTCTCAGACCGGTCCCCTTCAACTTTTTGTTTATATATTATAGTCTTATTTATGATAATTAATTAATTTGTAGTAGTCCTCGTTTGTGACCACGCTTCCCTCGTGTTTCATTTATTTTATCCTGCTCTCCACGCTATACTCGCTACATATATAATAATCAATGAATGAATCAATAAATGTATATTGTTAAATTCCATCCTGTTCACCAATAAATCAATAATGATTGAATTCATGAATTCATTTTATTTATTTTTTGAATAAAAATAAATGGAGATTGCAGAGAAAATAAACGATGAATCATATCATATGAGACAAAAATGAAGAGATAGCACTTGATACTGCTTATCATTATAAAGATAATTTGAGAAGAATACATGACTGCAACTGCAACTGCAACTGCAACTCAATGGAAGAACACTTACAAGATATATATGAAAACACCGACTTCAAAAATGTATAATTTAATACTTTTCAAAGCGCAAAAGGATCCATTTATTTATATATAATAATTTGTAACAAGAAATTATTAATATTAAAATGAATATATGTTTTTGTTGGTATATTAAAGCTGTGGTCATTGTTTAATAAGAAAAGCTGTGCACATACGTGAAAAGAAAATGACAAAATGGATATGATGGTCATGTTAACAAATGCTTTAAGAATATTAGTAAAAAATGATAAAAGTAATACTGTCACTTTTGTCTTCACAATAATGATTTTTAAATTTTAAAAAAATTACAGCACTTTCAAACACGATTTTGTTAACATAATCATGTAATAAATAATATCATGGCAAAAATGAATAGTTGTAATTAGGTGTGACACTATAAAATAATAATTTAAAATAAACAAAAGGGTGGGTTTGGTTCAAAAAGTAAGAAATAGTTTTAAATTAGATTGACAGAGTTGTTGTGGATACGTTAATAAATACAAAAACAAATAATGCTATGCTATCTATAAGTAGCGGCAATATGAATGACTCTTCCCTCATATCAATCAAATTAAGGTCTTGCTAGCTACCATAACTCTATCTATACATCTATAATAATAATAATAATAATAATAATAATTGAAAAGAAGTTATTAAGATGTGGAAGCTGAAGATAGGAGAGGGAAAGAATGACCCATACTTATTCAGTACAAACAATTTTGTGGGAAGACAAACATGGGAGTATGATCCAGAAGCAGGTAGTGAAGAAGAGAGAGCACAAGTTGAAGAAGCTCGTAAGAATTTCTATGACAACAGATTCAAGGTCAAGCCCTGTGGTGACCTCCTATGGCGTTTTCAGGTACCTACCACCTACCTACATATATCACTTTCTACTTGATTACTACTACTTACTACCAAGTATATTCATTAATCATTTCACCACCGACACAATACTAAATGAATACATACCATTCTTATTTAATTTTTTTTTTTGGAACAAATTCATATTCTATTTGTATGGTTACCCTCCAACTATCTAATTCATTTGTTTACAATATTTTGCAACAAAGGATATATAGATTTACAACGTTTATTTTTATTTTTTAGAGGATATAGATTTACAACGTTAATCAATAGTAATAATGATCACAGTATTAAAGGTGTTTAACTTTAATCAAATCAAATTCTAAAATCACACAAATTACTAATTAACGAATTTTTATTTGTGGATAATAGTTTTTTTACCTAATGTATAAAAGTTAAACTAATACATATGTTCTTGTCAAAAAAAGAAAAGGTTAAACTATCTTTGAACATGAAAGAAAAAGTTAAACTAATACAGCATGTAACAGTTATCTTTCACAATCTGGTCAAAAAAATCTCTTTCACAACCGTCTTACTTAACCTATTACGTAACTTTAAAGGTAACATATTTTGAGGAAAACAATATATGCGTGAAGATCAATTCGAATACGTGTGCACTCAAGCATCCCCGACAAATATTTGATGTCACAACATCCTATAATTCACCTCTCAAAAAAAGAAATCCTATAATTCCCTCGTCATTGTTGTGTGCAAGTGTGAGTTATATGTCTCACATCGGATAAAACAGTAAAGGTTGAACACCTTATAAATAAGAAGATCCATAAACCCATTACGTTAAGGTTTTGGGTAAGAGTGAGACGTCTCTCTTACTTATGTAGTTGTTGTAGCCTCGATGTGGACGGTCCCTAACTCCCCAGTGACCCAACAATCATTACTACAAATTGCAAATTTACCACAAATACCAAAAATAACAAGCGTTGGCCAAATTAATTGCTTTGTTTAGAAATGATAAATTTTAGCACTTGACTTTATTATGAGATATTGGAATTTATACTTTTGATGAAAGGGATTTGGATACATTTGAGTTTTCTAATTTTTTTTACTACATTTGAACAAACATTTGTTAAGTGAGAGAGAATGATTTTTTTGGCTTTTTTAGGGAAAATGTTGTGTAAGTGAATTTATGTCTCTATTTTAGCCTAAATAAGTAAATGTATGAAATTTCGACTTTATAGAAAGAAAAAGATTGATACACACTCAAAACTCATTTACATTTTGAAAGAAATAAAGATAGAGTGATGTGATATATTGATGATGTAATAAAAAAAAAAAGAAAAAAAACTACGATGTCCCTAAAAAAAAAAATTAAGATGTTAAATGAATATATGAGATCTAAGAATATTTAAATATTAGAGCTGTTTAGGAAATTCAAATGCTAAATGAAGTTATTATTTGAGAAGAGTAATGCTGAATCTCGCGAAACGAATGATCACGAATTTGTCCCGAATTCACATGCAACCATCCACTTGCATTATTTTATTGGTGAAAACTTGCATATTTATTTGTTTTGGTGAAAATTTGCATTACCTGAAAACTGGGAGCATTTAGTTGGGTTAAATTATTATATAGTTTCATATACTTCCAATTGGATAGGCATTGAGCTATACACTTGAAATGACGGTTTGGCGGTGGATTTTTCATTCTTGAGTACGTGACCTTTTTACATTCACACACATGGCCTGTTTTCATTTTATTTTAAATAATAGCCTTGTATATATAAAAGAAATGTAAGTACTTAACAATATAAGTTTGATCGGGATGATCGCGAGCAAAACCGTTCGGGAGATATAGCATCGCCCATTTGAGAAAGAGAAAGTTCCTCTTTTCTCCAAACTTCCATTTGCAGGATCTATCATTATCCATGTTGCATTTTTTAATATTTTTGCTGGTTGGCATTGTAGGTTCTAAGAGAAAATAACTTTAAGCAAACAATAGATGGCGTGAAGATAGAAGATGGAGAAGAGATAACATATGAGAAAGCAACAACAACGTTGAGAAGGGGCACACACCACCTAGCAGCATTGCAAACCAGTGATGGCCATTGGCCTGCTCAAATCGCAGGTCCTCTATTTTTCATGCCTCCCTTGGTGAGTACTTACTAATATTAATATAAAATGATTGATTTTTTTTTTGTTCATAAAATATTTATTAAATAAAATTAATATAATTGTAAATATTGAAATAAAGTATACTGACTTGATCAGTCTAATTCTAATACTTCTTTTTTATCAGTCTAATACCTTTTTAGTACTTCTGGAAGAAGAAAAAAATAGTATCTTGAAAACAAAAGTTTTTACTTTAGTCAAATAATAATTACACCACTAAAAACTTGTTTTAGTTGTTTAATGAATACCCCTTTCTATTTAGCATTCTTCTTAAATAAATTTATTATATAAGATTATTTTATTCCCCTCCTTTAAAAAGAAAGATTATTTTATTCCCTAAGAAAAATTTAGAGACTCAATTTGGTCCTTGCTAAAAATAAAAGTAATTTTAATAAACCGAAACAACTCAATCTCTATTTCTACCGGCATAAAAAAAATTCTATTTTATATCATATCCTTTCATAAGGGACAATGAGGTCTTACACTAATTTGTTTTTGATGATCATATCCTTTCATAAGGGACAATGAGGTCTTACAATAATTGGAAAGGGACAATATGCTCCAAATTAATAATTGAATTAAGGACAAATTGATCTCAACAACAAAAAAAATTATCGTTCTCTGTCAAAAAAAAATAATTTATCGCTCATACAGAAAATAGAATTTTTTTTAATGCAAAAAGAAAGAAAAAGATCAAGAACAAAATAAACGATTGATTGAGGAAGAAATTATTTATTTTAATTTTTTTTATTACTCCCTCCGTCTCACAATAATTGTCTCTTTATCCATTTTTTTTTTCCTCAAAATAATTGTCACTTCAGAATACCAATGCAGCATTTATTATTATTTTTTCCATTATAATACCCTTATTTATTGAACTTCATCTAACTTAACTACTCCACTAACTACAATTAATAAGGGTGTTTTAGTAAATGATACTAATTTTACCATCAAAATCAACACAATTAATCATTTCCTTAATAATCGTGCATCAACCTTAAACGACTATTATTTAGAGACGGAGGAAGTATTATCGGAACTTTTTTTTTTGAAAGAATAATTGTCGGAACTTAATTGTCTCTTTTTATATAATTGTCGGAACTTAATTGTCTCTTTTTATATAATTGTCGGAACTTAATTGTCTCTTTTAGAGATTAATATGATCAAGTTATTCACTTATTCCTGTTTATTTCTCTTATAAATTTAAAATATATATAAAAATTCTCGGCAAAAAGATTGATTTTCAAAGTTTTGCTGAAAAAAGAGTTTTTACTCAATTTTATATTTATTTAGATATATTTGGCACATAAAGTAATTTTTTTCCTAATAAAAATTTAAGATGGGGGAGCTCGAATGTCAGATCTAAGAGTCCATGGTTTTTACAAGTTTACACAAGTGTTTTGTTTTGTGAGCATGCAGAAACTAATCTCTTAAATCGAATAAAACCACAGTGGACAACAAAACACTCCTCAAGAGAATTTAACATTGTTGTATTTTTGGGTTGGATTCGAATCCATGAAAATGAAAATTTCCCATCTCATTCAAATGTTGCTATTTTATTTACTACTACACTCCTCTTACATAAATCATGGTGTGAGATGGTGAATTATCTTTATAAACAACCACAAGAGACTCAAGTCAACCAGCGAATGCCATTGCCAATTTTCTAAATTGCAGAGATGTGCTTGCTTTGCAATACATAAATTAATCTGCGTGCCTGGATTAAACTCTAATCAACATTAATTAATTTTCTACATTGCAGGTTTTCTGTGTCTACATTACCGGACATCTTGATTCCGTATTCCCAACAGAGCATCGCAAAGAGATTCTTCGTTACATTTACTATCACCAAGTATGTGCTATCTCCCATTGCTTCTTTTGCTTAATTACCCGTGAAATTTGAGATTGAACGTGTTGTGATTTCATTTTGAAGAATGAGGATGGAGGATGGGGGCTACACATTGAGGGTCACAGCACCATGTTTTGTACTGCACTTAATTATATATGTATGCGAATTCTCGGAGAAGGACCTGATGGCGGTCAAGACAATGCTTGTGCTAGAGCCAGAAACTGGATTCGGGCACATGGTGGTGTCACATATATACCTTCATGGGGGAAAACTTGGCTTTCGGTACCTACCATTCGTTTTTATGCAATATTAAAATTTAACCGAAAAAATTTATGTTACTAATTTGAATGTATCATTTACCTATAGATACTTGGTTTATTTGATTGGTTGGGAAGCAACCCAATGCCCCCTGAGTTTTGGATCCTTCCTTCATTTCTTCCTATGCATCCAGGTTCAATTCATTGAATTCTATTGTGCTAATCTGTTTGGAACAATATATATATATATATATATATATATATATATATATATATATATATATATATATATATATAAAAGAAATTTATTGTTTTGAGTGTTTT
>Ga0315915_1007501_pt1 | contig 13012 bp, 10 predicted proteins | sample MpolbnodulesMG_FD_207738 | JGI IMG/M metagenome (GOLD analysis project Ga0315915, IMG submission 207738) | Medicago polymorpha root nodule microbial communities from Los Angeles, California, United States - branched nodules | ecosystem: Host-associated > Plants > Roots > Nodule | place: USA... | reverse complement strand
GTGAGCTATGAGAGAGAAACAAATCTGATGGTTGTGATCAGATTGTGATAGTGTGAGCTGAGAGGCATAAGATTATTACATGTGTAAAACAAATCTGATGGTTGTAAATGACTTATGCAGGGTGCATAAGGAAAACACTTATGCATAATAACTTATGCCCTTCACTACCTCGTTTAATTAAAAACAACTAAAATAATTTTGTGAATTTCTTTTTTAAATGGTCTCTTTAAATATCATACATTCCTATTTCAAAAAAAAAATGTATCTATCAAAAATCCAAATCTAAAATAGAAATACTTTACTACTATATCTGAAAATGAAAAATTAAAATTTGACATATATAAAAACTAACACTAATAATAGGTAAGGTCAAGCGCAACCGGTAATGCCAATATTATTAGGCTAGATATATTTCATGGAGAAATACTTACTTACGGACAAACCTAAATTTAAAAAGTTTAGGTACACTCACACACAAAAAAAAAAAATTGTAAAGATAAAATGATTTAATGATGTTGAATAATATGACTAATTTCTTTATTATTTAATTTTTGCCATTGTTTTGTGTGCGCTCATATTTGTATTTGTGGTTATGTAAATCTTTCTCATGTTTCATGGTTCCTGTCTTAAAGTTTGGTTGAATACCCATCATCTAATTTATTTGATAACATGACATATTTTTATATTAATTTATTTGAAAATAAATAATAAAATAAAAACTTGAATGAATTTTTCAGTGCAATCACGTAGTCGACAAGCTCAAAATCATCTGATTTAGATTGAACTGTATAAATTTTAACCTCAAAATTAAAGAAAGTTAAAAAATATATTAAGATTTGAACCGATTAAGATGAAATGGTTTAAATTTCAACCTCAAAAATTTATATTGAACAAAAATTAAAAACAATCTTAAGATTTAAATCATCCAATCTTAATCAAACGGTTCCAAAGTACTGATTGCACGTATCTATTCCAAATTTCATATGCTCTTTCTATCATCGAAATTCTATCATGTTCAAGCTCTACCAATTTGTGTCCAGAATCCACATTTTCATTAAATTGATGACAAATCAAATCTTGATTATTTGAAAGATGAAGAAATGATAAACATAAAAACTTAAATAATCGTCCAATGTACTGTGGCTTTACTTTTTGCAATTCATGCATACAAAATAAATCCAGGACAGGGGAGTGTATTTTGATGACATCCCCCATCAAGTTTCAATCACTATGACATAGATGCCAAGGGAGATTCACATCAGGGTTCATCTGCGGCACATTTTAACTGCCTCATTCTTCAGTACAACAATTCACGTCAGGGTTGCGCATTATACCAAGCTTGCCGGACAAACCAATCAATCCAGTATTGGTCAAACTTAAAAGTATTTGGCCATACCACGACCTTCCACACTCAGTTTTGTAGCCTGAAGCTGCTTCTTTTTTGGTGCCCTCAACTGCTGCAATTTCTTATTCATCTGCAGTAAACAATCCACATTGGTCAAATTAATAACTATAGCAGCAGACATGATTTCAATCTTTATGTTTGTCTCAAGAGTTTCAAAATGAACTTCACTCAGTCAAATTTCAGTCAGAAAGATTTAGAATTTCAAGGTTATAAAAATAATATCTTCATGTTAAGCTCATGCATGTGCTCTCTCTGCAGTGAACTTATCAAACAATTTGAGAGAACCTGTTATATCATCCTATACTTAACTATATATAGTTATATACTGATGCATCCCTGCTGGCATATGCCCCCATTCTCACACTCACGGTATTTTGGTCTTACAATGTACATGCAAAACAAATAATATGCATACAGGAAGAAGAAAAACAGCAGCATGGCTATGTGTTCATCACTGGCGTAGATTCAACAGATTATTATAGAACAATGGTACCAGAAACAGCATTAGGCCAAAGAATGGGTGCAAAACACCATATGGAGATCACAAAGATTTTGTTCTAAAAACATGATATCCACAAGTTGGGAATGCAGGGGAAGATTACTTAACATCTTGTGACATTATCGTTGCTGAAATTTAAACCAAAAGCCAGAAGTCATTCTATCCAAAATACCAGAAACACCCAAAACATTCATGTAAAAAAGGCATTGAGTATTATCATTGGTAACTGACATCCAGTATCCCATGTTTAAATCATCCAACTTTTATTCATGAAACTATATAATCGAACATATGGCATGTGATATGGCAAATTTGTCAAAGCACAATGTAAAGTCGTTAGGTGATTATTGTGTTTGTTCACACGCCTGCTTATTTATTGGCATAGAAACTGGTTTCCATCTGCCCCATACACTAGAAACTTCACCATTGATATAAGCCGCACACAAACTAAACTTCAAAGGAATTTGCTTGTCATTGGAAGTTGGAAAGGAGCAAAGTAAAAAAGTTGAAACAATATTTGAAACCGTATACACTAAAAGCTTAAAGAACCCAAAAAAAGGATATAAACGGGTGAAGAAAACCCAGAACTTAAAAAACACCAACCTTCATACGATGCTGGTCTTGTGTAGCTTGTTTTGCACGTGCTCTGATTTCATCAGGGTCAATTTTAGATTGGGGGCGGATCACAAAATCCAAAGGTGTGGCTTCTGGCCTTGATGCATGTTGCCTGGAAGACGACTCTCCGGACCTAGGCCTGCATTACAATTATAAATTTACCATCCAACTATAAACCGGCTTTTCCTTAAGTGAAACTGAACAACAAATATCATAAACATCATTCAATCCTTACTGTGAAAGATCCAAATCAAGATCACCGTCTCTTGATTGCATCCCTGCAGCTTTAGCTGCTGGCCTGTAAAAGTTCAAGAAAACTATATAAATCCAACCTGTTACTATGCAATAAGTAAATCTAAACCAAGCAATTCAAAAATAGAAATTGACAAGCATACTTTTTAACCGATGGCCTCCTGTAAGGAACCCTATCATCCTCAGTATTTCGCATGTCTTCAAACCGAGTACTCTTATTAAATATAGGTCGGCTCTGAAATCACAAAAAAGATGACATAAACATATAATCTTACTAATAATGAACTCATGAAAGGATAACACACATAAAATAATGTCTTCATGAGTCAGCCATTTTAGGTAATTGTAAAGCAAGATAATGCCAAACACAACACAAAGAAGATCCCGCCCGAGTTTTCTTCTCTATCATTTAAACACTGTATAAAGCGAAGGGAATTGGACAGCTTTGAAAAAAAGATACAAGATAATGACGGTGCAAGAGTTAAGTAATATCTTATACTTACCCATTTATCAACCAAATCCTTGGCTAATCTCCTATTTACATGGATTTCTTCATCGGACCTTGATAAAAACATAATAACCTGGCAAAACAATGAAAATATTAGTCCAGTATATTACTTCCAAATTCCAATAACAAACTACATTTAGACACCTATCGTTGTTTCGTTCACATCGTCAACAGAAACCCACCTTTCCAAGACCACTTCTCTTCAGCTGTTCTCTTCTATCGTAATGCTCTAGATCTATAGGTAACTGCATAACAAGAAAAACGGATACAATGCTAAATAATCTTAGTAAATAATAATTGCATCTAAATCATCATAATGGTATGAACTCGTTACATCATTCAAAATCTTCAAAATTGCTGTTCGTATGTTGATATTTGGCAGACTTCCATCAGGAAGTGGCTCAAGCCAACTCTTCAATAAATTTAGCACTCCGTGATCTAAAAACTCTAGCTGAAGTTGTTTCCTGTGAAATAGTAGGTCAAAAGTTATTGTTAAAATAAGGAAAAAATTTACCATAACAGTCTAATGTAGCAGGAAATCATCAACTTACTTTGAGAGGACTTCTATAAGAAGAGGCAACTTCTTGAGTTTATTGACTGCGGGCTTGTGCTGCCGATTAAGCTCCGCATCCTCTTCTGCTGTAACCTCAAGCTCAGCCATAACATTCTCAACTAATAAAGCAATTTCTGCAGGACTTCTCTCGTTCTTCTTCTTTTTCTTCCCCATCTTGAAAAGATCCTTGATTTCATCATCTTCCTCACCTTCCTCAGCCTAGAAAATGACATAATAGAGAAAAGGTATCAGAAAAGGTTTTGATATTGCAAGAAATCCTATAATTGATTTCATACAAGAACAAAAAACTATGACTAAATTATAACCGAGAAAGTTTGACCTCAAAAAACAACCATTACATAATTCATTTTCCAGCACTCTACAGCTGATTTGAAGAACTTGAAATGGCGAAGTTATCAAACAAATTTTAGTATAACTAAAGCAAAAAATCTTACTAAAAATTAAGGGAATAAATCATTAACCTGTGGAGCATCGCCAGGAGAACGCGGTTCATCATAACCATATAAAGCAGGTTCTACTCCAGTGTCGTCTATAAAGTTATCATCATCCATATTCCTGGCACCTTCATTATCATCCTTGATGACGGAAACAACAAAGTAAACTAACATCAGATACTATTCACAACCAAAATAGTACTCCAAACATTCACCAGAACAAAAAAAGAAAAACATTCTGCCCCAATTAAAAGACATGACTGATAATGATCAATCAGGGAATAAAGGAGAGGATTACCATAAAGTTCACATAATAGAGAAATAAAGTATCCACTATTCTCATACATAAGACCTTGTTTGGATAAACAACTTAATTTGCAGCTTATGCGCTTATTGTGATAATAAGCGTTTATATATAAGCTATTTCTATAACAAAAGATAAAATTAAATTATTTATGTATATTCCATAAGCTGTTTTCATAAGCTAACTTAGAAAACTAATGAAAATAAGTTGAAAACAGCTTATGATTATGAACATGTCCTAATCTGTTTTTATAAGTTCTCCCAAACTATCTCACAAGTGTTTATGCCTGTAATTAAGCACAAATAAGCAAATCCAAACATCCCCTAAAAAGTTCTCTCAAACTGTTTATGCCCATAGTTAAGCCCAAATAAGCCAATCGAAACAGACCCATCTTTTAATTACGCAATTTGAAGCTACTCTAAAACTCTTAATTGATGAACAAATCAATTGAAATTGAAATTAGATAAACAAACTAAAGTCTAATCACATTCAATAAAATTAAAATTGAATGATGAAAAGGATAATCCAAAATCACAAATGTACCTCAGAATTTCCAGCAAGTGCATCCCACATCTCATTAACTTCACCTTCACGATCATTCCCACTTTTCCCACCAACCCCTCTCTTAGAACCACCAAATCTAGACCCACCCTTTCCACTACTACTACTACCCCCTTTCAGCCTCTTCTCCTTCTTCCCAGACCCACTTTCCTTCCCCTTCTTCCTCTTCCTCCCTTCATCCTCCTCCTCCAATTCATCCTCCAGCTCCGGTGGCAGCGCCATTGACTGTTTTCCGGTATCGCTTTTCTTAATCAAGCGTTTCCTCGGCTTTGATTTCGACGAATCGTTGTCGTAAACCGGTGTCTGTGACCGAGCACGATCATGAAAATTGTCAACATCTTCTTCTTCAAAATCGTCGAGTTGTTGTGGCTCCGGTGATCCTTCGCCGTCGGATTGTACGTCGTCGTAATCCATCAACGGTTCACCGTCTTCATCACGATACCTAAAAAAAAAACCAAATTGAATTGAATCGAATCGATGAAAATCAAAACCCTAAAGTGAAAAATTTCGAGAGAGAGAGAGAGAGAGAACTTACGGATTATCTTCGTAACCCATGGTGGATTGAAAATTGTGTTGTGAATTGGGGAAACTGTGAATTATTTATTAGAACTAGGATCGGGTTTTTGTGCATGAACGAAAGAAAGGTTGTGAAGATTGAAGAAGAAGGTTTTTTTTTTTGTTGGAGAGGATGAAATTGGAAGATGAAAATAAAACGGGTCGGGTGGATATAATAATAGATGGTGCAAGTGGAGTGTATTTTTTTTGTTGTCTTTGGAAGGTGATCAAATTATTTGCATAAGTGAGACTAACCTATGACATGTATTATTTAGATTGAGGGAGGGATCAAATTATAGCTTATGTGAAAAATACAATAGACTCCTTAAAAAAGAAAATAAACAAATGATAAAAAAACTATTTGAGCCAGATAAGATAGGAATGGATGATAAAGTTTTTAAGGCAATTGATAAATTAGTTGATAGCAGATAAATAACTGCTTGAATTTGTAAAGTTAAATAAAATTAGTTGTTGAACTGACTTATAAATATAAAATAATATGAAAATAAGTTTATTGTCCATATAAAATTTTCAAATTTTGTTTTTAGTCCTCTAAAATTGTTCATTAATTGTTAATCCTCATGGACAAAAAATTTATTCAAAAATGTAAAGGAAAACATTCATTAAATCAAAACATGGATAAAAACTTGTGACGCAAAAAGTTTGGAGGGTCATTGTTGAAAACTTTTAGAGGCACTAAAGCAAAATAGGTCTTATTTATAATAAACAAATAGGTAAATAAATAATCACATTACAATCCACTCATTAGTGGGAGTTATAATTATGTTGAAGGTTAATAGATATGGACATACACTAATTGATATTTTTTTTGGGTACATTAATTGATATATTATAACAACATCAAAATTAACTTGTTTTTCAAAAGTTCATAAGACGTTAATTTTGAGGTATCTAATTGACATATCATATGATTTACGATTAATGTAAAATTTTGCAGATATGGTCTATGTTATAATATTTTTCAATCCAACCGTCAATTTTATAATTCAGTTATACAGTAAACAAATTATCCTCATTGTCACATATTAAGTTTGACACATTGGTGTCAATTGATCTTCTCCCATAATTTATATTGTTTTTATCAATAACTCAAACTTCTGATCTCCCCGTGAGTTTAGCTCAATTGGCATGAACATTACGAAGTCGGGTTCAAACCTCGGACACCCTACATATTCACCTTATAATATAAAGGTGAACTTCTAATCACTGGAGTACTTATAATGGAAATGTTAACAACTATTCTTGATGCATTGTTTAAGCAACAAAAAGTAGTCATTTTTGTATTTTGACTTTGGTTGACTTGCTTCTAAAATCTGGTTATATCATTGTTTAAAATGTGGGATACATTTTCTCTGGCAAATGAAGACGGTGACCTAGTAAATGAGTCTAAGATTAGCCTGCTAGTTCATCATCCATATGAACACATTTAAGATACATTTTTCAATTTATGTAGTCTTTTATTTGGAAAAATGTCGGTTCACTAAACCATGTCAGTCCTAGGCCGAAGAAAATAAACACTGTGAGATTCCACGCCATTATTTGAATTTTGAAATTAAAAAAAAAAAGTGAAATTTTTACACAATTGAAAGTCTACATGAATTACAGAGTTCAACTCTTCCACTGATGAGAAGATTATTATCCTCTAGTTCTACCTAATGCACTGTACATACATTTACTACATTTCTCATGTTTGTGGTTTTTCTCAAGTTCTGAAATGTTGCAAAATAACTCCTGTTTAGAATTGCAATCAATTCATTGGAGTAAAGTTTCATGCATTACATTTACAAACTAAAATGAATAGAAAAAAAATCAACAAGTACAGTCTTCTATTTAGCAAGAAAAGGATACTTGGACTCAACATAGTTTTCTTCGTCCCATAAGAATGATCCAAAAGCAACAGATTCCAAAACAAGCATAGTCAAGCCTGAGAAGGTAAGTGAAAGAACTTCATCATTGGTAGATTCAATTGAACCATCGCCAGAGAGGCGGATATCAGGCCTTCCAAAGAGTGCCTGAGTTTGCTTTTCAATCAATGATATAGCTTCCTTAGAGCGTAAGGTTGCAAGTCTCTGAAGTGCCTCCGCATCCAACTGCGTCACATAATCTCTTAGTCCGGATGATTTGCCTTCACCAGTATTCATGTCATCCATTTCATAATAACCTTGGTCGTCAGGATAGATCCTAATCAAGGAATCTGAATCCCAGAGCTTGTTTGGTGGCGATGGCTCATCAAAACTAATATTTTCTTTACCCAAATCCTGTGGAAGTGTCCCCACTGACCTCTCAAGTTGAAACCGTTCATCAACCCGTTTGAGAAAATATCCATACATTATTGAAGCAGCGTATAACTTACCCAGCTTGATTTTGCTAATCTGAATATTTGTCTGGAGAGGACCCACAACCCGTTCTCCTAGTACCAGAGATAAGTGACTCTGTATCATCTCAAATGCCTCTGAAGAATGAACAGCTTCTAACTTAAACTCTTGATTTGGCCATAAATCCACTTGCTCATTAGGATCTGAGGTTGCTGATATTTTTGGGATCATTGAAATTTTGTTATCTTTAAATCTGTTCACGATTAAGCAGTACATTATCTCTTCCAATGTTGTGCGCTTTTCTTTCTCTTTAATTTCAGCTATCCTCCTAAAATTCAGATTTAAAAAGATTGATCAAATTTACACTACCAGTAACTAAATAAACAAATAACCAATATTGATGCAAATATATTCTACTTTCACTCCAGAGGTTTAGCAGATAAAGGATGAAGAGCACACAATTCCTAATTAATTTAAATTAACATGAGATGAAAAGAGATAAGGACTATCACTTACTCACAAACAAGTGTGTGTATGTGTGCACTTGCACATGATCTTAAATTAATAATATAAGTAGCTAAGCTCCATGCAGCTGAAATGACAAGATCTTACTGCCATGAATATGCATGTGCTAAAGAAAAATATCTTTCAGGTAGGCACTAAGTAAACATTGTATTAGACAAACTAACATTTGATAGAAACCCACTTGGGTTGGCCTGGTGGTATTGGCTTGGGATCTGGGAGTGTGCTCCTCCTAAAGGTTTCAGGTTCGATTCTCCTGGTGCCTATTTGAGTGGGCTGATTTAGCTTCTTCAAAAAAAAAAAAAACATTTGATAGAAAATATAGACTAATATAGTGTTTGGATATGCTGCTAACTCCTCAATCTCACAGCCCAATTCTAATTCTGATGTGTTTTTCAAAGCTATAAACTGCATAACCTAACTAACGCACGTTATTACCATGGTTCCACTTGGATACCAAACACATGCTAACTAAGAATTAGATCCATGTTTTGTTTTACCATTCGTATATTACTCACGACTGCCTTCTTTTTAAGTCACACACACCACAAAAACTTTCAAAAGTAGTTATCCAAAAAAGCATGGCTTTTTTCATACCACTAAGGCTTCGATCATTAACCATTTATGTATATCAGTAAGAAAATTACAAACTCAAGAAGAAAAAAGAAAAAAATATCACAAAAGGAACCCCTAAAACATTGAATGTGCAGGCAAACGTTCTTACTAGCATATGTGCCTAGAAAAATAGAAAAATTCAAAACTATAAGCAGAGCTTCCACGATTTTTTATTCATGGGTACAGTTGTCCAAAAACCCTTTGATTTCTTAAGTTTTCCTTTCCACATAGCTAGTTCTAGTCAAATCATGGGAAAGAAGGAAAGGTTTGCTATACTTACTTATAAAGGGAATCATCGTATGATGTAGACGATTCTTCTTTGTGGGCATCTCTTTCAGTCTGAAGTTTCTCTAGCTGCTGATCAATGGTTGCTAAAAACAAATGAGGATGGGTTCCCAAAATTTGTTCCAACAGCTGACCAACTGGTGACTCAAATTGGAGAGGAGGAGAAGGCACAAAATTATCACTTGAATCTGTAGATGCTCTCACAACTAACCCTCTACCTCGAAAACTGTAGGGTTCATTATAGTGTTTGGCATTGTAAGATGGAGGACAACTCTGCAGAGAAATAAACACGTAACAGCTTTTTAGTTGCTGAAAATTCCTCCAACAAAATGACATACATTCTAGTATTATCCTCCAAAAAACACATGATGAATTCTTATATTACCCTTTATGTCCGTATCACAAAATGACATACATTTTAGTAATATGTGACCAATTTGAAATTCCCAAAAAAAAAAAAGCAAAAAAACAGTTTGTAAAGACAATAAACCATGCTAATCTACAAAGGAAGCTCATGACAAGTCTAACTGACATATTGTTTATTTTGACGAACTTCACTGTGCAAATTGTAAGGCAACTATCAAGAAGTAAGTTTAATAATGATATAAACACTGATGATAAGTTATTTTGTGGAAGTATGTAATGGAGAAAAGGGTTCAAGAACAAAACAGACGGGATCAAAAGCATCAGAAATAGGCAGGAATCGAAATAGCATACCTATTAATAAAAATTGTGTAGTTATGAGTTATAGATGGATGAAAAACCATCAGAGATCCGAAAGGTACATAAAAACGATTTTTAAGCCTTTGCAAACAAAACTATTTTTAAGCTTAAGGGAAAAAAAAAAGTTGGAAAGATGCATAGTCAATGTGGGTTCCTTGTAGCCTACACAGTGTTACTAATTGCAGATTGCGGGAATGGCGGTTTGTTCAAGTTCCAATACACAGCAGTTGCTATAGCGGCACTATAGGAACTATTTCATAATACTTTCTACTAAATAGCGTAAGAATAACGGTTTGTTCAAATTCCGATACACAACAGTGCTATAGTGGCTCTATAACCACTATTTCATAATATTTTGTACTAAATACAATATAGTATGGCTGAGCAATAGAGATGTGTTCAAATTTCGCTATGCAACATAATTATAACACTATTTAACAACACTGAGCTTCCAAGCCTTGTGAATCAATATAATTAACATTTTCATAACAAGCTTGTGTCATGTCATGAAACCATAAATACATGAATTAAATCAACAAGATTACAGTAAGTACCATTTAATTTGATAAAAACAAAACACCGCTATTTAATTTGAACTAAACCAGCTTGAGCTACAGCTGTTATTCCATGATATTTTGTACTAAATAGTGTATCACGAAACAATAGCTATTTGTTCAAATTCCACTGTGCAACATCACTATAGCGCTATTTAACAACACTGAGTTTACAAGCCTTGTGAATCAATATAATTAACATTTTCATTGCAAAGCTTGAGCAAAGCCATGAAACCTTAATTAAATACAAGAACTAAGTTAACAAGATTACAGTAACTCAGTAAGTACCATTTAATTTGACAAAAAACAAAACACCAGTAACAAGAGAAGTTCCACTCACAATCATATATACCAAGAGTTCATTTTAATCAATACCTACAATAAAGGAATCATTTATTACTAGTCCAACTTATCCTAAATTTTGAGACATCACAAAACTTAGCAGGTTAATTAGCTTCAAATGTAAATATTACGAAATGAAACTCAGGAATTTAACAGAGTTCCATACTGATTTCATTGTCACTTCATTTAAGCCATATAAATAACGAAGACACTGTTTGGATAAACAGCTCATAGCATAAGCATTTATCATGACAAGCGCTTATGTATAAGCTATTTTTATTACAAAAGATAAAATAAAGTTAAATTGTTATCATATAAGCTATAAGATGTTTTAATAAGCTATCTTCAATAGCATATTAAAATAAGCTGAATACAGCTTCTAACATGTCATAAGTTTTCTTTACAAATTCTCCCAGACAATCTGAGAAGTGTTTATGCTAGTAGATAAAATCAAATAAGTCAATCCAAACAGGCCCTAAGTTCTATCAGAATGATAACTGATTTTGCAACTAACAGTTTTTTTTTTGTTTTTCTTTTTTTCTGCTTTTACTAAACTTGCAACTAACTTAACTGATAAATCATATCCTCAACTAACAGTAATCTTTAATTGTTGATTATGGAAACAAAATCATAAAAGAAAGTAAAGAATGAATGATATAGAAAGCTTACCTTAAGAAAACCAGTTGAAAGAACATTCTTTGCGTCAGAAGAATGGAAATGGCGAAATTCCGGTAACCGGAGAGAGGATGAAGATGGAAGCACCACCATAACGTCGCTGATTGCAGCACCTGAAACTTGCATTGTTGCTATTGCAAGTTTCTTGCGGCTGTTTATTTATAATTAAAGTAAATTAAGTTAATAATAATCAAAGAAAGTGAGAAGAAGAAGAAAGTTCTTACAGTTTTTTTTCTCTTTGAATTCTGAAATTCCGTGACTCTGATGAACACGGATAACGTAATGAACGGAACGAAACGTGTGCGTCAAAATTACTAATTTTATGACGAGAGAATCTTATATTATATATGGTCCACCGTGGACAAGGATTTAGAGTCATGTGATTAAGAGCAAGATATGACAAACATTCAACTATAACACCGCTTTATTTAGTTAGTTATTTCTGCTATTTAGTTAGTTCACCGCTTTATTTTAAATGCTTCTGTTCTGTTATGTAGTTAGTTCACCGCTTTATTCTCTCTTCAATGATTAATTATTATCTCTGTTTATTTCAACACTTTATTTCATGTTTTCCTCCATCTAACTAATTCATGTCATACTTCAAATCTCTATTGCTCAACTAACTCTAATTCTATTTTAGAAAATATGGTCGGGCAGAAATATTGAAACTCTTCTGTCGTATCACTGCCTAACTGGTAAACTAATATAATTATTTTTTTTCTTGCGGTTTATATATAACAGAAATTTCACTTTCGTTTTTGATAGGTCCTCTCCTCAAAAATCCAGTTTCAGAATATGACAAGGCAATCAACAACCTACAAGTGAAGTACATAACCTACATCGTCGAGTACGACTTCGAAACTGTGAGTATACTTTCTTTTTCGTTGTACTGTATAATATTTATAATGTTGTTTTTAAAATTGAATAGTGTTGTTTCGAAAGTTGTACAGACATAGGAAAAATCAAACAACATTATAATTTTTTAGGTAGTGATACGTTTTTCATCCACTAACTCTATAGGGATTTTTCAACAACTATTCTTGGCAAATTTCTGTTATTCCTATCACGAACGTTTGCTGTTTGTTATATGTATAGTGATGTTTGCTGTTTGCTATATGTATAGGGCTGTTTGAAAAAACTTTCGAAACTATTCTTCAACTTTTGAAAAAACTTTGTAGTGCTGTTTGAAAAAACTATTCAACAACTTTCGAAACAACACATTTACAATAGTGTTGTTTGCTGTTTCCATAACT
>Ga0315915_1007497_pt1 | contig 13017 bp, 4 predicted proteins | sample MpolbnodulesMG_FD_207738 | JGI IMG/M metagenome (GOLD analysis project Ga0315915, IMG submission 207738) | Medicago polymorpha root nodule microbial communities from Los Angeles, California, United States - branched nodules | ecosystem: Host-associated > Plants > Roots > Nodule | place: USA... | reverse complement strand
AAAATAGATTCAATAGAGGAAACAATACCTGATGGAGCTTTGAAAAAAGAAAGGGCATAAACAAGCAGGGACGACATGACAGACTTCAGTAGTACCAAGCGACCACCCAAGGACAAGTGTTTCGATTTCCAACCCGACAATCTAGAATTAATACGGCTAATGAGAGGCTGCCAAAATACCAACCGACTAGCATTCCCACCAATAGGCAAACCAAGATACATAAAAGGGATGGTACCAACCTTGCAATTCAAAACCATTGCCGCTTCTGACAACCATGAACATTAACCCCTACCAGAAGACTCTTAGAGAAATTCACCTTAAGACCAGATAGTTCTTCAAAGAGCAATAAAATGGCACACATAGCTCTAATATTAGCCCAAGATTTTTCACAAAGAATTAAAGTGTCATCCGCAAATTGAAGATGCGACACCACCACCGGGTCATGGCTGCCCACCTTATAACCATTTAGGAGATTGTTTGCAATCATAGCTTCCATCAGCACATTAAACCCTTCCACCGCCAAAATAAACAAGAAAGGTGAAAGAGGGTCCCTTTGCCTCAAACCCCTACCTAAAGAAAACTCATATGTTGGAGACCCATTAACTAACACCGAAGCAGTGGCCGTCCCCACACATTCCTTAATCCATTTTCGCCAAAGAGTTGGAAAACCCATTTTCACCATCACTTCCTCCAAATAATTCCAATCAATGGAATCGTAAGCTTTCTCAAAATCAACCTTAAAGAGTAAGAGATCCTTTTTTCGTTTACGAGCATCATCAACTACCTCATTAGCCACCAATATCCCATGAAGAATCTGACGACCTTTAATAAAAGTCGACTGAGTGTCAGAAATAACAGAGCCAATTATAGAGCGAAGCCTATTTGCAAGGACCTTTGTCAATATTTTATACATGCTGCCAACCTTTGGAATAAGAGCAATAAACGTGCTATTTATTCCTTTGGCCAATTTTCCGTTCCTATGAAATTTAACCAAAAAACGAATCACATCATTCTTCAACATATCCCAAAAATCTTTTAAAAACCCAAAAGAAATTCCATCAGGACCAGGGCTTTTAAAACTATCACAGTCCCACACAGCGGTCTTCACCTCCTCCAATGTGAAAGGTTTAATCAAATCTACCCCTTCACAAACACTTAATGATCGAAAATGCAGTCCTTCCATACTGGGGCGGTTTACTCTCTAAGCTTGGAAATGAGAGGAAAAATGATTATACACCGCTGCCCAGACATTGTCAACCCCTTCAACCAACACACCATCGACAAGAAAAAACAGAATAGCATTCTGACGACTCCTATTAGACAAAATATTGTGAAAGAACTTTTAATTCGCATCCCCTTCGCGTAACCATGGATTTTTTGTTACAAAATTACTTTAATCTTTTGATACTTATTTTCTCCCCCTCCCATAAGACACATAATCTTATTAATTTGAAATTGCTTTTAGATCTTGGTTTTTCTTAAAAAAAAAAAATTACAAAGAGAAATAATTCTCTTTAAAGTGATCTTTTTTAAAAGTTGTAACAAACAACCCATAGACCCTGTTTGTAACAAATTTGATTGAAAATGATTTTGACAACCAATAATTTATAAAAAAAAAATTACAATTAATTAACATTAAAAAAATAAACATAGCATGTTTAACATTCAAAAATCATATTGGTCATTAACTTTCATAAATAGTTTTTGGTAGTAAGAATTTTTTAGTGGATATGTTGAAAATTCAAAGAAATATTTGAAAATTTGAAATAAAAAAAATCAGTTTTTTTAAAAAGTAACATAGTTTCCTTTATTTTTATTAACAAATTTGTAAATTCGAAAACAGATAAAAAAAAACTATATTTATTGAAACAGATAATGCTGAATTTGAAGTAGACGATAATTCATTAAACCAAAATTTATTTAACAAACAAAGTAAAATATTTAATGGAAATATTTGAAAGTATTATATATAGTTTGTTGAGAGATTTACGCTACATAATATATTAGGAAGTCAATAAAATATTTAGTGGATAAGATCAAAATTTGTTGAGATATTTATGGCAAATAAAATATTGATTTTAAAAAATAAAAAATAATAAAAATAATGAGAATAAACGTGGAAGTGACACGTGACATAAAAAATCTTACTTTATCTATATACTATTGATTGTGAACAAATGTAACCGCAATTGTGATGACAATGCACTCCACTTAAAATATACGGTTTTTTTTTTTAACTATTATTTTATTTGCACAAAGTTTTCACTATCCTTTGGTAATTAATCTTCTTTAGAAAAACATATAGTATGCATGCTGGATTTTCATCTTTTAGTTTAATTTTTTTCATGCACAGAAATTAGAGATGGAATATCTTACCACTTCTTTAAGGAGTTCAAACCCTTATCACTTGTATTAATCCATTATTGATATTAAAATATATGTTTTATTCCTATAAGCAATTTATTCTTTTATTTAAGTCCATATACAAATATTTTTTTTATCAATTTTCCTCTACATCTTTTATAAAAATTAGTGTTTTTAGTCTCTACTTTTCATAAAAACTGATGCTTTGGCCCTATGTAGAGACAAACAAACGTCCATTCTCATTAAATGTAGGGACTACAAATGATCAAAAAATTATAGGGATTTAATTTATAAAATACATAATTTTATTGAGATTATTATAAACATAAACGTACATTTGTATGAGATGTAAGACTACAAATGATTAAATAATTATTGAGATTATAAACATATTTAATCCACTCTTAATTAAATGCCCCATCCTATATTCCTATGCGTATATTTGAAATAACGATAATTCTTTTTTGTCAATTAATTTAGTGACTATAAATTCACCCATCAAAATGAATAAGTAGAGAATTTAGAGTTCAACCCCAATAATTATATACTACAATAAGTGAGGAGCTTCACTTCTTATGGCAAATTGACATCACCAAAGTGAATAGCTTCACTTCTTATTTTTTATTCTTTAAAATAAATAGATTAAATTAAACATAATAAAACAAAACAACCTTACTAGAGATATCATCAATAATACTTCTGCATAATCCAACTAACAATCAAGTCGGAAAAATTTGGAAGATGAGATTTTAGAAATCAATTTCATCATATGTTATAAAATTGGTTTTGAAAAATAAATTAAATACATTTGTTAGCTTGGAAGAAGTCGATAAGATTGATATGGAAGAGCTCATAAATCAAATCATAATTGAATTTGCTTATATATAGTTGTTTAAGGAACGAAAAGAATGCAGAATCCGCTAATTCGTGAAATTTCGTAGATACTTTAATCGTACTATTTATCATTTCCCTAGTTTTTATTTATCTAAATCACGGTACTTAATTTTAATTCTTCCAATCTCATTTAACAATTCAAACATACACTACACACATTATGGAAGGCTACCAAAATTATTTGATTTCTTTCACATTAATTTGGAGTAGCCCTTGTCATATCTAATCCATCCATGTTTATCATGAAAATGGCATTTTATTTGCATAGAGTCCCACTAGAGCACTAAGGTATAACCAATAACGATGAAACAAGTGACTAGGTAACAAAATAGACCTGGTTGCAAAGAAAGTAAAGCAAGTATTTATCTCAAAAGGGGTGAAAAGCTAATGCATAAAGGTGTTGTATGCTTTATAAAGGAGTATAGGTTTTGTGGTGTTTCTATTTGTCTAAATGTTTTTGGTTGAATTAGGAGATGAGCATATTGTCTATCAATATCGAAGAGTAACCGGTTGTCACATATTACCACAAATATACAAAATATGTTAATCAATGGAACTTTATGTTTACCAAAACCAATACAAAAAGAAAATGATGGGAGTGTGGTAAGGTGGCCAGTGATCCCTTTTTGTCGTTATGTGAAACTACTGATCTAAGAAAGTTCCTTTTTTCTCTGTACATTTGCTGAGACTGAAAAAAAAGTGAACCAAAAAGGAAGGAAAAAGCTTAGGGAAAAGCTGATAGATAACTGCTTAACAAAGGGATCGGAGCTTTGTTCATGTTCACATGCACAATATATATTATCACATGATGGCATTGGTGTGTTTGATTCACGTGTGTAGAAAATTAATTTTGATTTAACTTTTTATTGTTTAAATTGATTTTTAGTTTAAAGTGATTTTAAGGCTAAAATGATTTAAGTTTTGGGTATATTATGAGTTAGGTGAGTTGAATAATAAATTTAATTATATTTGAAGGCAAAAGATATAAATCCTAGTGTATGTTTGATTTAGGCGTTGACAAATTGATTTTTAGTGACTTGATTTTCGTTGAAGGTAAAATGATTTATGTTGAATATATTCATGTAAAAGTGAGTTCATCAATAAATTTGAGTGTTAAAAATCAATTCTAGAATAAAAAATGTTAATTTCTAAATTCGAAAAGAATCAATTCTTGATGCAAAACCAATTCTACTCGAAAACAACCAAACTTAAAATCTATTCTATACATCCACAATCAATTTTGGTCCATTTAAAAGTAAAATCAAACATACACTTAACTTCAATTTAGAATCAATTCTATAAAGAAAATTAATTCTAATCCGAAGTCCCTAACAAAAACCAAAATTAATTTTGAGTCTTCAACATTATTTTTGTCCCAAAAGTGAACGCTAACATTCACCTAATGTATGTTTGGATTAATTGTGCGATTGTGAGAAACTCAAAATCAAGGTGTCACGGTTGTTTTGCCAAAATTTACTGCAATTTTGGTAAAAGTTACACTTTAACGTTTATCTTTTCAAAATAAAATTGACATTTTTGGTCCGATTATCCACTCATATTATGTATTATTTAGATTCAACTGTTGATAAGTTATACATGTATTAACTCTTGTCGCGATTAATCATTTTCTTTAATAGGCAAATGTTATGAAATTATTGTTTGTTAGTTTTTTAAGTTGTTTGAGCTCCTAGAGCTTCCTCAACATCTCTCAACTGATGATCAATTGAGCAGCCTTAGCCTTATTTGCATGCCTCCGATAATATACATTTTCCCCCTATAAAAGATAAGCTTCTCATCTTGTTTTCACTTGTTCAAACCATAGCATAAAGGTACCATAAAAAACAAAACCAAGAGAGGTTATAGACAAAGACCAGTGACCTTCTTTGATAAGATTAACTGTGCTGAAATTGAACATCATTTTCTATTTTCCTAATGTATTATATTATGTATATAAGGCATTGCTTGTAGGCAAAATGACAAAGTATATAATCTACCATCTGAACACTATCTTAACAAAATATGATATTTATTTTCTCAATGCACCGAGTAAAACAAAAGAACAAAAATGCAGGGCTTTTTATTTGGACACATCTGTTATTTAAATTTCACTGCATGAAGAGTCGAAATTTGTGGGGTCCCAATAAATAAACAAATGAAACTTCTATTTTATCTTATAGTCAAAATTCCATTACAATTCAGAATGACGAATTCTCAAAGCCAGAAAATACCAATGTATACGAAGAAAATTATGTGGAGTATATGGTTTAGTTTAGACCAAGTGAGGGGATCGATTTTCAAATCAATCTGACAGACATGCTTCCTAGATATATGTAATCATCGAAAATGTCTCATAAGACTCTTTAATTGAGGATTACAAAATACTAGCATCCATAAGACAAGAATCTAAACTCACACATTTGTATGTTTAAAAGAAAAATTTATTTGTGTGTGGTATTCGTCGACTTTATTTATAACTAATCTCCGTTACGAATATAACCGACTATCTTTAATGGAGTCACTTCTTCCAACTATATTCATAAGGCTCGAACCTGATATTTTATTTAAACGATCTAACTTTGTTCTACTTATTTCATACACATATAACTTTAAATGAATCTTGGAAGGATTCTAATAGTCTAAAGTGAAGAATGGTGCTTGTATAAGTACTCTCTCCGGTCTTATTTATAACAGAAAGTTAATTTTTTAGATTCATTTTATAAATGATGTATTTAATTTATAATATAAACTACATACATCATTTATTAATGAATCTAAAAAAGTTAATTTTCTCTTATAAATGAAACCAGAATAGTAATAATTTGTTTGTTATCATACACACTATATTAGAATTTAGAAAAAAACATAATTTTAAAATAACATGGTGAAGCAAATTAAAATTGCAGCTTGAGATAAGAATGCACTATTGATTCATGAGCACTTTATTTCAAAGAAAAAGGAATACATCTTTTTGTTCAAATCATTAGAGCATAAGTGACAGAATCAAAGTTGTGTTACAAAATGTGAACCACATATTGGCTGGCACACAACATCAATTATACAAGTGTACTGTCTCGATCGAGTAGGCAACATATACATACACAAATTGTCTCCGGTAGATTAACGTACGTGAGACAGGAGGTACAGTGTGTGACTGTTTTTTAGTGTGTGTTTATATGGATTTGTCATGTTGTTGTTTAATCATTTATTAGTGCAAAATATTCTTCAAATTTATTTTTTTTGATACTCTTCAACTTTGTTGAACACTAATTTTATCAGAAATATGATTTGTTATTTTTAATGGAGTCTCATACCATATTCTCCGAAACTAATTTCATCGGTTGTTGATCTTTGGAGAATACGGTATGTACAAGCTTTAAATTTTAAGTAATGTATTCTACGTATATTCAATTGACTAAAATTTTTAATCCTAATCATCAAAGGCAAAAGGATAATGATATAATGCACGATAGAATTTTTCGTGCATGTTGCACGATAACATTATTCTCTCTCTTATTTGATGAGAAATCACAAGTATATCCCTTGTGAGTTGTGATAGTGTGTGCGCTACTATAAATCAATTCTATAATATAATATATTAAATAAACTCTAATGGCTTATACTTTATCCCTCAAACATTGCTTTGGAGTGCAGTGATATCGACGATGTCAAGGACCATAGCAACAAAGAATATTGATGCTTATTTTTTGTTTTAGTATTTACATTTAATACGGATAAACTAGCATCAATATTCAAGGCTATTCATTGAGCAAATTGTGTGTAGCAGCGTGTCGGACAAATTCGTCAGAAAGGGAGTCGTGCCATATAACACAACTCATGCAAAAACATGAGCAAATATGAATTACAATCATGGATCTTCTCCAAGAATATTGGTGAATGAAAATACTATTTGAAATAGCAAGTGTCAATCTAAACTACCATCTCTTTATATGATGCAACGAAGAGCGCATTTTTTGTGCATTTCACTAGGGTGCTAGTGGATATAGATCTTGCGAAGCAGTTTTATGGGTAAAAAACAAGTAAAAGTATGTTGGCCTAGTTAGTTTAACCAGTTATTTTAGATGACACGAGTTGAAGTTTTGAGTTCGACCACTTAAGTAGGCCCACCTCGTTTAACATGTTAAATCAAGTGTTTAAATCATTTTGAATATGATCATTAAGAAGAAAAATTTAAATTGATATGATTAAGCATTAATACATAAAACAATTGTGCAGAAATAAAAAGAATTGAAGATTAAAAGGAAAATAAATTGAATCACATAAATGAATTAAACATAATTTAAACCTCGAGATCCTTATGTGGATTGATCTAGGTTTTAACATGCCATTGAAGGTTTTCAAATACAAAATTCAATATAAAAGAGAGGTAGCAAAAGGAAGGGTTAGCACAATAACAATAGTTACAAGAGGAAATAACCCAAAACATGCATTATATAGACTAGCTTCAATAATTAGCAAGTTTGGCCATCAAAACGTCTGAATTGAGATTTGGGTTTCGGATTTGACATAAAAGTTGTATTTCTTTTTCTTAGATTTTCATCACATGTTGATTTAGTACAATCGGATAAGTACGTCCTTAGTTATGGCTTGGAGAAGAAGAAATGGTCGATATGTAGTAAAATTTGAAAATTACACAAGAATTTCACTAAAATCCATTTAAGACCAAAAAAGCTAAAAAAAATTAGTATTGGGCACAACACGCATTTAAAAATGCAAAGTGCAATGCTATAAAAATTTCACACATATTCATAGACTTATATTTTATAGTTTCAGGATTTAGACAGATAAACTTTGTCTTTTTATTTGGATAAGGTTGGAGATGGGGAAGAGGAGGTTCAAAGGATTCTTTTTCTCGCTAATAAGTTGGCAAACTATTCTGCTAGTTTACCTAAAATTTAGTTTTAACAATTCCATACAACAAATAAAAAAAATTAACGACTTTGGTCATTGTCCCCCATTTCAATATTTCAACGGAAGCAGACAATTGATAATAACTAAACAGCTGCTTCAATTTGAGTGACAAATTAAAAGCTTACCACTTAAAATCTCTAACTTAGATAGTTATTTTTAGGCTTAATAGCAGCTTTCGCCCCCTAACTTTCACGAAGTTGCGATTTTGGCCTCCTAAAAAAAAAAGCTACAAAACCGACCCTAAGTTTTGCAAAGTAGTAGTTTTGGCCCCCAAGGCCAAAAAAATGATAACACGTAGCACCTCATTTAGGGTGCCACGTCAGCGGAGATCGGGTCAAAATTGGCCTTGGGGGCCAAAGCTGCCACAAGTGCAAAACTTAGGGGGCGGTTTTGTAGTTTTTTTTCTTAGGAAGCCAAAATCGCAATTTTGGAAAAGTTAGGGGGCTAAAACTGCTATTAGTCGTTCTTTTTGTCCCACGAGCATGATGTAAGTGAATTCGGGGCTATCATTGATCATTATAGAGCTCTTTTAAGTCATCTTTATAAAAACTCTAGTGTGGAGTTTGTTAAGAGACAAACAAATAAGTTTGTCCATGATTAATTAAGGCAGTAACATTATCAGCTAATTTTTAAATCTTGGTTGAAATACAAAATTGTATTGAACACTGATGATGTAATTTAAGTCCTTTTCCTTAAAAAAAAATTATAATCTCTAACTTCTCAAATTACTTTGACAACTATTACACTTTGAATCAGATTTTACTGACCCTCGCCATCTTCAATTGTTCATCGCTAGCTAGCAGCAACTAAAAACTCACTTGATTTTCATAAGAGGAAAAACAATCTACAATTATAGACTGATTCAAATATATTGAGTCTAAATGTATCAAGTGTAAGCATGGTAAGTACAAATTCGATATGTTAGATTTCCCATTTTATAACTATGCGTCTATGAAATACGGACACCTCTGATATTAATTGTGTACTACAGTATGATACACATCTATGTCCAACACTAGGGCAACATTCGTACGACACATGTCTGACAACCGATAAAAAAAATAAATTGGGGGTGGGGGTTGTCAAAGATGTGTCCAAGTAGACTTAATCAGTGAAGGGGTTGAAGACATTAAACTCGATAGCATCATTTTTAATTTTTCGGTGTTGTGGATGATTGAATAATTGCCATATTTTGTTTTAAAATATTTTTGTAGTGAGTTGAATTGATCAATTTTCACCCTATAATATACACGAAGTCTAAAAAATGACTATGCAAAACTCAAATCACAAATATTTTTTTTGAAGAAACTAAAATGGATTAAAATACTGAAAGCCTGAAGATTTCAGCACAAGGAGTGCCAAAACCCCAGCTGATATAGTCAATTACATGAATGCGGAAACAGTCAAAACGGGAACAAAAACTACTCTGTTACATAAATATACCCAAACAAGGTAAAGGGTTCAACCACCATGAATGGTAGGAGAATACAAAGCTATGGCGGTTCGCTTTCATCCACCAATATGATTGAAGCTTAACCTTATCTAAAAGTTGATGAAATGAGGCTTCTTTTTGGTGAAAACTAAAATCACAAATTATAACCCTCTAATATACGCAAAGTCAAGAAAAGTGATCTAGATGTTGCATTTTTTTATGCTTTTTCGCGAGCATGTTTATGACTTTAAAATATGGCTTTTAACATGAAATTTGAATTTTCCGACAAAGGAATGGTTAATTATAAATTTTTCGTTTTTCATAATAATTGAGAATTTCTTAAACAATTCATAATTAATTCGTCATTCATTTTAAAACTCAAAAAATTTATGGTGAAGGTTGTTATGATGTTTTAACCATGCCTACAAAATTAGGGAACACAATTTGACATGTGACTATATCCTAACTCCGGACAAAATTACAATTTTGCACATTTTGGTTGAAAAATCAAAATAAATAGAGACGTCTTAAAAATGTTCTGAAACTTTTTATATAATTTTTATGTGTTTATGTAAACAATCATCTCAAAATTCGATTTTTAGGTGAAGATTTCAATTGTTTTGTATTTTGAGTGTTTGATTCTTGGGTTAAATAAGTTTTTCGTCCCTATAAATATTGTGAATTTTGATTTTTGTCCCTAAAAAATTAATCTGAATGTTTTCATCTTCACAAAATTTTTTATTTTGTTTTTGGTCCCTAATGAATATAATTTTGACATGTTTTTGAATTTTTTGAACACAATAAGAATATTCAAAGGTTGAACATAATAAACAAACATAATATAGATACAATTTGAACATAAAAGAGTTACATTCTTGATATTTACATGAACATAAATTGGGCTTTAAGGACAAAAAACAAAATAAACTTTTTTATGAGGATGAAAACATTCAGTTTAATTTTTTACGAACGAAAATCAAAATTCGTTATATTTATAGGGACGAAAAACTTATTTAACCCTTGATTCTTTAAAAATTCATAAATAATTTGTCTCTTATCGGAAAATACTAATTTTATCTGAAAAACTATATTTTAATACCATAAACGCGCCCATAAAAAATCATAAAAAAAAAAAAATAAAATCAACATTTAAGTCACTTTTATGAACTTCATGTATATGATAGGGTCAAAAACAAGAAGAATCTCAAATTATAGGCTAGAATATATGTTTTTATTTTTACAGGATCATTTTGAAAATTTTATGTATATTACAGGATCAATTTGAACAATTAACTCCATATTTTAATTCTCAATTTAGAATTTTTCATAAAATAAAGGGTTAAATATGTTTTTGGTCCCTATAAATATACCAACTTTTCGTTTTAGTCCCTCTAAAATTTTCCTTCAACTTTTAGTCCCTTAAAATTTTTCAATCACTAATTTTGGTCCCTATTTTTAAGTTAATTTTTGTATTTTTTTTAATGAAATTGTGCAGAAATGTGTAGAATATTGTAAAAAAAATTAGAATTTTTTAACAAAGCATAATCTAAATATGAATTTTTAACCGTCTAAAATATAAAAATTCATATCAAATTCATGTTTTGGTTAAAAAATTCTAATTTTTTTTGGTTTGGGAAAGATTCTTATAATATTATGAATTTTTCTGCAAAATTTTATTAAAAAATATGAATCATACATATGAGTTTACTTTAAAAGAGGGACCAAAGTGAAAATAGAATTTTTTTTGAGGGACTAAAAGTTGAAGAAATTTTTTAGAGGGCCTAAAACAAAAAGTTGACATATTTATAGGAACCAAAAACATATTTAACCCTAAAATAAATGTACTAAAAGCATTCAATCAATTTTTAGCGATGTGAGTTTGTACATGGATTCATCATAGATGTATTAATAAATATCATTTCATTTTTGTAAAAAAAAAAATCAATTTTTTTTTGAAGTGGCTAAAATGAATTATACTACCATATCAAAAAGGCCTTATGTAACACCCTAATTCCCAACGTTGATTTAATAAATAATGTGAATAAATTTAAACAAAAAGGATGTTACACATACTCATCAATCATTCATTTGAATAATAAATAATACATTATATTTCATAATGCGGAGAATACTTCAAAAATATTTCATAAAATGAAGGAGTCTGATTCTCAATCGTCATTGTGGAAAATATCATAATGGTTTCAAATAGATAAGATTTCTAAAATTAAACATCCAACGTTTGGCCCCAACCCTAGTGTTACAGATCAGAGCGCGTGATTATTCGACTACATAAATAATTAGATAATAGCTACAGAAGTATATCTCCGTCGCCACCTTCTAAATGTCCCGCAAACTAGAGCTCATCGTCTTGAGTGTCTGTACCCCAAGAGTACAGACACCATAATACATAAAAACAACAAATGGGGTGAGAATATTCATTGTAACATATATTGGGATACATGAATAATATATGAATAGGCATAACATCATTTGTTCATCATTTACAACATATTCACAATTCTTCATTAGGTTATACAACATCGTTAGCACATCATCATTATCATAATTTTTCAGTTTTTAACACATTAAAAAAAATACACATATCACACACAATACATCACATTGACACATATCACATATACCACATATATCACATATACTTCATATACACCTAACTTGAGACATATGCAAATGCATTTCGTTCCTAGACCTATATGCATCCCGGTACCGGTTTCTAATCAACATTTGTATGTCAGATTTGTGTTACTGAACATACATACAACATTCGTCATTCAACATGGTCCTAAATATGATATGATGCATGAGGTTAGACTCTCTAAATACTACATATAGCACATCATCAATAATTCATAACTACAACAGAATTTCATATGTCAGACTCATCATTTACGTCATCATTAATCAACATTATTCAACATTATGATTTCTTCATTGCTCAACATTGTCATTTCTCAATATTGTCATTAAAACTCACACTCAACACTGGCTCCCCTTATTTACTACGCACTTCATTCTAACGGCAACACGCCACACCCCTACATTAATCATTAATTAACACACAACTTTCTATTCTCATTCTATTTCGTCCTATCAATTATGTCAGCATCATATACACTCTTAAATCGACCACACTCATTTCATTTTAACCTAAGCTCGTTACTTCACCATTCTCATTCTTTCTAACATCATCCCTTACTTTAACTTACGCCTTTATATTTTCAATTACGTTCGTCTTATTCCTTCACCTAGCATCTTCATTACCTTAAACCCCTTCACCATTCTACTTGTTAATTTTGACTCTACACCTTACCCTTTCCCCCCTATTTTTTTAGGCTCGTTAAGCTTAATATTCTAACTTCGTATATAGTTTCATCATT
>Ga0315915_1007496_pt1 | contig 13017 bp, 6 predicted proteins | sample MpolbnodulesMG_FD_207738 | JGI IMG/M metagenome (GOLD analysis project Ga0315915, IMG submission 207738) | Medicago polymorpha root nodule microbial communities from Los Angeles, California, United States - branched nodules | ecosystem: Host-associated > Plants > Roots > Nodule | place: USA... | reverse complement strand
TTTCCTAACTACCCCCCCCCCCCCCAAATTTTTTTATTAAACATAGATTCAATAGAAGAGATTATACCTGAGGGAGCTTTGAAGAAGGAAAGGGCATATACAGGTAGAGAAGACAGGACAGACTTTATGAGAATCAAACGGCCACCAAACGATAAAAACCTACTCTTCCACATAGACATCCTCTTCGCAATACGGCCAACAACAGGCTCCCAAAAAGATAATCAACTAGCATCCCCTCCAACAGGAAGTCCCAGGTACATAAAAGGGATCCTCCCCACCTTACAATTCAGAACAGTGGTTGTTGCCCCCAACCAAGAGTCACTAATGTTAACACCTGACAGCATGCTTTTATTGAAATTCACCTTTAAACCAGACACACTTTCGAATAACACCAAAACCGCCCGTAAAGCACGGACATTCGCCCAACTCTTCTTACCCAATAACAATGTATCGTCCGCGAACTGCAAATGGGAAACAAACAACCCATTAAGCGCTCCAAAACAGTACCCCGTAAACAAGTGAGAGTCCACCACCACCTTCATCAAAACATTCAGACCCTCTGCAGCCAAAAGAAAGAGAAAAGGTGACAAAGGATCACCCTGTCGTAACCCACGCTTTAAAGGAAACTCTACTGTGGGACTACCATTCACCAACACAGATGCTGAAGCCGTTCCTATACATTCTTTAATTCATTTCCGCCATAGAGTTGGAAATCCCATTCTGGCCATGACTGTATCCAAATAATTCCAATCAATGGAGTCATACGCTTTCTCAAAATCAACTTTAAATAACAGTAATTCTTTTTTCAATTTTTTAGCCTCATCCACTGCCTCATTAGCTATAAGAAGGCCATCCATTATCTGTCTGTCATGCACAAAAGCATTCTGTGTCTCCGACACTACCTTGGCCAAAACTCGTTGTAGTCTATTAGCAAGAAGTTTAGCTAAAATTTTATACAAACTTCCCACTAGAGAAATGGGTCGAAAATCATTAAGCTTCTGCGGACTCTCCACTTTCGGAATTAATGCAATGAAAGTACTATTAATTCCTTTAGTTAGCTTACCATTACGGTGAAATTCTCCAATGAAGCGCATAATGTCTCCGCTCATCTCCGACCAAAAATCCTTTATAAAGCCAAAATTAATTCCATCAGGACCTGGACTTTTGAAACTGTCACAATCCCACACTGCCGCCTTCACCTCATCGATAGTAAAAGGGCGCACAAGAGACACCCCATCCCCATAATCTAGATGTCGAAAAACCATCCCATCCATACTAGGCCCCGTGGATTCAATAGACTTGAAATGATCAGAGAAATAATTAAATACCGCTTCACGTACCGGGTGGACACCTTCAACAGTGCTACCATTAACAACGAGAGATGCAATAGAATTAATACGCCGCCTTCCTATCATAGCTGCATGAAAGTACTTGGAGTTGGCATCACCCTCTTTTAACCATAATAAACGCGACTGTTGCCAAGAGACACTAGAGGACAGCCGATGTTTTAAATTTTGATAGAGAAAATATTCCTCCTTTTGTTCTAAAAATATCCCAGCTCAAATAATCCATTTACAGGTGAAAAAAAACAAGAAATTGGTTTAACTTCTTAAACAAAGATATGTCATATCAAGGCCGACATTTATATTATTGGTGCCTTTCCTTAGGACAACTAAAACAATGGTTCCCTTCTCATAATCATCATATTATTAAAATTGTTTCATTTGTAGCATAGCACCTGTGGAGCTACATATCTACAACTAGTCAAAATAAAGATATACATATTATTGTTTAGCAGATAAATAGTTTAGAAGTATCACAACAACACCACCAATTGTTTAAATTTTATTGATATGTATTGATCTGAAAAGTAAATAACTTAAATCTTGCCGTGAAATTAGTCATACAAGACTTAACGTTGTGAATTGATTCATAACTTGCTTGAAAAAATTAACAAAGAACTAATTTACGAAACTTTGAATAATGCATGTTTTATTAATTAATGAAAATATAAAAGCCCAATAAATTTATCATTGATTTAAAATTAAAAAATAAATTTTTTTGATATTAGATAAATCACACATAATTGATTTTATCTCATTCTCATGAATTAAATACGACTGTTGGAGTCATACATTTTAATAATAAACGACACTGTCAATTACATGTACAAACCTTCTTTCAAAATAAAAATTACATGCAAGAACCTTCACTATATCTTACAAAGAATACATATTTTTCTCACTCTTCATGTATTAAATATGAATATTTGAGTCATGCATATCATCTGAGAAAGAATATTATATATATTAGAAATACAAACTTTTTGTAAATTTTAAACCCTATTTCATTTATGTATGTATTATGTATCTATATTATCTATCAAATAGCTATTATTTTTAAGTATTCTCTTAAAAATATTGAAATATTTCTACCATTTTATGGAAAAATAAATTACATAAATTACCACTTTGAAATTAGACGACGAACATCAACAACATTAATATCATCTCTTTAGTTTCTCATTTTTTTCTTCATATATACTTTTATATTTTTATTCTTTTTCTTTCTTTCTTTCTATATTCTTTTTACACAAATGCATAAAATGAAAAATACTCCAAATTTTAACGTATGCGTATAAAAAATTGTTACTTATCCAAATTTTAATGTATATAATATAATATAATTTTTTTTACAATGACGTTAAATATTACCAAAAGAATTTGGTGTCCCTATATTTAAGAGACATTCAAGATCACTTCTCTTGACCGTGCTCATGACCATCACAGGATGATTTAAGAATATTATTCGAAAAGTATATTGTACATTAATTTCGTAAATATAACTTTTAATTTGATGAAAGTTATATGGGCAACACTTCAGTGTCTTTTGGGCGTCAAAGGCATGTGCCTTTGCCCCAATAAAAACATGCCACGTGTCCTGCTTCTTTAAAAGATTAAAATAATAAAAACTGGGTTTTTGGAAGAGAGGAAAGAGATAAAGTTAACTGCAAAAGAAATTTAAATTGGCACACATAACCCATACCTTAATCTCTGCAACTTCACTTCAACAACCACCCACCATCATCAACAAGTACAACCGCTTCCACCACTCTCCGACTCCGTCCTCCGCTATAACGTCCTAAATCGTTCTGCCACTATGAAATTCACCTCCTCCCAGTTTGAATTACACGAGTTTTGTAAAGAAGATTCAAGTTTTAAGTGTCTGTTAAAAAATAGGGATTTGAATTGTTTAAATTGATTTGTGATTTAGCATTGGAATTGGTTTAAATTGATTAGGGATACAGATCCCAGTTTCTGTTTTTGTGAAGAAAATAAATTAGTGAAAATTGATTGGGGGTTTGGCATTGGAATTGGTTTAAATTGATTTGTGATTTTTTTGAATGAAAATTGATTTCTGATATAGATCCTAGTTTCCATGAAAAAAAATATATATATAGTGACTATATTGTTTTGTAAAAATAGTCAAAATTGGATGCTTGTTTTGTGAAGGAAAAAAAAAAGGTGAAAATTGAGAACAGGCTTACGGCTTCACTCTTTTCTCTGTTCCGAATACCTTATTTTAATTTTTTTAAAGAAGCAGGACATGTGGCAAGTTTTGATTGAGGCAAAGGCACATGTCATTGGCGCCCAAAAGGCACTGAAGTGCAGCCCAAGTTATATATGTGTTGATCCAACAATTTCCTAACCTATTACACCGATAATATATAAAAATAAATAAATTTGTTTATTTAAAAAGATGGTAAACTACACATTAATTTATTTTGGAACATGGAGTTTCAATAATAAATGCAGTTACACACGAAATATAATTCAAAGAAAATGTTAAAGACTGTTTTAATGACACTCTTTAAAGACTTTAAATATTAAATTTTTATGAAAATTTATATATTTAACATAATGAAAATTCAAGTATACATTTTTTTTAATAAATAATTTCTTAATTTATACTCTCTCCGTCCAATAATATAAGATCTATTTGTAAAAAGAAAAATTTATCTAAAAATATTTGACCTTCTCAAATTTTCTCACAAAACTTTCCAAGTTTATTTCTATTAATAAAATACTCTTGTAATATTTCTTAAAAAAATAATAATAAATGCTCTTGTAACTTTTGTGGTCTACATATAAATAGTGTACGTAAGTAAAAGTTTTTTTTAGACAGAAAAAAGTGTAGTTAACATTTGTGTTCTCAATGTAAAACTAATCCATCAGTGGATATTAACAACCAATATCATTTTATAAAAAAAAACCCAATATCACATAATTAATTATGTTCAATATGATTATATTAGTCAATAACCATAAATCAAAAAATTTGTACACTTGCATCGTGAAGAAGATAAAATTTCTGATCAATAAAACACATGAATGTTTAGTAAAATTTTCTCGCACGAGATAAACCGTTTAGATAAAATCATGTTTTAAAACTTAAAATCGATCCAATAGTAACAAGTCACCTAATTCAATTTAATCATAACATGAAACACTTAATTATTCACCAAAAGAACTTTTTGGTTAATACCGTGAGCGTGGAGGATCCAACTAAACGAAACATGAAAGCAAAAAGGAAATGATTAAAGAGAATTAAAATATCTCCATATAAACATCTTTCGTCACCTCATAGTTTCTCTATTTAACCATCACCACCCAAAACAAAGCTATTATTACATCTATCACAAAATTCAAACTAGCGGTAATATTTAGTTTATTAGTCAACACCACCGTTATGAATCTCATTTCAGACAATGCTCGCACTCATTAGCGAAAATCCACTCTGTAAAAATTGATATTACAATTCAAAAGAAATCATGTTACCGATGTACGATAGCAAGTGACTATCGAAGTGTTGACAATGTAACGTTGAACTTAAAATCAATGATTTTTAGAATAAAATATTTCTTATAAACTGTATTATGAACTCACATATGATGTAACATTCAAATAGATTTCTAGTATAAGATAGTTAATTACTTCATATTTTAATTTTATGAACTTAAATACAATATTCAATTCCGTAAGTAAATCTTCTCATATTGTTGAAATTGATCGTAGAATAGTCCGACTTTATATATATTATGCATTGTTGCTACCACTTGAATTAGACTCATAGAATATATATGTTATCATTTCCCATATCAAATTGATCAAACATGTTTATAACAACGAACAAAGGAAACTAAATATTAAAGAATGAGTAGTGCTAACAACACTCTCTTCAATACTCACTTTCTAATTAACTTAAAATATGGTGGGTCTCACACTTTAGAAATAGGTTCCACTCAAAGTGGTGAGTCATACATTGATTTTATCCAATAAGAGAATGAGTGTTGAAGAAAGTGTTGAAAAGAGAGTTTCTCTAGAATTACTCTTAAAAAATAATGGAGAATGCTAACTACTCCATCTGGTCACATTTACAAGCAAAACACAACTTTTTAGATTCATTGAATAACTAATGTATTTTGTCACATTTATAGACCAAATACATTAGTTATTCAATAAACCTAAAAAGTTGTGTTTTGATTTTTAAATTCATTGAATAATTGATGTATCTTGTTTAGAATATAGACCAAATACATCATTTATGCAATGAATAAAAATAGTCAAATGTTTCTTGTAAATAAGACTGAAGGGAGTAAGTTTTAATAAAAAGTTGTATAATCATAATTTGATCAAAAGTAACATTAAATTTCCAAGACAATTTTTATTTATAGATTTCTTAACCATTGTTCTGAGGATACGGATTAGCAAGACCGAAGAATAAGGAGAATGCTAACCATTACCCTTGGGGCATTGGATAAGGAGATAAAAATAGAAATATAATATTGGAAAATGGTGAAAGTGATAAATTTAACTTTTTAAAAGTCAAAATGTTGTTGAAACCAATGCAAACATGCTACTTTTGGCTTCCTCAACCATTGCCCTGAGGACAATGCTTAGCAAGACCCTACGAATAATTAAGGGTTAATAGGTCTTTACCTCTTGTAATATAGGTCATTTCCGGTTTTCCCCCTATAAATTTGTTTTTTTGATTTACCCCTTAATAGGCTAAACAAAAACGAAAATTTCTTGGAAAAAAAAATTGGTTTTTGTTTGGCCTATTAGTTGGTAAATCAAAACAATTTTTTTTTACAAGAGGGTAAATAAAAAAAAAAGAAATTTATTGGGGGAAAACCGGAAATAGCCTATATTACAGATGGTAAAGACCCGTTAAATCAATAGTTAATATGAGAGTCATTAGAGAGAGAAACAAAGGAAAGGAGTGGTTGTTGATTGACATTCACTCACAAAAGTAAAAGACAAATAGAAACAAACAACCACCATTTGCAGTGTCCTCTTGCACATGATTTGCCAATTTCAAAAAGGTAAACACTGCTTCAATTCTATAGGCAGCATAACCTAGATAAGGGAGAAAGTACTACTAAACAAAGCATGTCTCATAAATAAACAAATGAGATAATTATAGCTATAGTCACGGAAAAAGAAAGTTCCACCAAACTCATGCTCACTCACACAATGTCACAGACCCCTCACCTAAAGACATAGTACTAAAAAACAACAACTTTTCAATAAACATCAAAATCTAGAATCAGACAAAGATTTTCTCTCTTCATTACTCTTCACACCCACCACCACTTCTTCAACCTACATCTCATTACAACCTAAAAATATTTGCTTTTTAATGTTGTGTTAATGTTGTGAGAAAGAAACAAAAGTTTAAATTCACTTCATTGTGTTTTTTTGTGCTGTTACTTCAAAAGCACAGTATGAGGAAGCATGGATGGCAACTACCTTACCATCCTCTTCAGGTAGCTTTAAAGTTTCAATTTTTTTTGCTTAAATTGTTTTTTTGTTAAGTGGGGTTTACTCATTTTGAAATTTTTATGTGAAGGTGGTGGCTATTGCTGTGATTTTAGCTCTTGGGTTTGCTTTCTATGTGTTCTTTGCTCCTTTTGTTGGAAAGAAGATGTATCAGTATATTGTGGTTGCTCTTTATACACCGCTGGTAGTAACACTAATCCCATCTTCCAATTTTCTATTGTTTTTTTTCTTCTCTTTTTTGTGATGTTTACTAAGTTGGTTTGGTGGATGACATGAGATGTGTGATTCTTTTTGTTTGTTTGCTTTCTAGTTCATGTGTTTGATTATAGTGTCGAAAATTGATTTCGAGTGATTTGATTCTATAAAATTGATTTTTGCTAAAAGTGAGTTGAAGTTAAAGTGATTATGCTTGGATAGATTCATGTAAAAGTGAGTTGAAAAATCAATTCTAAAATCAAAAACTTCGATCTCTAGCTTCAAAGTAGAATCAATTATGTAGGCAAAATAAATTCTACCCGAGAGCAACCAAATTTGTCAAAATCAATTCAATACCTCTAGAATTAATTTTGGCTTCTCCAAAAATGGAACTAAACATCACTTAATTTGGCCTTTTGTCCTTGTTCGTTCTCATTGTGAGCGACTCCTTTTGGACTGTCATTCAGCTACAATGTTCTAGGTATAATAATTAATAACTACATTGGTGCTCCATTTTGTTAGCACATCAGGCACAAAATGTTCTTAGGTAAAAGTAGAACTAAATCATCCCTATCTTGATTTACTTTTAGACTAAATTAAACCCTTTCATAAACAAAAAAGAGTAAACTAGACACTGTCAAACTGAGACAAATGATTTAATTTAGTTTAAAAGATGTCTCAGTTTGACAGTGTCTAGTTTACTCTTTTTTGTTTATGAAAGGGTTTAATTTAGACCCTTTTCAAAGTTACAAATGATTGCCTGGAAAAAAATTTAGATTGTTGGTTAGGTGCTTTCTTGTTAGTTTTAGATTTTCTTCCAATGTAGACAGCATAATATGTGGTAGTATGTTCCAGCCTTCCAGGCAATCATCTGGAGACAGCATAATTTTGTAGATCTTCATCTGTAGATCTTGTAAGTACATTTCGAGTTCAAAACGTCCAAATGATTGGAGTAGTTACTTAGTTTTGTGTATTATATATGGGTTGTAAAAAACTATAAGGTGCAAGAAAATGATTGAGAATTAGTTTAAACATGTATTGGGCACTAACAGGAATGTGTTAGGAAATACCCAATTGATAAGATCTATACTAGCGCAGAGCACAGAGAGGCAATCAAGGGTATTGAATGATTAATGCAACAGATTGCACAAGAGGCAATAAAGGGAAATTCAGTGGTTTGTGTGATAGATTTCTAGTAAGGTAACCAAAGGGAATCAAGAGGAAAAATTGATATGTGGAGAAGATAGAGGCAACGGAATAAGTAGAGGGCACTAAGGGCGAGTGCAGGGTCTCTTAAATACCGTAGAACTACCCATTTTGTAGCGTTTTGGATCCAGTTTCTAACAGAATGGCAAGACAAGTTGACTAGCTAACTTACGTTTTCCGTGATATGAGATATATGAAACTGATCAGCTGCCATTCATTTACACACTTAGTGAATCGATACCTAATTTGATTTGAAGAGCAATGTGTATAGATTGATTGTAATTTATTTGGTTCTTACCGTATTTGGACCTTTTGAACTCAAAATGCGCTTTAATTTTCTGTGAGGGGAAAAACAAGTTCTTGGAGACCGTACCATATCACAAGTCTCACAATTTAAATACCTTGAATCCATCATTCAAAATGACAGGGAAGTAAACAGAGACGTAAGTAAACCATAGGATTTAAGTGTGGTGGATGAAGTGGAGGGTTGTTTCAAGTGTTATTTGTGATGACAAAATAGCTCAACCTTGAGTGAAATTTACTGCATTGCAGTGTTGCATCGAATTGAATGCTCGCTGGTAAAGAGTCAACAGGAAAACAAGCTCAATTTCCACAAATGAGAATGGGAACATTATCGTGGATGAGTGGACACACAAGAAGTACTCAAGCATAAGGATAAACTTTATGAGACATGTGAATGACCTGTAATGATGTATGAGATTGAATGCTAGGGGGCAAAAAACCAATAAAAAAGTAAGTTTGATGTTGAAAGAATGGTATGATGGATAAGTAGACACACATAAATAGTTAGGATTTTGGAATAAGTACATTAGAGAAAGTACGGGTAGTACTTTCATTTCCTATTTGATATTTTTATTTAAGTAGGTTGATAGAGAGTCCATTTATTGTGGAAAAGATGTAAAATCTTTCTTCAGATGGTTTGAGCGTGTATGAGAAGACTTATGAAAAACTCCAACAAGGAGAGTTGATTAGCAAAGGATAGTCTGATAGTTAAAGGTTGAATTAAATGTAGAAAAAAATGTTGGCCATGCCAATGAGAAGAATTTTAAATGTAGAGGATTTGTCTTGTGGACAGTGTGGAATCGTTAGATTCATGTAGTTGATTCCCCATCCTAGTGATTGTTGTTCAAATTTTCCACCTCTAGAAGACAAGCCTTAGCAATAATGGCATAAAGCCACTATCCTCTGGAGCACAATGCTCTCAAGTAACCAAGTATTAGAAACAGTAGTTTATGCTGCTATGCTCTTTCTCACATCCTCTAATGTTTCTTCCTTATGGTTATTTTGGCTTCTCATGCTTTATATGACTATGCTAGGGCTGTTATTGCCTAAATCATTTTATTGTCTTTTAATGTGTTTGCAACAGAATGATTAGACATGAATGATTTTGTTATAGTAATTTTTATAAAAAATAAAATCCCAAGAACGGCTATCTTTTAGTGATATCTCACCTCTTGCCAGATTACTGCTGTTTTTGGACTCTACATCTGGTGTGCTGCATCAGATCCATCAGATCCTGGGGTTTTTAATTCCAAAAAGTATCTTAAAATTCCAGACAGCAAAATGGGTTTTGGGTTAAAGAGTTCTAAATTAGGTGAAGAGTCAACTCCATCAATGCATGATGCAAAGGCTTCAACAGTTGGAGGAAATTCCATGGATAATGAAGCATTCGGAACAGGAGGAAATATGAAAGATAATTCTCATTCAGTAGAGAAGGCAAATTCATCTTCTTCTTGTTTATCCCGTTTCCTCTTGGTATGCTCTCCTTGTGCTTATATCTGTCGCTGCTCTGGTTCAAGTGAGGAATCTTCTGATAAGCAAACCAGTGAAGATGGCATGTTCTATTGCAGTTTGTGTGAAGTTGAGGTGCGTTGAAGCTTTTTAACTAGAAACCTATTTTGCCTCTGTTGGAGGACTTGACTCCGAAATGACACGTGAAAAGACGATTTTGTATCAAAAGTAGTGCATGCCGAATTTCACGATCACCTTCTGTGTCATATTGTTGCAGGTCTTCAAATACAGCAAGCACTGTAGAGTCTGCGACAAGTGTGTAAATCACTTTGATCATCATTGCCGAGTATGATTATCTGATTTCTCATTTCTTTACTCGATGTTTGGCATATGTCCTGAATGACTGTTGTTTCCTGAGATTTGCAGTGGCTGAACAACTGTATTGGGAAGAGGAACTATAGGCAATTTTTCACCCTGATGATTGCTGCTATGCTCTTGGTAAGTACTTATGTATTGCTTATCATTGACACGGCTAAACCTGCCCTTTTTATTTTACTTTATAAGCTCTGCGGCTATGTTATTTAGGAATAATGTGCAAACAAACCAATGAATACGAATCCGCTCTAGATCACCGGCATTTGTGCAACCTTTCTCATTGTGAATTTTAGAAAACAAAGTCGATATTTTTGGAAACGCTAAAAAGTCTTCACCATTTTTGAAAATGTCAATGTAACTCACAACCTACATATGGTAATGAAAATGAAAAATGAGCATATGGTGAATTGGTGGCAGTGAGAAGGATGCGACTAATAAACTCAAAAAGAAAAATGAAAACTCAATATTTTCAGGAAGTAAATAGGCTTTTAGTCTCCCAATGAAATTGCAAACCTTTTTCTATTTGAACCATCCCATAACCTAAGAGACACTTCAAATAAGAACTCTTATTTGCAAGTTATTTTCATTTCGATTAACTATTGACAGGTCTGTGAATGTTTTATGAACCTTGGGTTTTGGCGTTGCAGTTTATTCTTCAATGGTCAACTGGAATGCTTGTGCTCATTTGCTGTTTTGTTGAGAGGAAGCAATTTGCTATGGAAATCTCCTCTAAGTTGGGAAGCAGTTTCTCTATGGCTCCCTTTGTTATTGTTGTGGTGCGCATTTCTCCCCCTTGTGTGTAATATGTGATTACTTATTTACTTATTTTTCTGACATATGAATTTAACTTTTCTCTTTTTGTTTGACATTTCCATTTGATTGATGAAAATCATGGATGCCATTTCCAGTTACAGTTAATCTTAAATGTGAACAACATCTTTGTTCCTTTTGATTTTTCAGTCTGCCTGTACCATTCTGGCTATGGTTGCTACATTACCTGTTGTTCAGCTTTTCTTCTTTCATATCCTCCTCATTAAAAAGGTAAGATAATATGCTTTCCTTTTGAAAAATAAAAGTTTATATCATAACTTGTATTTAACAACAATAAGATCATCAATGCTTAATGTTATGGTTTTTACGACTGACTCAGGGACTCAGCACATATGATTACATTGTAGCTATGAGGGAGCTGGAGCAAGAGCAGGAGCAGCTAGGAGTTGGAGGCCATCAAAGTCCCCAAATGTCAACTGTTAGCTCCTTTACTGCATTGAGCAGTGTAAGCTCCTTCAATGCTTTACATCGTGGAGCATGGTGCACACCCCCACGCATGTTCCTTGAGGATCAGGTAACATACTCTCAAGCAAGACATGCTTTTTTGTTTTACACTGCTGCATGTGGATTGTCGTCATGCGAACTTCTTGAGCATTTGAATGCACATAGACTCGTTTGTTATTAAGCATTGACGAATTTGATACTTGATTGATCAACATATCAAGAATAGTATTGAATATCAACCTTGGAATTTTTAAAGCATTCTTGGATGGTTTTTGACAGCATGTGCATATTATGCAAGAAATATTTTCTTACCTACTCTTAGGAGAACAAAATTTATCAACTATTATGCCTTTTCGCTTTACACACTTCCTCTAATTGAGTGCTAATTGAAGCTATACTGCTATGTCTTAATTCAGTTGTTCTTGGATTATTTTAGTACTATTATGTAAGCAAGGGAGCAACAAAATGGATTTTGTCATTGGATAGCATGATCTCATTTATTTATTTTTTCGCGTATTTTATTTCATATGTTCTTTCTTGGACTTACTTACTGATCACCACCTGCTTTGTTTTTTTCTGCTCTTTTCTTTTTTGGGTGGGACACTGTTATAGTTTGATGTAGTGCCCACGGATACAGGTTCTGTGAGCTCACTAGGAAAGAGGTCATTGAGAGAAGAGCCATTGAAGAAAAAGAATTCTGGAGCAGTTAAAATTAGTCCTTGGACATTGGCACGACTAAATGCAGAAGAGGTTGCTAAGGCAGCCGCTGAAGTAAGAAAAAAGTCCAAAATTTTGCAGCCTATGGTAAGACATGACCAGGCTTCCAGGCTAGAACCAGGCAGCAGTTTTGGAAGCAGTGGCCGAAGAATGGTTCCCACGATCGACAACAATAAAAAGCATGATAATAAGCGCATTTACCTTCCCGCTGACATATCTATGGAATCCATGACAAAAGTTTCTTCCAATAATACCAATATGGGATTCAATGGAAGGTCTGGGTTTGCCCCTCCTCATTTACGTAGTGCATTTCAAACAAGCCAAGCAATGTCAAGCTCAGCTGGCATTGTTCCGTCATCTCCTGAGAGCAGTTTGGACTCTCCTGATATCCGCCCTTTTCAGGCATCGAGAGCTGAAGAAGCAAGACGTCTTGCAGGTCTTTCAGCTGCTGGTGCTGAAGCTCTTAAGGAAACTTCACTGTCAAGGTCAACTAGTGATGGGTATGAGGCCTCTGGCGGGGAAGATAGTGACCAGGTTCCCAGTAGGGTTGTTCAGAGAATTTCAGATTTGAGTAGTTTGCTTTTTAGAGCTGATCAAGATGAGAGGGCTTTTAGGCCTACATTGTCATCCAACATGAGTCACAGTAGACACTAGG
>Ga0315915_1007495_pt1 | contig 13018 bp, 8 predicted proteins | sample MpolbnodulesMG_FD_207738 | JGI IMG/M metagenome (GOLD analysis project Ga0315915, IMG submission 207738) | Medicago polymorpha root nodule microbial communities from Los Angeles, California, United States - branched nodules | ecosystem: Host-associated > Plants > Roots > Nodule | place: USA... | reverse complement strand
TAGACAGTTTGGCCGAGTGGTCTAAGGCGCCAGATTTAGGCTCTGGTCCGAAAGGGCGTGGGTTCAAATCCCACAGCTGTCAATTATTTTTTTCATTTTCTTATTTATAATATTAAATTATTTTCCTAAACTGATCCATAACGATACTATGATGTTTCAACAGTTAGTTTACCACCACACAACGAATTAACTACCAAAACTGATTTTGTGTTTGTGTTACATAACAATAACAATGGCACTCTCATCTTGCTGCAGTTTTGTTGTTGGTTCATCAAATATTAACAACCCCTTACCATCTTTTCCTTTCAAATTCCCTTCCCTATGGCCATCCACCCAAAACCAAAAGCTCAAGATGGGGCCTCTCAATGTGTCTCCTATGGGTTTTGGAACTTGGGCATGGGGTAATCAGCTTCTTTGGGGGTACCAGGAATCCATGGATGATGACCTACAGCAAGTGTTTAACATGGCTGTTGAGAATGGTGTTAATCTTTTTGATACTGCTGATTCTTATGGTACTGGAAGGTTTAATGGTCAGAGTGAGAAACTTCTTGGGAAGTTCATTCGAGATTTTCGAGGTTCGTTCATCATACTTTTCCTTTAATTTGGTATAATTTAACTGAATTCTGCTAGATAGATGCATGTGCCTTTTATTAATATTGTAAATATGAGTGTGATGGAAGGGGAAGAGATGATGAGATGGATTATGGATTGGATTGGAAAGGCGATGTATAGCTCAATTAGGGGCTTTATAATGGCTCCTTCATACATGTCTTACTGACTGTTTGGATAAGTAGCTCATTGAAGGCAACTTGTTTTGATATAAGCTATTATGGAGAGCTTATGAAATAAGCTTAAAACAACTCAAGGACATGTCAATATGTCGTGTTATTTTTGTAAGCTCTACCAAACAGTTTCGCAAGTTCTTAAGTCAGCGTAAGTTCTAATAAGTCAATCCAATCAGGCTAATGAGAAAACATAGTAGACATAGTACTAAATTATTTGATTTCCTCTTGTTTTCACCAAATTTTGTATGCACTTCCTCAGAGAAAAAGGGGAGCCGCGATGAAATTGTGATTGCAACAAAATTTGCTGCTTATCCATGGCGCCTTACACCAGGGCAGTTTGTCGATGCTTGCAGGTAGTCTTTATAGGTTGATATGTTCCTATTATACATGAATGATCAAGTTCTTCCTGAACTCCATGCGCAATCTTCTATTGCAATTATTTGCTTTATTTATTTGTTTATGGCTTTGAACTTGAATGAAATGAATTTTCAGGGCATCAATAGATAGGATGCAGATTGAGCAAATTGGGATAGGACAACTGCATTGGTCAACTGCAAATTATGCACCTTTTCAAGAATTAGCTCTTTGGGATGGTTTAGTGGCAATGTATGATAAGGTTACAATAATTCATGTTTAATAGTAGGATCACATTAGGCCTTAAGTGAACCATTCTTTAAAGACATTCAGGGTGCTAAAGATAATTTCTTTACTTGCAATTTTCATTTTTTTAAATATCTAATGAGCGTAAACAATGAGTTCAGCGATCAAATTTTACTTTTGAAATTTTATTTAATGAGCATAAACAATGAGTTCAAGGATCAAATTTTATTTTTAAATATCCAAGAAAATACATTACTTTTGATTTCTTCAACGATCAAATTTTGTGTTTATATTTATATCGTCATCCAGGGTTTAGTTCAAGCTGTTGGAGTAAGTAATTATGGACCAAAGCAGCTTTTGAAGATACATGGTTACTTGAAAGACCGCGGAGTTCCGTTATGCTCAGCCCAGGTAGTGTTTTAACATTCAAATTTTGCTTTTGGTGAAATGCCTTTTAATCTCATTAGTGACTAATAACCATGGTTTAGTTGTCAAATTAGACACAAATATCCTTAAGAAACTACAACAGAAAAGGAAAACGATAAGGCAGAAGAAATGAACTGAGATGAGTTAAATGAACATTAGTTGCCAGAATAACTCAGAAAAGTGATTCCTTGAAATTATGCTGTCAGTATGCCACAACCATTCATTTATTGTCATGGTCTTCTGGTATAATTTCATTAATCTTCGTAATAATTTTGACATTTCAGGTGCAATTTTCTTTGCTGAGCATGGGGGAAGACCAACTAGAGATCAAGAGTATATGTGATTCTTTGGGTATTCGCGTAATTGCTTATAGTCCTCTAGGACTTGGAATGCTTACTGGGAAATACTCAGCATCCAAACTTCCAACTGGACCAAGGTTTGTTGACATTTACGCAAATATTTTAGAACGCTATTAAGTGCTTAAAATTATAGCTTGGCATCAATAACTTTTTTCGGTGTACCTTTGTTATTAATTGCAAATCACAGGGGATTGCTATTTAAGCAAATACTTCCAGGACTGGATCCTTTATTGAGTTCCCTGAGAGATATTGCAAATAAAAGACGCAAAACCATGTCACAGGTAATCTTTTTCCTATTTTTACCTACTACTTTCATTCTTTTTTATAAGCCCCTTTAGTGTTGTGTATAAATATCCCTCGGTTGCTTAGAGGTAGTACTAAAATTCTCATCAATGTCTTTTGACTGTCAATTCATTTGAGGCAAATAAATATGTTGCAAGCCTGAAGGGCCTGAAGGTGTACTGTGTAGTAGGCATTTTTTTATCAGTAGGAATCGTACTTGGTATTCTGAAGTTTACAACACTCACACACAGTGTGCATCAACCACTTGTGCTAGACTTTGGTAGTGATTTAAGGCATTGACTATACGTATCTTTCATTTAATTGATTTTATCTAATGTGGAATTAATCGCTCACTTTTGAATTCCAACAATAGTGCTAGTGAATGGGGTCAATGAATAGATGGTGCTATAAATGTTCTCTCCATTTTGTAGATTTTATTTTCCTCACACTTATTTGACAAGAGCATTTCAACTACCAAAACCTGTAGTTTTCACATTAATCAACCGCATGCTTATAGTTCCATCTACTTTGGCAATGGTAGGCCCTGCAGGCTTGGCCCATCTTCTGGAGAACATAACTTTATCCTATTCTTCTGTCATACTCAGGTTCTATGCATCTTCCTTCGGTCTTCTGATCCAATCTTTTGTACACTACTATTCCGTGTCCTTGTTCTTAGCTCCAAATGCCAATATTAAAAACTCAGCATAACAGAAAACTAAAACCAAGCTCTGATGGTCATAGAAAGCCTGTGAGTAATAGATTATTCAATTAAAGGACTATATGATATAATACGTCATTGATAAGTAACTTTTATCTTGTCCATAACAACATCAGAACTATTCCGACTTCATTATCAGGATCATCCACCAAAGAAGACAAACCTTAAATGTCAATTCATTCACTTTTTAATGTCGTGTTTGACAGCACAACTTACTTTTTTAAAGGTTTTAAACTTCCCTTTAAAGAACGACCAACCAACCCGCCTAACTGTCCTTGTCCTAGGTGTGTTACAAATGACAATGTTGATCACAAACTCTGACCAACCTTGCCCGGTCAAATAAATTCATTGTCTAATGTGTCACATTGTTATGTCAGGTTGCAATAAATTGGTGCATATGCAGAGGTACAATTCCAATTCCTGGAGTCAAGTCAATAACACAAGCAGAGGAAAATTTGGGTGCTCTGGGTTGGCGTCTCTCCTCAAACGAGCTTCTTCAGTTGGAGGATGCAGCACAGCAATCGCCTCGCAGGATGATCCAAAACATTTTTCAAACCAGGTATACATGTTATCCAGCTTATCAATTATAGGCCAGATATTTCAAGGTTAATAAAATTTGTAATTATTAGTGTTTCATGCGACTTCTCTTTCATATGCCAGATGATATTGGCAGCACAAATTGCAGACTGAGAATAATAAGGCAAGGCCTCATGGTTTTTATCATCTTGTAACAAAAAAACCAGGGAAGATTGTTGAACAATTTCATCTGTACTTGTCCAGAAGAGATCGTCGTAGTATTGCAGTTACGTGCATATCGTCGTTTTTAAAGTATTGCAGTTACATGCATATTGTGAAGAGTTGTGTAACTTCAAGAGCACCAATCCTGATCATATACTTGGACAATCATATAGTGTCATTCATATAATTTTTTGATCAAATATTATAAAGATAAATTTATTGACAGCAAAAAGAAAGTTTAATTTAAGAATATTTTACTTTTATACTGCTAAAATGAAAGATTCCATAATTGGTGCATCTAAAATTAACATCCAAACAAGTGTGAGAAAAAAAATATCCTTCCTTTGATGCCACTGTAAACTATTAACATAACTTCTACTAACAAGAAACTATTTTCAATTATAGTTAGGATAAACTTTTTAACAGAAATAACCTTATTTCGTATAATCAATAATAAGAGAATGAATACATGTAGAGATATCCTGAAAGATGCAGAGACTTCATGACAACACCAACCAGCCGCAATGATTTCATAATATGGAGTTTCGAGAACCTAGGAATCTTTTCCATTGTAGAGCCTTAAAAATCATATTCTAACTTCTAAATCAAAAATAAAGTAACTGCATTTCCAAATATATATGTATATATATATAACAAGGTTGTCAACATTAACAAAATGATTAGGATACAAAAATATGATTCACCATTCAAACAAACAAATCCCAATAATGCTCAATAGTTTTTCTTTCATCTGCACAAGGCAACACTACATTCTTAAGAAAACTAAAACTAAAAAAGTCCAACCTAAACCGATTGAAGACATATACAAATAATATCAATTATATAAGGTATTTGCAGATTACGAGTTTCATCACCTTAAATGAGGATATCCTACAATTCCATGTAGTATACACTGTTCAAAGTACTGAAAACAAAATATAAAATAATATTGGAATTAGTTTGTTCAGTGATTGATGTTTACAAAATGAATTAGAATTTCTCAAAGACATTTTAAGACTTGGTAGAAGTGGGGCTGAAAGCAAAAATTGCCACACACGTAGAGGCTGACTGAGATTGGCAGACAATGCATCAGAAGAATAACAATGCATTAGATTGAATAGAACAACTGGAGTGCCAACTTTATGCAGAATGGATCACAATCACTTGCGCTAGAATTCTTTTGTGTATGAATGCCACTAAACTGCGGTAGTACTAAAACTCTCATGGATGTCTTCTGACTGTCGATTAGTTTGAGGCAACTAAATATGTTTGAAGCCCGTAGGTGTACTATGTAGAAGTATATCTTGCACAAGTGGTTCAAAGCATTTTTATCAGTGGAAATCGAATTTGGTACCTCGAAGTTTACAACATACGTACATATATTGTGCGCTAATCACTTGCGCTAGACCTTCGTGGTGGTTTAAGGCATTGAATATACTGGTTGCTTCATTTTGTCTATTTCTATCCGTTGTAAAACTAACCACTCACCTTTGAATTCCAATAATACCATTACTTAATGAGGTCAATGAATAGATAGTGTTATAACTGTTCTCTCCATTTTGTAGAATTTATTTTCCTCACAATTATTTGAAAGGAGCATTCCAACTACCAAAATCTATAGTTTTCACATTAAGCATGCGCATGGTTACAGTTCCATCTACTTTTGCAAAGGTAGGCCATGCAGGCTTGGCCCATCTTCTGGAGAATATAACTTTATCCTATTCTGCTGTCATATTCAGGCTATAAAGCATCTTTCTTCAGAACTATTCAACTCTTGTAAAAAAACAAACAAACATCAGAACTATTCCGACTTCATTATCAAGATCACCCACCAAAGAATACAAACCTTAAATGTCAATTCGTTCGCTTTTTAATGCCGTGTTTGCCAACACAACTTACTTTTTTAAAGGTTCTAAACATCCCTTTAAAGAACTACCATCCAACCCGCATAATTGTCCTTGCGCTACAAATGACAATGTTGATCGCATACTATGACCAACCTTGTCCGATCAAATAAATTCACTGTCAATGACACAAGCAGAGGAAAATTTGGGTGCTCTTGGTTGGCGTCTTTCATTAGACGAGCTGCTTCAGTTGGAGTATGCAGCACAGAAGTCACCTCGCAGGATTAAAGGATTTTCCAAACCTTCAGTTGGAGCTGCTTCATGCCGAAACATTTTCCAAACCATGTGAACATGTTATTCTTTTCAAAAGTTTAGTTCAGATGTATAAAGGTTAATGAAGTTTGTAGATATTAGTGTTTCACACGACTTCTCATTCTTATACCAGATAATATCTACATCAAAGCTTCGGCAGCACAAGTTGCACACTTTAAAATTAGAATAACAAGCAAAAGCCACATGGTTTTATCATCTTGTTACATGAAAACCAGAGCAGACTATTGAAGGACTTCATTTGAACTCGTCAAGAAGAAATACTATACGACAAACAAATCGCCACAAAAGCATATGTCATTCTTAAGGTATTGCATTTACGTGCCTATTGTATCAAGAGCACAAATCATGATAATCCAATTAACTATTTGGACAATCGCCGTTCAAACAAAAACCTATTGGACAATCATATAGTGTCGTTGATACATAATTTTTATAAAATTTATACAGCAAATTTTACCCACAAGATAAAGAAAGTTCAATTCAAGAATGATTTACTTTGATACCACTAAAAAAGATTCTACGAAGAGAAACAAATGCGCCTAGAGTTATTTAGCCACACTGATAATGCATTCCTGAATCCGTCCTTGCCATTGACTCTTTAAATAGGAAAAATATAGGATTCTTCATTCAACAAAATTCTGTAGTTAGTGCATCTAAAAGCTAAAATAACAAGTAAACATCCTAAATGAAGAATGGACAGCCATATTAGTTTAACAAATATCATTGCGTCCCAACTCAAGACAGATAATATGCTTGAGCCCTCTCAACCATTCACGGACCAAACGATCAAGAGAACTTTGAAATGTCCTTTAAAGTGATTATCTTTGACCAAAAATATGCCACTTGAAATCAAATTTATATAGTCAGAGTGAAGAGTTTGCACACCATCAGCAGATTATTGCCATCAATCATTAGACACTTGGGACTTTTAAAATAACCACTTCTAAAGTGCACATTTGTGATGTGCCAACAATGTAACTTTTTACTTTCACAATGCATGAAAATTAAACTCAATTTTTTGGAAAAATCACTTGTTATTAAAGCATCTAAGTTTCGTCCCACACATTATCACCAAAAAAGCAAGAAAAATATGTTTTTAGTCCTTACATTTTGCGCCCCTATGAAGAATAGTCCCTACATTTCATTAAATGTTTTTAAAATCCTCACATTTTATCTTCGTTGTCAAAATTAGTCTCTGTTGTTAATTCTCTAACGGAATGCAGGTGTGGCAGTTAGTGGATCCCTAATTATTTTAGGGTTAAAATATGATTTTGGTCCCTACATTTTACGTGACTTTAAAGAATAGTCCTTACATTTTAATAAATGTTTTTAAAGTCACAGAATATAAGAATTGTTCTTCAAAGTCACGTAAAATGTAGGGATCGAAAACATATTTAATCCTAAAATAATTGGGACACTAACTGCCACATCAGCATTCTGTTAAAGAATTAACGGCAGGGACTAATTTTGATAAACTGATAAAATGTGAGGATTCTAAAAACATTTAATGAAATGTAGGGACTATTCTTCAAAGAGGCGCAAAATGTAAGGACTAAACATATTTAACCCAAAAATAGAAAGCAACAAAATTATGTCATCGAATATAAGAGTAGCATAATTGATTTAACATGTCTCAATCCAAAACAAAATCATTGACAAAACAGTCAGTTCAACTTCCAACAGAATTCATACAATACTAAGAAGCTAATTATCAAAAGGCATTTTCCAGTAATGACAACAAAAAAGTCCTTCCAGCAATCAAAACAGTCTACTTGATCTTCTTCTTTGGCCTCAACTGCAATACAAAAAATATAATCCATTAAGACTAAATAATAATAACAACATGCAGATTCCATTCAATAAGACAGGCGCAAGTGATAGAACACTGTACCTGGTTGCTGTGTCCGCACTTCTTTTTCCTGCAGTTGACAGCACGAGGGTGTAAACGTGCATAGCACCTGCACAGCACAATTACAAGTAAGCACACTGGTTGTACACATCAATGTAGATTAGTCCCGCTTCCCATAATAGATGGCAGTTATAATTCAAGTAGTCTGACATTGAACAGAATAATACAATATAAATAGGTAATCATATATCACATAAAGATGTAGGGTATCTAATATTTATCCTCTAACATGCACCCCCTAGGCAATTACTATTATTTTGCAAAAGAATACATTTGGTTTCAAAATCATGTGTTTTTGAAGTTCACACGTAAGCAGATATCTAAGGCAATACAATTTACTGAATTGAATGCTTAAGTAACAAAATCTCAATCTAGTCAGGTTTCAAACAGTAATAGATTTGCCAGTGAAATAATCTCTTTTATGGAAGTGTTCTAAGACAGTTGGCCAATTGTTTGAACGAAGATGTGGTTCATACACTGTGAAGTATGGACACAGACACCAGACACAGCATTAACACGAACACGTCGAAGACGATAAAATTTTGGGAAAATGACCTAATTCAATGTAATCACAAGTGACGGTGTCGTGTCAAGTCCGACACACCTTCAATCATAGGTGTTTGTGAGAGTTCATGCATCTGTTGTTTCGGAAATATTCTTGCTCTTAGTCTAAATTTATGCCCAACAAAATAACAATACAACCAAGGTAGTTAAATATAAAAGGTAGTGTTGTTATCACAGAGCAAAGAGTAGAACTTATAAGTGTATGCCATGCCATGCCAAACTGAAGAAAACCATCATCTTCGATGAGGTTCTGTATTCTTCATGTCCCATAAATTAACTATTTTAACATAAAACCTATGAATTTGAACTTATTTAGATCCCATAGTAGCAAGAGTTTTATAGCACTAAAATCATAGTTCCAGAGACAAGTAACCTTTTTAAACATTCAGATGAATTTCTTACAGTTGTCAACAAGGAGCGCTAAAATCATGACAAAGGCGCCAACAAGGGTATGTGCCTCAATAAAATGTACAGCCCGATCCTCAACTAGAAAGTGTTTATTTTAGCAAATTTTACAACACATCAATCATGAAACTAGTTATAACATAAGAACTACATTGACAATTACTTCTTTTCGATTGTATAAACTTACTTGCGGCAGATAGTCTTATCCTGATTGTATTTCCTAGCCAATGCCATCAAAGAAGGCTCAATGATTCCACCACGAAGCCTCAACACAAGATGCAATGTTGATTCTATAAAATCAAAAAACATATCTCATAAGCCTCACAATTCATCATAACTCATGAAACTTGGGGTTCAGTAATTAAACATTCAATTTAAACAAATATAGCTAATACAATTTCTCCAAAACATAAAATTCCGAAATTAACCTTTCTGGATGTTATAATCAGCAAGGGTACGGCCATCTTCCAACTGCTTTCCGGCGAAGATCAACCTCTGCTGGTCCGGGGGAATTCCTAAAAAATTGAAAGAGAAAAAAAAAAACAAATTAATCAAACAAAAACAAATCAAAGGAAAATGAGAACGAATGGATCTGGTTATTGAGTAAGAACGAACCTTCTTTGTCTTGAATCTTAGCTTTGACGTTGTCGATAGTGTCGCTTGACTCCACCTCAAGGGTGATAGTCTTACCGGTTAGGGTTTTCACGAAGATCTGCATATTCTCTTCCGCCGCTCAGTTTCTCTCTTCTCCAATCTGCTGTCAAAGTTTGTGACTTATTCTAATAGGCGTATATATACGAGGTGATGATGATAGGTTAGGGTTTTTCAGCGGAGCATTTCGTAGCCCATTTTACATTTTTTTTTTTTTTTTGCTTAAATAAATATTTGATTTCTATAATTTCTATAAACATCTCAAATTTTGGTTTTAATCCACTAAACTTTTTTTTTTTTTTTGAAAGGAATCCACTAAACATTTTCAACAATTTTGATATCGAAAATTTTTTCATCACAATTTTGTGTCTCTATTTTTGAGTTAATTTGTATTTTATTTTCGGTGACTGGGGTTTATACATTGTCCATACCAGTTAAGTTAAGCTCGCGAGGACAGTTAACTTGTACTTACCATTCTTGTTTTTGCCTGAATTTTTACGTAAATATATAGAATATTATAACAATCTCTTGCACTACCAAAAAAAAGTCACTACCAGAAAAAAAAACTTTTGCATAGAGATTTATAAATTTTTAATAAAATATAAATTTAATTTTAAGCGTTAAAAATTTAAAATTCATATTTAACCTATGACTAAAAAAAAAAATTGAAGAATAAAGGTGAGTTTATTTAGAAGTTGTCACGAAAAACATTTGGAACAATAAAACTTGCTAAAAACATTCAGAGAGATTAAAAACAAGATTTCAGATTCTTTTTTATACAAAAATTTGTGATATCTATATGATCCAAAAAATTATTTAACCTTTTTTTTTACTATTTATTTAATTTTTGCAAATTAGATGAGTTTTTGTATTTTTTTATTGAAATAAAAGTTTAGGTCAATTAAGCTCCAAGCGCTCCTCAAGGTCAGGAAAGGCTTCAAGACTCAACGAACTTTAATAGAGGTACTTATATATCATTCATTAAACAGGTCATCGTGTTGAAAGGTTCTCACACAAACTTTGAAAATTGATCTCACGACTTTGCAAGTGAGTCAGCTCCAAGAAAGAAAAAAAATAGAGTGGAAAAACTTTCATTAGCTCGATATGTAAAATTGAGTTATTTTTTGTTTGAATACCAACAAATGTATTTTTTGTCGTTAACATGTATAATGTCATAAATCATAATTTTTTTTGAAGAAGTTAAAATGAATTATATTACCAAAATACAGCCACTTTCCTAGCACAACATGTACTAAGAAAGGTAGGGGTGTGCATGTTGATGAACCAAACCAAATTGTACCCATATTTATGGTTTGGATTAGTTCATGAACCACTTTCTTAAAAAACCACTTTAATCTGTTAATCCAGTCCAGTTCAATACAAAACCGGTTCAGAAATGGTTCTTTAAATTTGAACCGGTTTTCTATCTAAATCCGGTTTTTTGTCATGAACTGGTTTTTTCGGGTTTAAAATTGGTTTTGAAGTATCTAATTTCCAGAAACTGGGATTAATACAAACTATGCATTCAACCTTTTTCACACATTTTTTATTCAACTCTATAAAAAGAAGGAAAAAAAAAAGACAATCACTTATTTAAAAAAAACCAAATCTCATGTAAATGCAAGATCTAGAGTTTTCATCGTCATGAGTTTGCCGTCGTCGTCGATGTTGTAGTTGCGGTTGTCGTCGAAGTCATTGCAGTTGTCTTCGTTTCTGTTGACGAAGTCGTTGCGGTTGCGCCGTCGTTTCTGCTGACGAAGTTGTTGCTGTTGCGGTTGCCGTCTGTTTCTCCCTTTCTTCTTCCTATCAGTTTCGACTTTCGATTGCAAACACAACACATACGTATTTCAATTTCTTTGAACTAACCCTCTTTCTCTCTCTTCAAATAGCAGAATAGTGTGAGTTCAATTTTGTTATTTCTTCACGATGTGTAATGCGGTTCATCATTTGGGTATTGGTTTTTAAAAATGGGTTCGGTTAACTGGTTGTTTTTTATGAAACGGACCGGGTCAGTCTTGATCCAACAAAAAGTGGGCTTTTACAAACAGTTCACCTAATTTTCCAGACTAGTTCATAGTTTCTAGATTTCTTGCACACCTCTAAAGAAAGGACTGCCAAGTCGCAACAATATTTACAAGGAAACAGAGCAATAAAGAACACTAAAACATAAATAAGTATTAGCCTAGGGTGAACAGACTAAGCCACCAGCCATGTAAGTTAAAGGGAAGAGTTGCAAATCTCGCCTTTAACCACATAAAAGCGAGGGACTTAATCTTATCAACCACTTGTTGTACTGAGCATGTTTTATCTGTGAATAGTCTGTTATTTCTTTCTTTCCATATTTCCCAGACAGTAGCAAACCAGATAACCTGTAAAATTGACTGACAAACCTTTCCTGAGCCTCCAAGAAAACTAAAATGAATAAAATGGTCCGGCAAGAACTGAGGTGCAGCTGCAGAGATGCCCAACCACCCATAAATTAAATGCCAGACAGACCCAAAAAAGTTACAATGAAGAAACAAATGAGCAGACGATTCAACTGAACCGCACCCTGCCACACACTCCAAGGAATTCTGATCAAGAACGTCGCATCGAAATAGATTGTCTTTTGTAGGCAACCTATCCCGGAACAATCGCCACGTAAACAGAACAACTTTTAAAGGGACATCCTTATGCCATAGAGATGAAACAGACACTGTAACGCCCTATTTCTATTAAAGCGATAAAACACGCGAGTAAAGCATATATTCAAGAAATAGACGCTTCGTCATCAACAAAACAAATTTTAGCATGTATATATAAATTCACAACAGTCGCAGCGGATATAAACCATACATCTCTAAAGTGTACATGCCATGAGATCAATATACATCATCATATAAAATATCTAAATCCCGACATATGGGTCAAATCTCAATAATAAATAAATCCAACAAACATAAAGACTGACGTCCTAATCAGAGCCTAATCTAGGACTCCAAGAAACGATAACGAAGATTAGCTCCCGCTATCCAAGCACTCACCAAAAGCAAACTACTTTTGCACTCCGTCTACCCATTCATACAAACAGGTAGGCAGTCAAAACCACTGGGGGTAAGTTTTACATCAATCATAATCAACATAAATAATTTGACATAAATGAATCAAATTAAGTCTCAATTAGTTAACAGGAGCAATTAACTTTCATATGCATATACACACAACAATTATAATGTCACGAGTATATATTCATCAAACACACATACCAACAACAACCATCATTCACATACATCGCTTAAGACTCATGCCAATATGATATGCGCCTATATACGTCACATATATGCATGTGGTACCATAACACCGACAACTAGATGCCAACCAAACATCTCATGTAAGAGTACACCTCCTCTTACAATTCAACTATG
>Ga0315915_1007494_pt1 | contig 13022 bp, 8 predicted proteins | sample MpolbnodulesMG_FD_207738 | JGI IMG/M metagenome (GOLD analysis project Ga0315915, IMG submission 207738) | Medicago polymorpha root nodule microbial communities from Los Angeles, California, United States - branched nodules | ecosystem: Host-associated > Plants > Roots > Nodule | place: USA... | reverse complement strand
CTGAGAATAGTTCTTCAGAACGTAAGGAAGAAGTTTTCGAAAACACAATTCAACCCCCCCCCCCTCTTGTGGTTTTTCTCACCTTCAGTATTTCCTAAGGCAGAGGAAGATCTAATTGATTTCCTAAACATATGAAAAATTTCCAACTCTCCAGTCATTTTATGCCCTAGGTGCAGTAATGTTTTTGACAAGGAAGCTGCCAAAAATATTGAGGGCTTTCGACCTCAGTCGAAATGAAAAGGAAAATGGGCTGACAACATGCACAAATTAAGTTTTGACAAACGAAGTGTCCCTTACAAAGACACGCCTCCAACAAGACACCAAAAGAGGGGTCAAGTGAAAAATTTCACTCCATCCTCCAAATCTCCTGCTGAAAAATGGGTATTTTGTGGTGGAAAGAAATCTGGATACTCTGCCCCACCTACAAAATGGGTCAAAAGAGTAATTGGTACTAACAACCAAAATGAGGCATTTGATTCAAAGAAATTTGCTTATAACAACAATTACAAGGGAACAATCCCATGACCAAAACTCAATGGCACAGATTCCAACGTCAGAAAAAGGATGGTGCTTTAAAATATGTTACAAATACTAACACAGGAAAAAACAAGCAAGTGGCAACCTTTGAAATGATTAGAAAGCCATCCACTGAGAGGATCTTTCCTCCCCTTTCAATTGTCAAGGAAAATCTCCCTTTGGAAGATTAGGAAATGACTTCGAACTTCTTTGATTCCAAAGCTGACTTTGACGTTATGTGTTGTGTCAATTCTCCTAAGTGAATATGACATAACATCATAGGTTACTGAGGATGAGGAAGATTTCACTATAGAAATGGTTGTTCATAAGCCAATATGTTACTATGTCATGAACAATGGTTGTGTTGAAGGCCATCAGGCAATGTTTGAGAAACATGATCATCATATGAAGAGTCATCTCAAACCTTTGTTTATTCAAGCTAAAATTAACAACATTGGAGTAAAAAAAAAGTACTAGTTGATGGTGGTGCTGCCATGAACCTACTACCACAATCCCTCCTAAAAAAGATTGGCTTGTCAGAGTCTGATCTGAAGCCAAACAATGTTGTGCTCTCAAACTACAAAGGAAAATCGGGAAGTTCTTTTGGAGCTATCGAAGTTGACTTGGTGGTAGGGACTGTGAAAAGATCGACATTCTTTTTGGTGGTTGCATCTAAGGCTAATTACAATTTGTTGCAGGGAAGGGAGTGGATACATGGTGTTGGGGCCGTTCCTTCAACCATGCATCAGAGACTCACCCTTTGGAGGGAAGATGGTGTACTAGAAAATATTGAGACGGATCAAAGATACTTTATTGATGAGGTTGCTAAAAAGAAATTCGACAAACAATTAGCGAACATTGCGCCATGTGCTGCTTCTGAACTTGGTTATGAAAACCAAGACAATTTCCTTTGGTCCATGAAACTTCACCCAAAAGATGGATTCATCTGGAAGGAGATTGTGGACGAAGAAGATATACTCAGGACTAGAGCCTCTGCTTATCCAAAAACCCCAATTTGGGGATGTCCTGAGATTGGAGTCTCACCAGTTGGGTGGGATGATAATGATGATTGATCATGTCTGAGCCCAATATATGGAAAAAGATTATGGCTTATGTGGCCGAAATAAACAAAAAACGGCTTTAGAGGCCAAAATTGAACAAGAAGAGTTTATAAAAAAAAAATCTATTTTCAATTTTCATAATGGTTCTATTGATGACCAGAGGTTGGATTGCATCTATGATGACAACCCTTTAGGTTTTGAGAAAGATCCAATGGGGTCAGCTAAGAGAATGCAGGCGCAGGATCCCCTGGAAGAAGTTGATATGGGTGATGGTTCAGAAAAAATGCCAACATACATTAGTACCCAAATTGACAAAGATTTCAAGGTTCAGATCATCGAACTTTTGAAGAAATACAAAGATTCATTCGCTTGGGACTACAATGAAATGCCAGGTTTAAGTCGAGACATGGTGGAACTCAAGCTACCTATTCGACATGATAAGAAACCAGAGAAACAAACTCTGAGAAGGTTTGCACCACAAATCTTGTCGAAAATAAAGGAAGAGATCAAAAGAGTCTTGAAAAGCGGGTTCATCAGAACTGCAAGGTATGTAGATTGGTTACCTAACATAGTTCCAGTTGTTAAGAAAAATGGGACTCGTAGAGTCTGTATTGATTTTAGGGACTTAAATCAAGCTACCCTTATGGATGAATGTTCTATGCCAGTGGCAGAAATGCTTGTTGATTCAGCAGCAGGTTTTGAATATTTAAGTATGCTAGATAGTTATTCTGGCTATAATAAAATCTTTATTGCTGAAGTAGACGTGTCCAAAACTGCTTTTAGTTGTCCAGGGTTCTTAGGTTGCTATGAGTGGATAGTAATGCCTTTTGGATTAAAAAATGTTGGTGCATGTTATCAAAGAGCAATGAATTCTATGTTTCATGATTTTATAGGAAAATTTATGCAGGTTTACATAGATGACATTGTTGTTAAATCATCTTATGAGAAGGATCACCTAGATCACCTTCGACAATCATTCGAAAGGATGAGGAAATTTGGATTAAAAATGAATCCATTAAAATGTGCCTTTGGTGTTCGTGCAGGTGGCTTTTTAGGTTTTGTTGTCCACAAAAAAGGCATTGAGATCAATCAAAACAAAACAAAAGTGATTTTGGAGACAAAAGCACCTTCGACAAAGAAAGAGCTTCAATCTTTGTTAGAAAAAATTAACTTTCTCAGAAGATTTATCTCAAATCTAAGTGGCAAAACTGAAGCCTTTTCGCCACTACTTCGACTGAAGAAAGAAGATGTGTTCAAGTGGGAACCAGAGCACCAAAAAGCTTTTGATGAAATTAAGGCTTATTTAACAAACCCACAAGTTATGTTGCCTCCTCTTAAGAACAAGACGATGAAACTCTATATAGCTACTTCAAAATGTACTATAGGAAGTATGCTAGCGCAAGAGGATGAAAATGGCGTAGAAAATGTCATTTATTATCTTAGTAGGGTTTTAAATGATGTTGAAACAAGATATCATCCAAGTGAAAAATTGTGCCTTTTTTGTATTTTTCTTGTACAAAACTTAGGCAATATATAAAGTCAGTTGATGTTTATGTTTATTCTCACTTTGACATAATCAAACATATGTTGTCAAAACCAATACTACACAGTAGAGTTGGTAAATGGGCTTTGGCACTTAGATAATATTCATTGACCTGTCAGTCTTTAAAATCTGTCAAGGGTTAAATTGTTGCTGACTTTATTGTCGATCACTCCGTGGTCGAAGATGAAGTGAAAGAAATAATCACAAGAAAGGGGGGGTTGAATTGTGACCCTTTTAAAATTTAGTCTTGCAACTTAAATAAGTATATATACTCAAGAAAGATCTTGATAAATGTTAGTCTAACAAGATTAGAGTATTAGTTAATAGGTCTTTACCCCCTGTAATATAGGTCATTTCTGGTTCCCCCCCCCCCCTGTAAATTTTTTTTTTGATTTACCCCTCTGTAAAATATTTTTGTTTTGATTTACCCCCTAATAGGCCAAACAAAAACGAAAATTTCTTAAAAAGAAAAATAAAATTGGTTTTTGTTTGGCCTATTAGGGGGATAAATCAAAACAAATTTTTTTTACAAGGGGGTAAATAAAAAAAATTACAGGGGGAAAACCGGAAATGACTTATATTACAGGGGGGTAAAGACCTATTAACCCGATATATAATAATTGATTTATACACGACCAAAATGTTCTGGATTAAATACACCTTAAATGATTAAATAGTTTTGACAAGGACCACAATGTTCGGGATGAATTAAAGCTTAATTGTTTTAATTTGTTTTAACAATGACCAGAATGTTATGGAGAATGATTAATATAAACAGAATGAGAAAAATGATATTAAGCTAAAATTTGAAAACTATTTTATCAAGGACCAGAATGTTCTGGAGAATGATTAATATAAAAGTAGAATGATAAAACAATATTATAAGCTGAATTTAAACTTTAGTTAAATATTTATGCAGTTGTTTTATCTTGGACTAGAATGTTCTGGAGGCAGTTAATATTGAATAAAATAATACAACAATATTAATATGAGTGTGATAGTGTGTAAAAATAAAAGAGAGATAGAGAAAGAAGAATAACACATGAGTGTTATCCTGGTTCACCAAACCCGACTACTTCCAGTCCCCACGCTTCGTGTGAGATTATCCACTACAGTATTCAGCTAGTAGAAACTTCTAACTAGCACTATAAGGTCTTGATCACACCAGATCAGTCTGGAACCCCTGTTTTATCAACCTCAGCAGGCTTCTACAATTCTTTGCTTTCGCACAAGAAAGGTTGGAACTTTTCTATGTAAAACTATTAAGCCCAATAGACTTGAGACCTAGCTTTTACACTTTGTATGATGATGGGATTTGGTAGAAAATGAAATCTCAAACGAAAGAGATTTTAAATGATATCTCAAACAAAAGAGATTTTTACAAACACAAACTCAAAATGTTATCTCAAACAAAAGAGATAAGGAAAATAAATATAGTGAAAGATTATGGAGTTTGCTTTGTGATTGTTGAAAGATGATTGAAGAGATTGATAGCCTTTTGCATTAAGAGAGATAAATGTTTTGTATTTCAAACTCTTGATATTGATCAAAGATATAATGAGAGAGTGGGGGTTTGTTTGTATGTGAAGAGTTTTTTTAAAGTAGTGATGGTTTCACTTAGAGATGATTTCTTTGTTGTAAAAACTCTTGCTATTTCCATTGAAGTGTTCCTATATTTATAGGAGGTGAGAAACTCGGAGACCACTTCAAATAATAGCTGTTGGGAACGTTTCCCAATGTGGCATGTGATGTCCTTTGTTGCTTGGAGAGCAAGAATGCCCAAAATGTGAGATTTTGCACTTGCAGAACGTTCTCCAAAACGTTTTGGAACTTCCTGCTTGCAAAAAGAAAAGTTCACATGTGATTGCAAGTTGTAGAGAGCTATTTCAAGTTGTAGTGAAGTGACATGATGATGTCATACTCTTTCACTTTAATGATGTCATGCTTTAATTCCCATGTGCTTTAATCCTTTGATAAGATATTCATCTTTTCATGGGCTTTGCTTTAAATGGGTCAAAAAATCATTAAGGCCCAAGACAAATTCTTATATTGAATTTATGTCATGCTTTCCTTTTTTATGACTTGTCTTTTGATGTAAATGATTTATTTGCTTTTTGAAACCAGAATGTTCTCGTAATAGTGACCAGAACGTTTTCAAGAACATTCTCACAAAACACATTAGTGGATAACAAAATAATAATTGTAATATTTTTGTTATCTTTCAAAACATCAAATGAGGATGTTTTCTTCTCTTTGTATGTCCAGAATGATATTTATAGAAACGTGAGAAACTTTTCTCAACATCAAAATTCCTTTGATTGATTTCTGTTCTCCAAATCATATCTTGAATAGTGATGGAAGATTCTTGGATCATCCTAAGTCTTTTATGATAGAATCTCCAAGCATATGATCATGAATTTTATTCTTTGATATTTTTCCAATCAATATCATTAATGAATGACTTAATAAATAATTCATTCATGAATTGATTTCTCTTCAAAGTTGATTCTAATCCTTTTAATGAAATGATGAGAATAATCTCGAGTGTAAGAGGCATCCTCTTCATGCAACGTTCTTTTATCAGAGTTGATAATGTTCTCTTCTATATGAGATGACAATACCTTCTCGATTAATGAACCTTGAATTATTTTGTTGATGAAGCAATTTATCTCATAATTCCTCTTGGTGATTTCACACAATGTTTCTTGTCCATTAAGTATCTTTGAGATGTTTTAGTTTAGGCATGCATGTAGTCATGAAGGTACAATCAATCATTCTCTTGAATAAAACTTATGTGCCTTTTTCTTAAACTCCTTTAGAAACTATTTGAAGATCATTCTTGAATCTTCATATCTTGAAGATACTCAAGGTATGTAACACAACACAATTTGTGTTTTGTCACATGACTTTAAGAGTGATCTTGTGTTCCTTTCAAATATCAACCTTTTATTCCTCGAATCTTTAAGGCTTTGTTGAAAACCATGCGGTCACGATGATGAATCAATTAATCATAAAGTTCATTTTCTTGTTGAATCTTCACTCAACACTCTTTTGATTCAAACAATTTTTACATCTTCTTTTGAGTTTGTGGTGCTACTGGTTTGGTATTACTTCTTGTCTACTTCTGTGAAAAGACTCAAGTGCAAACATCAGTAAATCACATTCATAAAACTTAGTGTTTATTCCATAAGGTTTGTTATCATTAAAAAATTCATCAAAAAGATTTTTGTTCCAACAATCTCCCCCTTTTTGATGATGACAAACCTCTTTTGAATAAATCTTAAGTTTTATGGATGTGTATAATAAGAAATGTAAGAATGTTTATAGATATGAAATTAAGCTCCCCCTAAACACGTGCAAGAGTTTAATTCTTATCATTCTAATTAAACTCCCCCTAAACATGTGCATGAGGTTAATTTTTTGCATTCTTCATTGATTAAATCTATATTGGAGTTTTCTCCCTCATTCTATGTTACTCTTTCATCACATATATCTCTCCCCCTTTTGGCATCTATCAAAAAGTATTGAGTATGATATATTAAAAAAAAACGAAGTACAAGTGTGGAAGAAACAACACAGAGGAAGGCACAAATAAATTAATTATTATATGATATTGTAGGTTGAGTTTGATTGATTCATATTCGACAGAATTTAAATAATCAATAGCATATCAAAAACAGATAAAACTGTTAAAATTCAGAACACTATAGTCGAAGAGAATGGCTTAAAAATTTAGAGGAAAGCAATAAACTGAAGTTTCTAAATATTACAAAGTTCAGATGGTACTAAATCTTAAACTCAGTTTTGAGCTTGTTGATAATAGTCTTTGAATGAGCCAATTTAGCATCAAGAAGGTCTCCTTTGCTGTTTAGTTTTGCTATTTCAGCATTTTGCCACTTTGAATCTTCGACCTTCTTGATGGTAATATTTGCTTCCTTCTTAAGTCGTTCATCTTTTTCCAAAAGGGATTTCTTGTTCGACTTCAATTCTTGAATTGCCTTTTCATGTTCGGAAATAGCAAGGTCGTACTCCTCCATTTTCTTCTTGACATTTGGAACTTCCCTTTTGAATCTATAAATCTTTTCCTTGGATTCCTCGATTTCAGCCATGAGCTCATCTCGACACTTAATTTGGTCTGCAAGTTTAGTTTGACCATCCTTCTTCAAGTGTAAATCGACATCAATTTGGTCCAAGACAGGCTCCAATTCGACAGAGAATTTGATAAATTTGGGATCAAGAGAAGAATTGGTAAGCCTGTGGAGCAAATTCTTAATCCCAGGGATGATGCTTTCATCTTGTTCAATTGCTTGGAATAAATCAACCTCTAGGACTTTGGTGCGAAGTTCTTCAATCAAGTTGGCCTTAGAATATTCTGAAAGTTCACTTGCAGCACCAGACAAAGGCTTTGTGTCAGTATTTGAAGGGAGGATATGACTAACCAACATAAGATCAAGGGCCTCAAAAGGGTCACGTTCTCTCAGCGCATCGAACTCTTCTTGACTTATTGTCACACTGGTAGACTTTGTCACTGGAGTAGGAGATTTGGTCTTTGGAGAATCTTGTTTAGATTCATCTTCAGATTCTACGACATCTTCTTTACTACCTTCCTCATCAGTGTTAGTGTGCTTTGTATCATCTTCAGAGTTCGACCCACGAGGTGCTTTACATTTTCCACTTCCGACCGGAGATGGACCCCCTTCATTTTCTTCATCAGTGTGATGTTGATCATCTTCAACACTTTTAGCATTCGAATCTTGAGGAGGTTCAGAAAGCATTTTCTCTAGGTCTTCGTCATCTTTGCGAGGACTAGAGTCAACTATCATATTGTCCTCAAAGATGTGGTTAATTGACTTGTTAAGAGTGGAAGGAGGTGTCTGTTGCTTGCCCGTTTCGACATTGCTAACTTCAGCACCCTGAAACACATTAAAAAGTCGAAGTTAATAAAGAAGGTTTGTTAAAGAAAATTAAGGGAATTCTCAAAGTTAAGTAGAAATACCTTCGACGCATTATCTCCGACGCAGGAATGTGCACTAGCACGTTTGCCTTCTTTCCGCCCTCGACTTTTCTTTTTGGTGCCCTTCACAGTTGCTTTTCCATCTGTTACATTGTTACCAGCATCTGGATTTTCTTGAGAATGATTGACGGAATTGTGATCACTAGAATCTTTGGGTTTTTCTTGAGCATGGTTTCTTTTCTTCTCCTTCTCAATTCGAATCTCAGAAACAGTTGCTTTTTCATCAACTTTGATGGATTTAAGTGAAACATCAGACTATAAGAAAAATTTGGTGTTAGTAAATTTTTAAAAGAAGATACGAATGCACACAAAGGTATGAAGAACTTACTTCTTCTCCACTCTGTTTCGTCTTTTTCGAAGAAGGCTCAGAAGTAGAAGTTCCTTTCCTCTTTCGATCCTGTCGAAAAAATCATGTGGTTAATAGTCTCAAAGTGTATTTACAAATGTACTTACACACCTAAGGAAACAGACTCAATAAAGTAAAAAAAAACTAAAGTCTCACATAAAATTCAAAAAGTCACATAAATATTCAAGTATTAATGAGATTCTCATATCAACAAAAGAATCCAAACTCACTTCATTATAATGTATGTGTTGAATCCTTGCCAATATGATGAACACTAACGATTGTATAACATTTATGATGTATGTGTGGTGTATAAGAGAATTTGGTACCTTTTGATGTTTCAATAATGAAGGATGTCCAATTTCAATAACCCTCTTTAAAGGGCGTTCATATCCACGCAACATTTCTTCTGGTTGCTGCAATGCAAGTTGTTGCCAATGTTGGTTTCAAATTAAATAATAAAATAAACGAATTGATTTAGATATTTAAACCTTTTTCAATGAGATGTTCATATTTTGATTTCTCTTTGGAGCAGCAACATTCTCACTTACCTGGTTAGAAACTGCAAGTGTAGGTTTCTCCCTGGACATGATTCAACCATATTATACATATGAAAGTGAAATATTAAAAAATGAAAGGGTGTTGAATAAAATAACCAATATATATGTAATCCTAACAAATTAAAACTTCATTAACTAATGTAATTTTAAGGGTAAAAGATTACAAATACAAAATAATAAATTTTCAACTGTTAGTACAAATTACAAAGAGATAGATATTAGTCTCATAAGAAACTAAGTGTGTGTTTGGTTTAACTTTGGATAAATTTGATTCTGATAGAATTGATTTTGATAGAACTGATTTTGACAAAATTGATTAAACAAACTGAATGTTGTTTGTATAGTTTTGATCAAAATTGTTTTACTAAAACGGTCATAATTAAATACAAGTAAACGGATTAGTTGAATGTGTATGTAGATCAATGCTAAATTTAGATATATTATGTAATTTAAATAAATACATTTTCTATATATTAATTTTTAAAATAATAAATACGATCGTTAAACCAATTTTTTTACAAAAATATTTGTTAATATATTTTATATTTTTTGATAAAATATATTTAAGTTAAATAATACTAGAGTTTGTTGCCAAAAATGATAAAATATAGCGTAAAAGAAAGGTAAAATAAAAAATAAAGTAAATCTGAACATCGTAAAGAAAATCCAAAACATGATAACTCATTACCATAAATATTTTTCAGGGGCTAATTTGGTTCGTTAAGTTTTCTGATTAAATTTGGTTCATCAAATTAATTACAAAGCAAAAAGGAGAATTGATAAAGGACAATAAAGAAAAATAATAGGTTGTAATAATCAAAATATAAAATTTATTGAAAAATTGATTCTAGTTAATCCAAAAGTTAGGAATTGTATTCCTTTTAGAGGATAGAAAACTCAATTTTCACATTTGAGGTGTTGTAGAATTGCTTCTTAGGAGAAAAAAGCCAAACCAGCTACCCAACAAATAAAGGTATTTTGACTCAAAAAGTTTAGTGTGGGAAAGGGATATACTCTTCAATATAAGACATTCCTAATTCCAAACATTTTCTTGTTAATAACAAAACTCAATTGAATTCAATTCAATTCAATTCACTCTTCAATCAATCCCAATTCAAAACCCTAATTCATCATCTTAACCCTTCAATTTCATTCTCATCAATCAATTTTAGGGTTTTTCTACTCTTTCCCCTTTTCTCACCCAGAATCCCCAATTCTCTCCAATTTCGCTTCAAGTTTCTCCCTTTCATCTTCCAGCTTCGTGTTCTCCGCACAATACTGTCGTTTTGGGATTCAATTTTGATCTTAGAGGTAGAAAATCTCTGTTTTTGGTTTCAAGTTTCAATTTTTTCTTCTTATTTCACATCTCAAACTTTATCATTATTACTGTTATTATTATTATTTGTAAATTGATTTTTGCTAATGAAAAGTGATGATCTTGATATAGATGCTAGCTTGTGTTATCATAATTCAGGACTTGTGAGCACTGTTTCAGAATTTTAGTGTGATTGTTATTTATTTCTTTTGTTGAGAAAAATTGTGATTAATTTAACCTTGAAGCAGTTTTTCAAATTGTTGGTCAAATTAAAAAGTTATTAGATTAAATGTCTAAATTGGCCATTTGAAAAATGTAAAATGTTAGTTAAAGTAACTATTTTATTGATATTTTTGTCCAGTTTACAGTTTGGGACTAGTTTGACCTACATTTGAATTTTTATGACCAAATTAGGCAATGTTTGGATAAAAAGCTTAACTTGCAGCTTATAGCATAATTGCTTACCATATTTAAGGGTTTATGCCTTATTGTAAGCTGTTTTGGTAACAAAAGATAAAATTAAGTTAAACTGTTTTCGTATAAGCTGTAATCTGTTTACCATATATTAGGGCTTATGACTTATTGTTAGCTATTTCATTAGCAGAAGATAAAATAAAGTTAAACTGTTTTCGTATAAGCTATAAGCTGTTTTTGTAAGCTATCGTGGAGAGCTTATGAAAATAAGATGTTTTCATAAGTTCATCCAAACATTATCACAATTCACAAGTGCTTATGCCTATAAATAAGTTCAAATAAGTTGATCCAAATGGCCTCTTAGTACTTTTTATTTTTCATTGATCAAGTGAGGGATTATTGAACTAGAGAGTTAGTGTGTCTGGGTCAAGGGGGGTCCAAAGAAAAGAATTTAGAATAATGCATGTAACTTTTAAAATTTTAGTGTTTGCATGTGCACACCCTAGCTCAAGTGTGGTTCCACCCCTGCATGTTTGAATCACTCAATCATTTCTGTATGCATGTTTTGTTTATTTAAGTGCACGGGGATGCTGATGTATTGTATGTGTTAGATTTTGAAAGAATGTCGTGGTTTGGTTGAGAATTGAGATGATTGAATGCTGAACAATGATTTTGATGTTTGATTGTTGTGAAGCTTGTTATTATAGTAATCCATCTGACCAACGTGTTATTTTTGTATCCAGGGATACACAATCTAGTTGCTAGGATTTCGAAGAGTTAATTTCATGTCTGAGTCAGATACTCAGCCTCCTGCCACCTTTGGTAATGTTGTAACTTCCTGATAAGTGTTCACAGATTGTTTTGCTTCATCATATGCATTGTTTCAAATGAGGATATAGATAGTTAACACACACACACGAACATTTGTTTAATGACCCTTGCTCGACAGTTAGTGCTGTTAAATAGCGGCTATAATAACACTGCGATAGCGTAGCGGAAAGGCTATAGCGGCGCTCTAGCACTGTTGCATAGCGGAGTTTGAACAAATTGCTATTTTTCGTGATCTTAACAACACTGACAGTCCAATGAATCTTCTGTAGCTCAGCTACCCTATGTGCATATAGTTATTCATCTTTGATATATGTTTCTGTTTTTGGACTGCATGTTCTGTTATTATCTTGTGTTGGCCTAATCTTAATATGATTTCGATTCAGGATTGAAATTTATTTTAATTTAGAGTTTGATACTCCCGAGTTAAGTTTAAATCAAATTTGAGAAACATCTGTATGATAAATTAAACTCTATTTATCTTTATGAAGTTGGAATTTTTTTGTGAGGAGCATCATTCTGCTTTCTTGCAGTTTATTTTTGGATTTAATATGCTTATGCCTGTTCTAATGTTTTTTTTATCCCTTTCTCTATTATAGTTTCCGATGTTCTACTATGGAAGCGGTGGCAGGTCTCATTCGGTGTCATTGTTGTTTCTACGGTTGCCTGGTTCCTACTCGAGTGGACGGATTTACCATTCTTAACAATTTGTTCAGATGTCTTGCTGCTCTTGATCGTACTATTGTTTCTGAATTCAAACTATGCCACCCTTAGAAATAAGTATGATTACTAAATGTTGCCATGCTTATATTATGTTTATTCACCATTTTAACACTAACACTATGTTATTGGTTATCCTTTTCTCTTTGAGCAGACAACCACCAACATTACCTGAGCTAGTAGTGTCAGAGGAGATGGTTAATAATGTAGCCGCTTCATTTCGGGTCAAAATAAATAATGTGCTTCTTATAGCTCACGACATCACCGTTGGCAAGGATTTCAGAATTTTTTTTAAGGTTAGTTTTGTTTCAGGTTACAATGTTTTAGAAATTGTTAGTGGGGGAATTTTATCTGAATAATTAGTAATTACTTTTCTAAGGTGTACGGATGTGCTAAGTTCGGCATTGGCTTAAATAATCCTTCCTTACTTATCTTACCTAAGCCATTTGTAATGCTTGACCTAACCTTTCTAAAAGACTGGCTTGGCCTTAAAGCCGATTTAAAAGTTTATTCTGCATTAAGTCCTTTAAATAGGTAATGAATACATAATCTTAAGATGTTGCCGTAATACTCCCTCCGTTTCAAAATGAGTGTCGTTTTAGCCAAAAAAAATTGTTTCAAAATGAATGTCACTTTCAGTTTCCAATGCAATAATAACTTTTTCTTTTCAATTGTACCCTTCAATTAATACTATATACACTACTT
>Ga0315915_1007493_pt1 | contig 13023 bp, 6 predicted proteins | sample MpolbnodulesMG_FD_207738 | JGI IMG/M metagenome (GOLD analysis project Ga0315915, IMG submission 207738) | Medicago polymorpha root nodule microbial communities from Los Angeles, California, United States - branched nodules | ecosystem: Host-associated > Plants > Roots > Nodule | place: USA... | reverse complement strand
AGACATATTTGTTTTGTTCAAAAAAATAGGAGATTAGGTGTGATTTTGTTGAGAAGGAAAAAATAGGGTTAATAATTAAATAGGGGTATTAGAGTAAAATTAACCATTAGGGTTACGTTAAAATTAGGGCAAACATTTGTTTCCGGGTTAACTTTAATAAATAAGAGATAAGGCAGATTTGTTTTGTTCAAAAAAAAAAGGAGATTAGGTGTGATTTTGTTGAGAAGGAAAAGATAGGGTTAATAATTAAACAGGGGTATTAGAGTAAAATTAACCATTAGGGTTAGGTTAAAATTAGGGTAAACATTTGCTTCCGGGATAACTTTAATAAATAAGAGATAAGGCAGATTTGTTTTGTTCAAAAAAATAGGAGATGGGGTGTGATTTTGTTGAGAAGGAAAAAATAGGGTTAATAATTAAACAGGGGTATTTAAGTAAAATTAACCATTAGGGTTAGGTTAAAATTATGAGAAGTGAGAAAACAATTTTTATTTTTATTACACTAACACAAGAATTCAAACCTTTTTAATCTGTATTAAAAAAAGTTTGATTCTACTTTTCCCAAAAGTAATTGACATGATTAAGTTCATCATTAACTTTTTCTTTTCCTAATAAATATATTTTCTCTTTTTCCAATCACACTATTACCCAATATCAATCATCCCTTAATCTTAGATGCTTAATTATAATAACAACAATATTCTCTATTTTTCACCGCATGTCAGTCTTCAATCATTTTTCGAATATGTTTATGTGGGGGACATGGCCTCTAGCCCTCTAAAAGTAAGACTATATTCTTGGTGCACTTAGTCAAGGAATTTCTCAATAACTTCTTCATAAATATTCAACCAAATCTAATGTTTGTGCTAACCGCTGCGCTAACGAGGAAAATGTAGATTATTTGTTTTTAAGGTGTGGAATGAGTTGGGTAGATCAACTGATTTGAGTTAAACGTTAAAGAGTTGAAGGTTCAAGTTTTGTGAAGGAGAAGAAACTAACATAACAATTTGTTTTGAAGGAAACTAACATAATAGTTAACATATTAATATTTATCATTAAAAAAATGTTCTTAGGGTGTATAAATTTTGACAACATTTGGTTTCAAATCAGGCAATGAATGGAGCTTATTTTAGCGGACTCTCTTCATTTTTCTGATCATGTTTGGTTAGCCGTTGTTTGGGTTAGTTGAATGGAAAGGAATTTATGTAGTTTGCGACAAAAAGAAGAGACAATCGCTCAATTGTTTGCTTGAGTTAAGTTACTATCTTTTTTGTAGTTGAAAGCAGCAAAACACGAGATATGGATTTGGTGCTGTAAAATACAACACGGTTTTCATTTCAGCCATTGAATGGTTTCATAAAATTACAATATGCCAATAAAGATCCAATGGCCATAAATCAAAACTATATGAAACTGTGTGGTTTATTACAACAGCATATCCTGGTCCCAAAACACGAGTGTATTTGTTTTATATTAATCAATGTTGGGTTACTCCTTTAGTGTACATGGGGTAGTGTAGGTGCTCATTTTTTTCATGTTATTGTTTTTTCGGTGATTTTGTAAGAAACATTTTGTTCTCTCAGTTCTTCCCGAAAACATCTTATACTAGAGAGAACCTTTCGTTGTGTTTATAATTTCATTTTGACTTGATAAAAAAAAATCAAAAATATTATCATTGATGCGTAACAATTATATTCCACCCCTAAAACAATTATCTCACAATATTGCCCACCGGGAAGAAGGCAATCTAAAATTGAAAAACTTTTGTATGTTTGCTATCTTGTTTCCTCAATCAACACGACTTTTGTACCGTTAAAGTCATGTTGTTTCCTCCCCCTGTGTCGATTTGTGCTTGTTTCAAAGGAAGCTTGAAGCACGGATCTCGTTAATTGATCCTTCCCAAAGTGTCGTCACCCATGTTGTTGCTTTACCTCTCGTCAACCACCATCCACCCCATGGCCAAAGCCCCTCTTTAATTTTCCGTAGACAACCACCACGACCCTTTACCCTTCTCTCATTTAAGTTCATCGTTTCTGTTGGAACCAGTCCCCTAAAGTCACACCAACAAGTAGGGATGAAACCATGAATTTAAAGCTTGGGGGCTAAGTATAAGGAGCATAATTTGATTTTTTTTTTGTTTTTAAGAAGCTAAATTGCCCCACCGAAATTAACACCGGTGAGAATCGAACCTGAGACCTTGGGGAGGAGAACACTCTAGGGTCCCAAGTCAATTAAATAATAATTGTTTAAATACAAAATGTATATACGAAGCCCTAAACTAATTTATTTTTTTTTGTTAAAGAAATTTATAACGATATTTTTTTATAGATAAATGAAATGACAAAGTCATTATAAACCAACTCTCTCTCTCACACACAAGTGAAGGTGTCGGAGTTCAAACCTCGGTCATGATGTCTGATCTAATAATTTGATAATTTTTGTCAGTGGGGCTAGGACTTATGATTTTCTATAGACTAAAAACATATTTAACCCTAATCCCTCCGTTACTGCCAACACGAATATACCATGATCTCAAATTAATACCATCAAACTCATGGTCTTGTGGCATTGCCAAGCGAGATCTTCCTTCTACCGGAAGGTCTCTGCTCCTTCTACCTCCCATTATTAGTTCTATGACAGGGTAGGTCTCAATTTCTTCGCCTGCTGTGCGCCCACTCCCTAAACCTCTCAGCCTCACACACGACTTTTCAACATATGGTTGTATTGGTTATCCGAAAGACAGATTATAATCGATGAGTGAACAACACAATTTTGTTCATGGAGTTGGATAACCTCAAAGATTGTGGATCTCACAAGTTTGGTGATCTTTAACCAAAAGTGGAAGATGTTAGATTGGCTGTTAGAATTTTTTTTTTGGAGTGTTATCGTCCATTTGCTTCCTGGACTAAATATATGTATTGTTATAACGTATCTGACTGTATTCATCGTTTTGATCTCAAATTGAGCTAATACGATAATCTATGTGAAAAATGAGCTAATATGAGAATAATAGTTTTAATAAATTAATCTCGCAAAATGATTTTAAGTGTAAAATGAGCTATTATGATATAATCTGTGATATGAGACATTATTTTAAGTTGCTCTAAGTAATATAACTTGTAATAGTTTTTTATTTTTAACTCTGCATAATCAATATAATATACACATATATATATAATTAGCAAAATTAACTTATTAAAATTATTATTCTCTTATTTTCATTTAAAATTTATCCTAAGTGTAAAATGTGCTAATATGATAATCTGTGATTCCTTCAAGAAAAAGATAATCTCTACTCCTGGCTTTTTTTTTCCTTTTTCTTTTTTGGTACAACAAAGTTGTCATTGTTTTGGATACGTTATTATTTGGCTATAGGCTATTTTTAAAGATTATAACTTTGTTGCAATATTCTATATATATTCTTTGAGTACTGATTACTCCACGGACACCCACCTCCAGTTTTTTCCCGTAGAAAAATTGATAACTGACTTCAAATCATTTTCGTAGAAATTTGGTGATCAATTCCCACCAAGGTGTGTCTTAGCTTCTTAAAATTGAAAATGATTTCTCCAATATAACTTTATATAAGGAATACTCCTGCACAAGCAGCACATCATACAAACTAACAGTGCAATTCATTGTTTTTTTTTATAGGAGGGGAGTTTATTGTTGTTAATTAAAATTATAAACTTTTCTAAATTAATTATATTCGTCTAAAGTCAAACATCACTCGAAGTTATCATGTTTATATATTTAATTAAGTTAATTTATAGTGCGTCTATAAGACATAATTCAACTCACAATATCAATTTTGTTATGTTGAACATCTTCATTCGATTTCAAACTCAAAAAATCACAGTTATGTGTGCGAGTTTCATGTGTCACTTCAACTACGATAAAAAAAAAAAACATTTTTACCATATCATTTTCCAATTTAATAGCACTTATTAGTGTAAGAAATGATACTTTTTTTTTCTTTCAAAAAGATACTTAAAATGCATGGTGATAATGATGTCGTTAATTACCTAGCAAGTATGACTGTTGATTTTTTTTATTTTTTTTTACAAAGCTAATCAAACAAAAGAAAAGGGAAAAGGGCCTATCAAAGAAAGTTCCCGATACGTAACGACCAAGTCAACATCTGAGCTAAGACTTATTGAAGTTTTATGTTTTGGAGAGATCGAGTGCCTACTAAAAATATTAACATTAAACAATTAATAAAGTAGTGATATGTACATACAAAATTTACTTGCACCTGTTTAGGATAGCGTTAGTTCACCACCACCGTGCGTTTAAATCCATTTAACCGTGAGAATTGAGAAGTTACTAACTGAAGCGTTAGGCTGGACTCACGTTTAATATTATTTCACTGCTAAAACAAACATATACCTAATCACCTAAAATTATGAGCTCCATTAAAACTACTCTTGTTTTAAAGTGGAGAGATCTCTCCTTCAAATTTTCTGATATCATATATATGTTCCCTTTACTCTAACGTTTGTCAGACACTAAAATACACCTTTCAATCAAAAATCAATACTTCATCATACTGAGAGAGTTTAACTCATTCTACTAAACTCAATTCTCATTGATCGAACACTCATTTAATTTAACTAAATCAAATTTATTTTTTTCCGACAAATTAATTTAACTTAATCATAATCCCATAATCCATCATTTTGATCTTCTACATCATTTTCACCTAATAGAAGACAACATATTCATTCTCTTTAAACATAATTCACTTTGACATGAACATTGCAATACATAAGATTGAAACCTTAAATTCTTCACTAATTCATCTTAAGATGAATTTACCAAAGAAAAGAAGAAAACAACATATCCATTTTAATCTTCCTTCAAAAAAGAGTAAACCCTCATTTGGGTCCCTGAAAGTATATCTCGTTATCAGCTACGTCCCTGAATCAAGAAAACGAACCAAAAACTCCCTCAATGTCTGTTCCGTTAGTCAAATGCATCCAAAACGTTAACTTGATGTTAACGGTGCTGATGTGTCCGTTACACATGCCACTTCAGCTGTTGTATTGGCTTTCCACGTAGACGAGGGACCAAAATGACCAGAATTATGTTCATGTCTTCATCTTCTCCAACACCTCCAATTCTTTCTTCTTCTCCAACACAACTCATAAACTCATTCTGTCCAACATCTCTGCACAGATTTTTTCATATTCATACAAATAACCCAAAAAATCAAAATCGGAATTGATTCTTCCTCCTTATTTTCATCTTCATCTCCAACTCAAAATCCACAACCCAACAACTCAAGATCATCATCAACATAAAAAATTCTAAATTTTCTCAAAACTCTATAACCAAATAGAAGAAAGATTTTAAAAACCCCAAAGAATTAACATCAAAGAAACAATTGAAATCAATTGTGAAAAGAAGAATAAAAAATAGAAACAAAATTCCAATTTTAACACACCGCAACATTACAACATCAAAAGGCACTAATTGGAAGCTCATTATTTCTCATAAGACAACTTAAACTAGATAAGAAATAACATAATAACCCATACCTGAATTCACTTCAACCACACTTGAAATAAGCAAAAATCTCAACCCATGCCTGAATTGCATGATGACTATTGCTGTAACAATAGAAAGGAGACAAATCTGTTCAAAAAGAAAATGCAAATCTGAAGCTGGAATGAGAAAGAAAAAAAAAACCCTCATTTAGGTCCCTGAAAGTGTACCTCGCTATCAAACATGTCCCTGGATCAAGAAATCAAACTATCACCATCTTTCTCAAAACTAAACATCAACAACAACACCATTATCTTCTTTCTGAAAACCAACAACATTAACTCTCATACGTAGGGTTCTTCATTTTCTTCGTCGTGTATGTGTTTGTGTTGTTGGTGTTTATTGATTTCCTTTTCTGTTGTAAATTCCAGAGAAAGAAAACATTTTCTAAGATTTCTACACCAATCTTTAGTTTGTTGGGTGAAATCTAAGAAAAAAGGAAAATATTGGTTTTTGATATGTGAGATTTGAGAAAAACCCGGGTGATTTTAATCTTAGAATGGAGGAAGAAGATGAAGATGTGAGTTTCTTCTTCCTTTTCCAGAAGTTCAAAGGGGTTTTGTAATCAGTTTCGTCCCTCACCAACATGGACATCCCAGGTAAGCATCTGACATGGCCAAACTAAATGACACATCATTAGATTTAACATAAGTTTAACGTTTTGGACGTGTATGACTAACGAAACAGACATTGAGGGAGTTTTTGGTTCGTTTTCTTGATTCAAGGACGTGTCTGATAGCGAGGTACACTTTCAAGGACCCAAATGAGGGTTTACTCTTATTTTTGCACAGTCAGATGAGTTAGGGGGGTATATGGGAGAATCTTTATTTTACAAGGACAAAATCTAAACAAAAATTTTTACAGGGAAAAACCGGAAATGACCTATATTACAATGGGGTAAAGCACTACTAACCCAAAAATAAAATATCGAATCCATATAGATCGTACTTAGTTGATTTAAGTTCATAACGACAAATTTTCAGAACAAAATGTTATAAATGTGTTGGCGACGTGAATCAAAGTAAAACTGAACCAATATACATAAAGTTGTGTTGGGATTGAATTTCAATAACTATTTCTCGTATGTTTCCTCTTAATCGATTGTATACTTTTTATGCTTCAAATATAACTTCACCCTTCCCTCGGATTACGTCTCCTGCTAAGGTTAACATCACGAGATCCACAGAACAACTGACTTCTGATGCATCGGTGGAAAAATAGTTGATTGTTTCTATGACATAAGCTCGAAAAGTTATACATAAATATAGACCTACCTCTACCCACTATCTCTCGGGCAATTGCATCAAGAGACAGAGGATAATATCATTATAATAAAGGAGAGTGTTTCTTTGCTGAAGGTGATGGTAGGGGGAATAATGGGTTGCACGAGGTAGAGGTGAGGGAGCTGAATGTGTTGTAGGTAAGTGATGGAGAAAAAAAAGAGTTATATGGTGAGGTGAAAAAAATTTAATTATGAGGGACGGAAAAGAATAACAACATTGAGGCCGGTAAGGGAGGGTATATGTTATCTTTTAAAGTTGCTTTGACGGATAGGGAGTGGGTGTGTAAGGGGGTTGTGCAGATAGTGGTTGATTGTGATATAATACGTTGTTACAATAACAGATTGTAGATGCTGGACTTATCGACATTCAGATTGTGCCTACGAGTGGAGCAAAGGTCTTCATATCCTTTTCTAGTAAAGGAGGGGTCATGGGAATTGAATTTTTTTTTCTCTTTATTTGAGGAATTTAGTGTTTGGTATCCAACGTTGTCAAATCAGGAAAGATGCATTTGGTTGCGGTTATTTGGGGTTCCTCTGCATGCATGGACAATAACCACAAAAATGTTGTTCACTACCTTTTAATATTCCCCAAATTTAATGATGTATTGAGTGATTGGATGACCTAAATCATCTAATATATATCTATTTAGGATTTTAGGAATTTATTTAGTTTTAGTTGTTAGGTAGTTATTTGGAACTAATAATGATCGTTATGGTTGATTTTGTGAAACAAGTTGAGTAATTGTTGTGAAGTTGTAAGAAGATGCACCGTTGGAGTGTGAGGAGGATGGAAGGGTGAAGGAGGGAGGGAGAACAAGATCCAGTTAGTGGAGGGACATTTGGCCATTCGTAGAGGTGTAAGATTGGAGGGTGGGAAGTTGGTTTGATGAGAGTCGGGTGATGGTGGTGGGTGATGCGACCAAGACTTTATTATGGTCAGATCAATGGTTAGAGGGATGTGTGTTGCAAGACAAATTTAGACGATAATTTGACTTATTTGAGAACCAATCGGTGACAGAGGTTGAGATGTCTTCATTAGGTTGGGGTGTCGGGGAGGATGGTTGGAAGTGGCACCGTAGGCCGTTGGCGTGGGAGGAGAGCAAATGGAGGAGTGTAGTCTTTTATTGTCTAATATTTTGGTGTCGGGGAGGATGATTGGAAGTGCAACCGTAAGCCAACGATTTATTTAAGTCAACAATGTTAAACACAAATTAACGATTTATTTAAGTCAACAATATCAAACACAAATTATTTTGAGTTCTTTTAACGACGTTCTTGACGATATCCTAAGTTAGAGAGGAAAATAGATTATGATGATTTACTATACAAAAGCTCAATCACAAGTATTACTTTTTTTTTAATTATGATCTTTATAATTATTTATTAAGGTATTTTACATTCATATACCTTTTATTATAGAAATTTTGCTTGCAGCACTCTGCACAAAGATATAAACCAAATATGAAAAGTATGTAAGCAACAATACCAGAAGTAACAACTAATAGATTACTGATTATCACAAGGTGTGTAACGAAGACATCATGCATGTTCCGTGAGGGATATACTGATTTGAGATTATATGATTATTCATATATTTGAATGGAAGGTTAATAAATACATTGGCAAAAAATATTCTTAGTTGTTGTTTGGAACTGCAGTAGACAACCCGTGAAAGTGCAGTAGTTTCGAAGCTTGCGTTGGAGTTTGGACTCAAGAAATGGTAATTGTACCATACAGTTCCAAACATCTTGGACATACAGTCATTTTCATTTAATACTCCAAACATCTGAGTACATCAATCAATTCCACCAAAAAATTGCTTACTTTAATATTCTCTCATAATAAAATGGCGGAACAAATGAAAGTTAATATATCTATTACATTTGAAAATTGGTCAAAGTTTCTCACAAAAAGAACCAAAAAATTTGACACTTGTTTCTTAGTATAATTGAAGACTAGAGGGAGTATGAGCTAATGTAATTGATTGCAACAATATTGATAAATCACTAAGCTACTTTGGTTCACTAGTTCCCTCGATTGCAAAGCATGCCAATGCAAGAAATCGTTGATACATACTAGCCATCCTCAACACTTGTAAAAGAAAACCAATTACAATGAAAATTACAATATAGTATACAACAAATAAATGTACCAGATATTATCAAATCAACAAGAGTGAATTTAATCATTTTAGCAAGGCTGGATTAAATCCTGTCTCGAATCTGAACAAACTATAATATAGCATTCATTGACAATTCCGCCCAGAAATCTATGGTGTCGGTGATAAACATGGGATTTATAAGCAGATTATGTATGTCTTTGAAGGAGCATTTTTTTTCTTCTGAAAAACCTACTCTGCTGGTCAGCCTTGATAGACCTTAAATCAAAATTTTATACACTTTCCACAGAGGAACTTGAGAAATATGTCAATTTTTCAACTGGGAGTGTTAACGTCTCCATAGAACAAAAGCAAACAAGAAAATGACAGTCAAAATCATCCCCGCATATTTGATCCATTGATCAACACGGTTACGTCTCTCAATTAGCCTCAAAACACGGTTTGATATCCCCACTGTATTGAGAACATCCAATGCTTTCCTTTGCGCACTCTGCACAGAGATATAAACCAAATATGACAGGTATGTTAGTAACAATACCAAAAGTAACACTAGTAGATCATGAGTGTTAACATTAATGCTAATATGGATAATAATTAAGCTTAGAACGGAGAAAACCAAAAAAAAAAACTACAAGTTATTTTTCAAATTCAAAACAGAAACATGTAAAAATGCCAAAACCAACTAAGCTGATGAAGAACATAACATCTAAGAATTGAGCAGGGGCGGGGTGTGTAAAGAAGACATCATGCATGTTCCATGAGGGATCTGCAGATTTGAGATTATATGGTTACTCATTTATGTTCCATCGACAAAAAATATTCTTAGTTGAAAGAAAAGGAAAATAAAATCGAGGAGCTAGTGGTTGTTTGGAACTGCAGTAGACCACCCCTGAAAGGGTGGTGGTTTCAAAGCTTGGGTTAGGAGCAAGAAATGGTAATTGCACCATGCAGTTCCAAAAATCCTCTTACATGTTTAAGTTGTCATTACTTTAGAAGCCAGAGCAACAAAACAAGGTAAAGTGAATGTGAGAGAGACATAAGGCAGAGATATCACCAACAATAGAATAGCTACTTATCAATTACAATATACATTTTGCTGGAAAGGACCACTTCAGTTCACCCATAACCCCCAAAATTAACAAACATGAAATATGATCCACCAGTCACAATAGAAACGAGACGACATTATAGGTAAGCCTAAAAAATAGCATAATGGTGATTATTGCCCTCCTAATCATCAATTCAAGCTATTAAACATACACTTTGTTGCCGAGTGAAAGCAGAAAATAGGAAGATACCTTCAAGCGTTCCCTTTGTCCATGAATAGATGAAAGTATTGTCTCTCCAAGTGCATTAGCATTTTCCAATTCACGTGCAGAATTGCGAACCGACAGCATCGCTTGCGTATCATCGTCGAATATTCTCAAAACATGACTAGGATCCCCGTTCTGTTTCACCATAATTAACAACAAAAATCATGATTTAGCAAAGTAAAAGAAAAAGAAACAGTAAATCGCTAAACAACAATCACATACAACTCTTCCCAGAAGCTCTGCTCTTTCTTTAGCTTCCATCATTCGTTTATGATTCCTTGAGTTATATTTCTCCAAACTCTCTCTTAACGATTCGGCTTCTTCAGCTATTTGTTCCACTTTCCTACACCAAAAACATCACAATTAGAACAGAAACATCCTAACAACTAGAACAACATGCAAATCATATAAAAACAGCTATGAAACACTAACACTAACACAACACTGACATGTTACCATCAGTAACAATTTAAGAAATTAACATAACTCAGTATCAGACACCAAACACACCTCCAATCTAAAGTGTCGGTATGAAGCACAGATATCAGACACTCATGTCGACACCAATAATAATTTGAGAAAATGACATGATTCAATGTAATCACATCTGTCAATGTAATGTCAGTGTTAGACACTGACACGTGCCATACACCGCCACACCTTCGATGGTGCTATATCTACCTAGAAAAAATAGTAACTGCATTATACAGACACTCCCAATTTCACTACCGAGAATTGAAATTACAGATTATACACCATCATTTCAATATCCTTGAAATTTAACAAAACATAAGAACTATAAATTCTTCTAAAACATAGAGTCAATTGAAACAACGGCATCATAATTATCAGAGTTAAAACACCAAGATCCTAATAACTAGAATCCGTGAATCATATAAAAAATAGCTATGAAGCATTGACACTACACTGACACCTAAAAGCATCATAATTAGAACACCAAGATCATAACAACTAGAAAAACACGTGAACCATATAAAAACAGCTATGAGGCATTAACACAGACACCAGACACGACACTGACAAGTCAGCATTAGTGATAACTTGAGAAATTAACGCGATTCAGCACACCTCCAATCTAAATTGTCAGTTTGAAGTACAGACATAGACATGGACACTGACATGATGATACCAATAATAATCTTAGAAAATGACAGGATTCAATGTAATCACATATGTACGTGTTGGTGTCAAACACCAACACACGTTGTTCATAACACACGTGCCACCGACACACCTTCTATTAGACGTGTCGGTGCATTATACAGATTCTCAATTTCACTACCGAACATTGAAATCACAGATTATACACACGATTATTTCAATATCCTTGAAATTTAACAAAACTTAAGAACTAGAAATTCTTCTAAAACATATAGTGAATTGAAACAAGAGCATCATGATTATCATAATGTTCAAAACTAAAATCTAATAGAAACGAAGATTTCAGTTAAAATTCCGTTAAGATTAATAATCGATACAGTTACAGAGCAATGGAAAAAGCGAACGATTCGCAAAACCTATTCCAGAGATCGCGTTGAGATTTGGCGCCAATTGATCGCGAGAGTTGATTCATTTCGACGCATAGAGATTGGATCTGAGTGATGTCTTTGCTAACGGAGATGGAGAGATCGGAGGAGGAAGAAGATGAGTTGGAATATTCAAGGCGTTCGAGACGTTCGAGTCCGTCACGTGTTCGGAGAAGAAGCTTTCTGGCGGTTTGGTGAATCTCCGATAGCGTTCCTCCGCTTCCTTCCATGGTGGTTATCGGAGCAACGAAACAGAGTTCAGTTTTGGAAACGAGGAACGAAACGTGAGAGAAAATGGTTAATAAAGTTTCAAATGAGAAGTTGATTTAACTAAGGGAAACACGTCAAATTTCGTTGCTTCTCCATCCGTACTAAATAGTTACTTTACGATTTACATTTTTGTGTTTTTTTTTTTTTTTTAAGGAATTTACATTTTTGTGTTGTTATCTAATGCCCCGCACTTTTTAATCATTCTAAAGTTAATAATTATTTTTTTAAAAATTAAATATTTTGATTTCAAGGTTTTAAATAATGGACCGCGATCACATATAGGATTTTACGATTTCGACTGTTACGGGTGTTACGATACCGATTGCAGTTGTCACGGTGTGAATTAATCACAACATTGCACAACTCTTACATAATGATGATAATGTAAATAACTTAAACTATAGATAGATTTGTATTCTAAACTAGATAAGGAGATACCATTATGTAATTTATGATCAAATATGTATTGAAAAATATGATTTTCATCTATCTTAATTAAAAAAAGGGTTAATATGTCTTTACCCCCTGTAATTTGGGCGAATTTCGGTTTACCCCCTGTAAAAAAAAAAGTTTAGATTCCAACCCTATAATATGAAGATTCTCCACAAAACACCCTTGTAATATGAAAATTCTCCACAAAACACCTATGACCTCATCCAAATGCTGACGTGGCACGCCACTGTGTAATTATTTTTATTTTTATTTTTTTTAAAATCTGACACGTGTGTAATGGACACTGACGTGGCACACCACGGTGTAATTATTTTAATTTTAATTATTTAAAACCTGAAAATTAATTTTAAAAAATTTAAAAATAAGAAAAATAAATAAAAAATATAAAAGAAACGAAAAAATTTGGATTAAAAAATTCAGAAAAAAATTAATATTTTTTTACCAAAACATTAAAAAAATTAGCTTATATTATTTTTTTCGAATGTTTTTAAA
>Ga0315915_1007492_pt1 | contig 13025 bp, 10 predicted proteins | sample MpolbnodulesMG_FD_207738 | JGI IMG/M metagenome (GOLD analysis project Ga0315915, IMG submission 207738) | Medicago polymorpha root nodule microbial communities from Los Angeles, California, United States - branched nodules | ecosystem: Host-associated > Plants > Roots > Nodule | place: USA... | reverse complement strand
TCTACATCATAATACTCCATTGATCTACAATAAGAAAATAGAAAAAAATTACATAAAATACGTTCATGGTTTAATGAACATTCATAATAGAAATACATTCATAATCATGGTTTAATGAACATTCATAATAGAGACACGTTCTTCAACCAAAAGTAGAAAATAGAAGAAAGGGTGGGCATAATTTAATCACAAATTATCATGGTTTAATGAACATTCATTAAGAAACAATGAATACAGTGAATTTTATTACACAAAGAAGCTACTCTGAAGAGTATAAAAAAATATTATCATCCTATCAACAAATGTGGAACTAAAGAGTTTTTAATCTCTTTTTTTTGTGGCAATAAGTTTTTTTTTGGGGCTTGATTACATGGAATGATGGATCGATGAAAATTCCATCAGCATGATCATCTCTAACATACAAATCATCATCTATACTAGGACCAGTTTCAGGTTATTGTGGATTTGCTAAGAAAGGATCATCCTCAATGTCCTCATCATCTTGATTTGTATTGTTATCATCTCTAACTTTGTTGATCAAAAGTACCATGGACCATTTTACATTAGCGGGACCAGTTACATAGAACACTTGTTTAGCTTGTGACGCTAAAATAAAAGGCTCATCTTTGTGTCCCACTCTATTAAGATCCACCTTCAAAAAACTTGGCTCATCATTCCGAACACCATTTTTATGATCATCTCACATACACCAAAATACAGGAACTCGAAACATTGTGTAATCCAACTCCCAAATGCACTTGATAACCCCAAAATATGATAGATTTGTGTATGTTGGGTTTGTCTCCTCGACACTTTAGATGTGCATCGATTCGGCTACTAGGGTGACACCACTATTTTGCATTGTGCTTTTATCATCTTGTTCTTTGGTATAAAATGTGTAGTCGGTAATTGCATATCCAGTGTAAGAATAAACATGTGAATTTGGACCACGTGCTAACCATGTCAATCGTTTTGAAACTGAAGCATGATCTTCATACAACTTTGAATAAATATGATTTTTAAACCATGTTACAAAAATTCAATTGTTTTCCCTTGCCATTCAATTTTCACTTCTATTTAGGTTCAAAGTATTCAGTACATCCTTGTGTTTTTTAACATACGGCTCAACCTCATCATCATTGTGCAAAACATACAATTGTACTTGCTCCAATTCAGTTTTTGATCTCATCACTAGTTTAGTTCCAACTAACTTTTTTCCAGTTATTCTTTATGACGTATGAGACGTATTAGGAAGTCCAATGGATTCAACATTGGACAAATATTCAGTGCAAAATCCAATAGCTTTTTCAACGATGTACCGTTCAACAATACAAGCCTCTGACCAACATTGATTTTTCACATAGCCTTTTAATATTTTCATATAATGGTCAGTAGGGTACATCCATCTCATATAAGTTGGTCCATACATATGTGTCTCTTTCACTAGATGAATACTTAGATGAACCATTATGTCAAAAAATGAGGGTGGGAAATACATCTCAAGCTCACACAAAGTAACACTAATTTCTCTTTGAAATGTTGTAAGCTCTCTGGATTGATCACTTTAATACAAATCGCCCTGAAGAAAAAATAAAGTTTAGTGATTGCACTTCTAACGTTTTCAGGCAAAATGGAACGTATACCTATTGGTAACAAATGTTCCATCAAAACATGGCAATCATGAAACTTCAAACCCCTTAACTTGAGGTCTTTCATAGATACCAAATTACTAATGTTTGATGAGTACCCTTCTGGAACATTAACTTCATGAAGAAACTGATACAATACTTCTTTCTCCTTTCTTGATAAAGGATGAGCCGTAGGTGGTAAAAATGTGAGTTTTCCATCGTGCACGGGTGCCAATTCAGTTCTAATTCCCATATCGATCAAGTCCAACCTCACATTAATGTCATCCTTCGACTTTCCAAGTACATTTAGTAGTGTACCAATAATGCTATCAAATACGTTTTTTTCAATATGCATCGCATCAAGGAAATGTCTTACATACAATGACTTCTAATATGGGAGTTCAAAGAAAATTGACTTCTTTTTCCATCCGCTTTTAACAAGATCTTTTGCAAAAGGTTTGCCAAATTTATTACTCATATCCTTCACCTTTTTAAATAGTTGATCACTCGTCCATACAACTGGAGCTACACCTTTTTCTGGTTTTCCATTGAATGCTTTTCTCTACCCACAGTAGCGATGATTAGAATGCAAGAATTTATGATGACCGAGAAAGACATTCTTCATACTATTATCTAACCGTAGCGTATCAGTTTTCTCTTCACATATAAGACACGCTTCTGACCTTTAACACTATATCCTGATAGACTGCCATATGCTGGGAAATCATTAATGGTGCCAAACAACATCGCCCTCAAATTGAAGTTTTCTTTCATATATCCATCATAAACCTCCACTTCTGTCTTCCACAAATGCTTTAAATCATCAATTAAAGGTGTCAAGTACACGTCTATATCATTCCCTGGTTGATAAGGCCCGAAAATTAACATAGACAACATCATGAACTTATGCTTCAAACATAGCCATGGAGGCAAGTTATAAATCACCAAAATCACAGGCCATATGGTGTTTGGGATACTTTGAAAACCATGTGGGTTCATTCCATCAGTAGACACTGCCAAGCGTAGATTTCTTGCTTCTTTCCCAAAATCAGGATAATCATGATCAATTTTAGCTCACTGTGGTGAATCTACAGGGTGCCGAAACTTCCCATCTCTAATTTCATCATATATGTGCCATGTCAAATGTTTTGCATTAACTTCACTACTAAACATGCGTTTGAATCTCGGTATTAAAGGAAGATACCATACGACTTTTGCAAGAATAAATTGTTTCTTATATCGAGAGACATTACATTTAAGACACTCATTTAACGATGCATATTCATTTCGAAACAAAATGCAATTGTTAGGACAAGTGTATATCCTTTCATAACTGATGCCAATCGAGCATAACATTTTTTTGGCTTCGTAGTTTCTATTGGGAAGAACATTATCCTCTGACAGCATAGTTTTAAGAAGGGTTAACAAGTCTATGAAGCTTTTATCAGACCATCCATTTTTCGCTTTTATATTGTACAATTTCAATACTGCAGACATTCTTATGAATTTGATGCAACCATCATATAACGGTTTCTCATAATCACTAACCAATCTCTCAAACATTTCAGGATAATCCCGAAGACCTTCTTCAACTACATCTACAATTTCGTCAACTCGATCATAGTAAAATGTATTTGTGTCAAATTCATTTGATTCAGATGTCTCATTATTCCCCAAATCAACGTTGTTGTTACTCATCTCACCATGCATTGTCCAACATGTGTAGCTTCGATCAATTTCGTTCCCTAGTAAATAATTTTGCAACAAATCCCCATTAACCCTTTTTCCATAACAACAACCTAAGCAAGGACGTATGATTCGATTGCGGTCTGTGACATGTTTCACGACAAACTTAACAAACTCTTCTACTCCATTTTCATATTCCTTTGAAAATCGGTGGGCAAACATCCATGTTTTATCCATTGTTTCTTAAAGTTAGTTTAAGAAACAATTGATTTTTCTATCTACAAAAGGGTTACAAAACTATTACGCTTACAATATCAACATCTTCTGCCATATATAACAACACATGAATATATTTTACATGTTGACACAGTTCTCGTAATTAATTAACTAAAATAATCAAAGTACAATACTAAAACCATATACAATTCAAACTTGTTAATTTTAGTTTTTTATCAATGAGTTTTCAAACACATAAATCAAACTTGTTCCAAATTGTGTTGGTAATTGTGACTTCCCTGATCAAATATAGAAAATATAACATAATATGAAAGTCTATCCTTAAATTTCACTTGTGAATTGCACTTTTGAAGCACATAAATCAAACTTGTGCATGATTAGTTTTTTATCAATCAGAAACTAAGTTTTAATAGGAAAGTTCTTGAGTGAGTAAAAACTATAATAATCTCATTGGCTTTGTAACTTGAATCAAATCTTAGTCATCTAAAGATTATGGCAATATAGTGCATAAACGTGCATTTGTGAAAATTTGCAATATAAAGTACTTCAAGAAAAATAAACAAACAAAAATGGCAAGTGGCTACTTCTCAATACCCATACATGTTATCACTTAAATCATCCATACCTAACTTCAATCGAGGGCTTTCTAAAGTGGTTCAATCAAAGAAGGTACCACATGGCTGGAGTAGAAATAGTCAAATTTCCCAAATATCTCTAATGTTTGTTCGCGTACTTTAAAATAAGTAATTCCGTTAGCTATTAAGAATTTTGCAGCTTTACTTGTTCCTGAAACGTACAACAAAAATTAATCAAATGTTGAACAACACATAGAAGATACTCAACATGAAAACAATGCAACTTCGTTTTGAATAAATGGGAAAGATATTGGCATTATTTTAAAAAACTTTGGCATAATTTTTTTTTCTAACTCCAGTTCTCTTTTTCTTTTACTGAAATTCTAAGTTTTTTTTTTTATTCCATATATTAATAAGTGTACATATTTCAAATCCAAATTAATATTGCTTAATACTAGCAATAAATTTTTACTAAAAAACAAAACAAAACAAAACACACTATTATCCAATTACAATTTCTCATGGAGCAGGGTATTTTTAAACCCATAACTCATTTCAAAGGATGAAATAGAAGGTAATGTTTTCACCTCCCAAACTTAAATTGAAAGTGGAATGTATCAATCTATTTTTTAAAGATTAAAATAAAAATTAAGTTGGTTTATACAACGTTGACTTCTAACAGCAAAATTACAAACACAAATTGAAAACAAGAGTGAAGTGAAGATGTGTTCAACGCTTCAACGCGATTCGTATGTGTTCAACACTTTTCGGCGAGTTGAGTTCAACACTTCAGAGCGATTTGTATGTGTTCAACACTTCTAGCGAGTTTTGTTTTATTTTTTGAAAACTCATGAGGGAGAGAGTGAGTCTGTGAGACTGATGGAAGGGGATTTAGGGTTTCCGTGAGAACCATGAAACCAATTTTTTTTGGACGGGAGAGGGATATGATTTTTGGAAAAGTTTGGATTTAGTGGGATCTGGACAATCAATTTGTTTTTTGTTTGGATTTGTTTTTTTTTTTATAGAAAAGTTTGGATTTGGTTTGTATATATATGATAAAAATATTTTAAAAAAAAGGTGTGCTTTGTTACTGGAATCCATTTTTCATAAAAATTCAACAAAAATTCGAAATATGCTATGCAGGGGATCAAACAGGGGACCTGTTAGTTAATAGTATTTTTTATAAAAAAAAAACAAAATACAGAGTCCATGGAATCAAACAAGGGACTTGAAGGTCATTGTGTTAATGCTTTACCACTCAGGTATATCAAATTACTTTATAAAATAACGCTTTTTTAACCTATAAGCGCTATCTTTCTCAAGCATACAATAGCGCTCACTAAGAGCTATTTAAGATTGATTTATTTATAGCGTTTTCCATCAAAAAACGCCATATACGATTAATCCTATTTTTTAAAATATTTATTATTTTTATTGAACATATAATGATGCTTTTGAAATAAAATGCTATAAAGGGTTAGAAGCATAGAAAGCGTTTTTTTCAAAAAAAAGTGCTAGCTAAAGCCTCCATGTTTTGATTTATAGCGCTTTAGTGTTAAAAGCGCCATTAATGGGGCGCTATATTTTCCCAATTTTGTAGTAGTGCTTCATGGGTCTTTCGAATCCATTCATTTTTGGTTTGATACATTTCAATCTACATAACATCTTCAAAGTCTTCTAGCTGTCTGAATTGATTCACACATTTAGTGAATCGATTAACATAGTTGTTTTTGGACAAAAATTTTCACTTGCCACCCTTTTCTATATATACTCACTTCCTCATAACACTCAACTCATTTAATCAGTTGCATCTATTCTCCCTAGAGTCTCTAATCCTCATTGTTCATATATTCTTCAAGATCTAACATTTTTTCTTAGAATCACTTTGTTCTTTGAGTCATAAGATTGCTAGAGTGCTATATGGATTGTAAGTTGGTTCATTCAAGGAAATTGATTGGGTTAATCAAGGTTCTAAATTGAAGTGAATAATCTCATTCCACCTCCAAAGGTCTTGGGGGTTCTTTCTAAAGTTCTTGTGTTCAAGGGGATCTAATTGCCGGACGGAGCGTCGAAGACTTCGAGTGAAGAACTTCAAGGGTTGCACGGGTAATTGAAGATTCAAAGACATCAAGAAGCACCAATTTCAAAAGGTTTTGAAGATTGGGGGAGTGATTGCATAGGAATTGAAGAACTATGGTAGTTTCAAGGAATTCTTGTAAATACATTGTAATCAAACATTCAATATTCTAGTGGAAGTCCTTGGTGGAGGCGTTTTTCATCAAGATGAGTAGACGTAGCCGAAGCGAGGAAGAAAGGGTGAACTACTATAAATCTCAGTGGTTTCTCTCTTCTCTATCCTCTTCAATTTTGATTAATTGTGTATTTGAAGCTTGATAAATTGATAATGTAGAGATTAAATGTGATCTAGTTTTAATCCTTTAAACTTGATTTTGATTTATCACACATTACTATAAGATCATCCTTGGTTTTGATTCATTGACAATTTATCAAATACTTACACAATTGTGTTATTTATAATGTTTGATTAATTGTTTCTAGGTTTGGTTTAAGATTGTGCTTGTTTTGTATCTTGTGTGAATTATGTTAATATTGGGTTGTATTAAGATTACCTAGAATCTCTCAATTCAAAGTTAATCTTAGCTTGAACATAGTCTTGTTATTTTTTATCATTGTTATTGAACCTTGCATAATCCGATAAGTCGTAATTTTCCTTTACTAAAAATCGCTTTCTTTACAAACTCAATTTAAATTTTAAAATGCTATTCACCCCCCTCTAGGGTGTATTACATTGCCATACCGACCAACACAAAGCAATGATTCTTTTATCCAAAGTCATCTGACAAAACCATGGGTAAGCAAGCATCTACAAAAACATAAGTTTGTAAGTAATTAATTTTGATGGAATATACGATTCTGAAAAGAAGAAAAAAAAATAACTGCCAAATAAATCAAATAACCAACCAGCCATATTCAACCTTGTCAGAAGTAATTCAAAATTCATCTTATCATGCATGAAAGGTGTTTGAACAACATCGAAAAGTTGGAAATGAAGAGTATGTTTTTCAATTACAAACTTCATAGGGGGTCTAAACTTATAATAAGGTATCAACTTACCAAACCTATGCTTAAGGTTGACACCAAACTTGCCTAGACCTACAAACATCATTGCCCCAAGCACCAAGAGAAATGTTGTAAAAATCACGGATAACATGTCATCATTTTGTCAAGCAAATGCAACCATTGTTCCTTTCGACCAACACCTCAAACTTATTGTTGTTAGGATCCCCAATGCAGCTTATCGATCAATCTGGTCACCAAAATCATGACCAAACATGCTAGGAAGCATAATACCACTCTTACAAATAAATAAATGGTCGATTAAATATCAAAGAAAACAAAAAAAATTAGGTGAAAGTAATAGTAACCGAACAACACAAAACTCACGTATTCAACATCAAGCTCTAAGACATATGTTTTGTACTTGGCACACAACTCATTAATAATCTTATCGATCTCAGATATGCGATTCGGATCCAATGATGCTAGTACGGAAATAAAAGAAAACATGAGTATAAGCAAAACATAACACATATTACAAAACTATATATAAGGATGGGCGAATTATACCAGTCAAACAATGGTTTTTGAAGGAAAGAAGAAAAATATTTACATGTATGCACTGCTTTAGCACTTTTCATGGTGGAGGAATTCCTAGAATAAAACTACATCTTGCTGGAGTAGTTGGTGAAGTAAAATCTTGCAAGAAAATGGATGCGGATACTAAATTTAGAATGCAAGAGAATTTAAATGTAATTTCATCAAAGAAGAAGAGTGGTGCAAATACATTTGATGATGTGCATCCTTTTGGACCCAATGTTGTGGAGTTGGATGAAGATGACCCTAATGACGTACCACATTCGGTTGTGACGTCCTCCTCACGGTCAACAAAAAGGAGAGCAGTTTCATCTCAAGGGATGACAAAAAGTTTCTTTGCTCCAAGAACTACCTTTGGAGCACAACCAACAATTAAGAGTGTGCTTGCAGATAAAGAAGTTATTCATAAAGTTGATATTGCTATTGCAACTTTTTTTCTTTGAAAATTGCATACCTATGAATTCTTTGAAATCAAATTCTAATCAGCAAATGATTGATGCAATTGCTTCTGTTGGGCCTAGTTATAAAGGGCCAAGATATCATGCTATGAGAACTACATTATATCTGATATTTAAAAAGAGGTTCACTTGCTGGTTGACAGTTTTCGTAGTCTTTGGGCCGAAACAGGATGTAATATCATGGCGGTTGGGCGGCAAGATAAAAAAAACAATTGATTAACTTTCTTGTCTATTGTCCTAAAGGAATTAGTTTTATATGATTTGTTGATGCTTCAGATGTTGTTAAAGATGCACCTACTCTTTATAATCTATTTGCTGAATTGGTTGAATATGTTGGTCCCAAAATTGTTGTGCATCTTGTCACAAATAATGCAGCTAATTATAAAGCTGCAGGTGGAATGCTAAATGATAAGCATCCGTGTGTCTTTTGGTAGTCAAGCGCTACACATTGTTTAAATTTGGTTTTAGGTGACATAGGAAAGATAGAACTTGTTGTAAGTCTAGCAAAACGTGCATTATTAGTTACAAAGTTTGTCTACAATCATGGGTTTTTGTTAGCTTGGTTAAGGAAGAGAGAAAGGTGGACAAAAGTGATATGTCCGGGTCCAGGTCCAACTCGGTTTGCCACAACCTTTATTGCATTAAGGAGTATTCACCAACACCAACATGACCTTTAAGATTTGGTAACTAACAAAACTTTTGTTGATTCTAGAAACTATAGATACCCTAAGGCTAGGGGTTTCATTGTTGTTGTCCTTGATTCTAAATTTTAGAATGATGTTGAGATTGTTATCAGAATTGTTTAACCACTCACAACTTATTAAGGATTGTTGATGGTGATGATAGACCATCACTTCCTTATGTCTATGGTGACATGTTTAGAGCAAAAAGAGTTATTAAGAGCATATTCATGAACAAAAATCCATGTACAAACCTTACACAAGGATTATCAAGCAAAGGTGGGATAAACACTTTCGTCAAAAACTACATGTTGCCGCCTATGTTTTAAACCCATCATTCTTTTATGATCAGGATAACATGTCTCAAAAGCCTGAGGTTATGGCATGATTTCTTCATGTGTTGACTTCATAGGTTAAGGATAACCAAACTGAATTCTTGAATGCTACAAAACATTGTGGTGAAAATGATGGTGAATTTGGTACACCATTGACACTACAGTCTATTAAAACTATGCGTCCTTGTAAGTATCACTTATATAATGTGTTTTAACTTGTGCATCTTTACTTTATCATAATGATTATGATTTCAAATATATTATGATTTTGTTAGATATGTGGTAGAAGACTTTTGGGCATAGTGTGCCAAAGGTGAAAGCTTGAGCAATTAAAATTTTAAGTCAAACTGCTTCATCATTTGGTTGTGAAAGAAATTAGAGTGTCTTTGAGAGAATTCATACAAAAAAGATGAATAGATTGGAGCATCAAAGGTTGAATGATCTTGTGTTTGTGCATTACAACTCGCGTTTAAAAAATTGGTATGTAATTATTTTAAATATTTGACCTTCAATCCTCTACATTTCATTATATATTATCATTTGAATACCACTTCTCAATTGATATATTTCTCATTTGTTAGAGCATTCAACAAAAAAGGAGCATATGATCCTATCGACAATGAGAGGATAGAAGACATTGAATTTTGGACCACTGATGAAACAAATTTTACCCATATTCTTGATTCTAATGAGATTGAAACTTTTCTTTACAATGAGGAATAAATTCCCATAGTTGGTTTAGACAATGAGGATGGTGAGAATGAGATATTACTTATGTGCATTTTTTTTATGGTAGGATAGTTTATTGATATGCTAAACTTATGATTTGTTTACTATTGTTTGTGAGAAATTCTTGCATGGTCTTTCGCTTAACATGTTATTTTTAGTCACAACCAACAAAAACAGGACACGTAATAAAAAAAATTGAGACAAGTTGATTCTCTCTCCTATTATTTATGAAAACCATCTTCATCTAAAAAAAAAAAATGAAAACCATCTTCAAAATTGGCTGGCCACCACACACTCACAGAAAACCTCCGGGAAACTTCCACCACCAACACATAAAGAGAAAATCATACATAACAAATTGGACCACATTTCGTTGGTAATGCAAATTTATGACCAAAATTGATGATTAATTCATTATGGCTCAGTTAATGTCACGTTTTAAACATCTCAAAGGCCAATGGAATTTTTTCAACACGAATAAAAAATTAAAAATGAAGAATAAGTCTACAAACAACTTAAAAATAATTGACATTATCCATGCTTGAGCATCAATGATTTGAGAAATTTGACATCGCAAACTATATTGCTTGGCCAAGCAAACTTGGGCACTTTTGAAGTTTTGAATTCGTTGGTAATGGAGTTTTCGACAACAATGACTCTAAACTAAAGTACTATCAGTGGAGGAAGATAAACAATGATTTCAATTTTCATTTATTTATTTTTAATTTAGAAAAATGATGTGTCATATTTTTTATGGTTGTGACTAATGATGACGTGTTAAGTGCGAGACTATGCAAAAATTTCTCATTGTTTAGGTGCACAACTACCTGTCAATGGAGTTGAAGAGGAATGACTTATTTTTGGATTCGTTTCCACAAGAAGATGTGAATAGTTATAGTGGTGCTAATAAATCAACATACATCCATGGATGATCATTTGATTGCATGAGAAGATGTTCAAATTAGAAGTTTGAACTTTGAGTCCTAGTTTATCTATACCTATTAATAAAGGCAATATTTTATTTTAGTGCAGACTTTTTTTTAAATACCAAATTTCCCTTAAACTATTACTATCTCACGTTGGCGATTAGTAAAAAAAAAGGGCAAACTGCTATCTTACAAACTAATACTCCTACAACTGCTAGACATGGTACAATGAATTTTTTAAATTTTCAGTTTCTTTATCAAAACACATCTAGCCAAAGCATTATGCAATTGAAAGATTGTTGATATACGGGAAGAAATGAATTTGTGCTCGACAAGTAAAGAACCAATTCACCTAATTTTATCCTACTGCTCAAATACACAGGTTTCACCTACTTTTGCATTAGATTATAACTGCTTTGTATAATAGTGTCCATCTAACTCACTTGCATGTATTCTTTTTTTGTTGCTTTTATAATGATTCTTTTGGTTGCTACTTACATGCATTCTATAACAATTTCTATAAAAATTTAATTTTCCACGACTAGCCTAACACGTTGACCAAATCATTTTAATTTTGTAATGAAAATGAAAGAAAATACAAAAAGTTGCTACATATATTATGATATCTTTTACCTCGAATGTTTTACCATTTACGTTTTTCATATTTGATTTTTATAGGCAAAACTAACTACGTATTAAGTACTTGATGGTGTGGGCTTCAGAATAAGGTAGTCAATTATATACAATCACTATATTGATTTTCTTAGCGTAGGTATTTGTGTCTGCGCCATTGTGCAGCTTGAAAGAATATGCCTATTCTCTTCAAATGTATTTATCAATTTGGGACGAATCAATTAATAATAATACATTTTTTTGCTGTCATATTGATATCCTATATATTCATCCATTCCCTTCCCATTACCATTTTTACTAAATCTTCATTTCTTATGATACTATATTTTTATCCACACTTTTTCAAAATTGCCCTCACTACGTCCATTCATTTTGGTTTTGTAGTAACTTTTTAAATGCTTCTTTCAGTTACATAGTTCGAAAAACAACATAACAATATGGAAAATAATCGAGGTCAACGATCACGGGAACACCAAAGGGAAAGGCGGACTCAAAATGCCAGAATTCGGCAGCAAAATATGAACACTGAGCAGAGACAACAAGAATTATCTAGAAAGGTGATCAAATTATAGTCCGTCGAAAGACAAAGGGAAAAATATGCAGGAAACAAGAGCCACAAACAAAGAGCCCATGATGCCATTTCAAGATTTGACAAATTTAAATTGTGCGTCGTCACGTGTTCAAGGAACACGTGACAACGACGCTGGATGTAACGCTCTAATTCTATTAAAGCGATAAGCGAATAAAACATATTCAAGAAATAGACGTTATGTCTTCAACAAATATCATACAACATGCATTTATAAAATTATTCAACAGTCGCAGCGGATATAAATCATACATCACCAAAGTATACATGTCATAAGATCAACATACATCCATAAATAAATTCTCCAAAATCCGACAAATGGGCAAAATCTCCATAACGTAAATAAATCCAGAGAATCATAAAGACTGACACCTAATCAGAGCCTAATCTAAGACTCTAACGAATAAACAGAGGAAGCTCCCGCTATCCTCAAGCAACTCACCAAGCAGCAAACAAACTAATCATGCACGCCGTCTACCCATTCATACAAATAGGTAGGCGGTCCACCACAGACCACTGGGGGTTAGCTTCACATCAATCATAATCAAACATAAACAATCATAAACATTCAAGGATCTCATGCATAACACATATACATACCCATCCTTCCTAGAATATTAACATCACATGAATATTGTCCCCCATTCCATACACTTCAAGCTATCACATTACTAACATAGTATAGCAAGCATATTCAATCTCTAGACAAGTTATTGGTATAAGCTTATCATTTATCAACATCAATCAATGAAAGGATTACTCACCTTATTCTTCATTTAGCATACTTAACTCAACAAGTACAGTTCATCATTTTAAGTTATAAGCAAGCAATCATCATTATCAAAGGAATCACCAAATCATATATATATATATA
>Ga0315915_1007488_pt1 | contig 13029 bp, 9 predicted proteins | sample MpolbnodulesMG_FD_207738 | JGI IMG/M metagenome (GOLD analysis project Ga0315915, IMG submission 207738) | Medicago polymorpha root nodule microbial communities from Los Angeles, California, United States - branched nodules | ecosystem: Host-associated > Plants > Roots > Nodule | place: USA... | reverse complement strand
AAATGAACTAAGGAAAGCCACTAACAACCAAAAAGTCCAAAACAATAGATGAATGCCAAATTGAACAATTCATTAACGAGGTGGATGTTGTCTCTCAAATAAATCACAGGAATGTGGTCAAACTCTTAGGATGTTGTCTGTTTATGAGTTTGTTAGCAATGGTACTCTTTCTGAATTTCTTCGCACACAAGGTAAGACGAACGATCTAACTTGGAAAACTCGTCTTAGGATAGCAACAGAGGTAGCTAGAGCTCTGTCGTATCTGCATTCAGCTGACTCAATACCCATTACCCACAGAGATGTCAAGTGTGATAACATTCTCTTAGATGGAACCAACACCGCCGAAGTGTCAGATTTTGGAGCTTCAAGATTGGTTCCACTTGATCAAACTGAAGTAGCCACAATGGTGCAAGGAACTATTGGCTACTTAGATCCAGAGTATATGCAAACAAGCCAATTGACTGAGAAAAGTGATGTTTATAGCTTTGGAGTAGTTCTTGTGGAGCTGCTAACAGGGCAGCAACCTTTTAGTTTTGTTAGGCCGGAAGAGAGAAGAAATCTTGCTATGCACTTTCTGTCTTGCTTGAAGAAGGATAATGTGTTTGAAGTTATTCAAGAAAGTATGTGGAATGAAGAAAACAAACAAGAGATCAAGGAGGTAGCTGTTCTTGCGGCGAACTGCTTGAGACTTAGAGGGGAGGAAAGACCAAGCATGAAGGAAGTGGCTATGGAATTGGAGGGAATGAGGTTAATGGATAAGCACTCTTGGATCAATGATGACTTAAATGTAGAGGAGTCACTACTTGCTTCATGAATCATCAACTAGTATTTATGAACTTGGTGATAGCAGCAGTCATGGTAATATTGGGTATGACAGCTTGAAAGATCATGTATTGATTGACTTTGATGATGGAAGGTGATTGGGATGTGACAAAATGCATTTCCATTTCATTATTTTATAAGTTTTACATTAATATTTTATTTTGCAAAAAATAATCCAATTAATTTTGTAATTGTAATGTAATTTGTTTATAGAATTAATGTGTTGTGTATGTATCGAGTTGTTATTTAAGATTTATATATAAAGTAAAGGTAAAGATGGAAATGTTCCATACTTTTGTTGTAAGGAATAGTTTTTTCAAGAATGTCGATTTTAAGGACCTTTTAGACCAAGATAACTGACAGGTTTTCCGTCGATAGAACCCTGGAGCGCTCTTGCATATATTTTTTTGGATTACTCCTTCAGGGACAGGTTTCCGGTTCAATTGCTCAAATCGGTGAGTTTGATTTTGATCGTACAGATTGAGAAGAAGAGATTTGAAGTCAAAGATGCAAGAGCAAAGGTGGGGTGGAGTTGCAATGGAGGAGAACCTGTTATCGACATTGATCTAGGGTATTGCCGTATGTTTGACCAATTTGCACGGAAGGCTTGTTCTAAACAAGGGTGATAAACCCTATACTGCCAAGGAAATCTCAGATAAGTTATCAAAACAGGGGAAAACTGCCGCACCATGGAAACTGATTTCTCTTGGGAAAGGATTTTTTGAGTTCTCCTTTGCCTCTGTTGCAGATATGCGACTGGTATGGGCTATGGGCATGGTCAACTTGAAACCGGGGCTGTTGCGTTTGTCTGAATGGGCAAAGGATTTCAACAAACACACTCAATGGCAGACACATGCACATGTGTGGGTTCGGTTAATGGAGCTGCCACAAGAGTATTGGTTGGAGCGCACACTCTTGGAGATTGCTGGTGCCATTGGTACATCACTCCTCATTGACTCAGCGACTCAAAAACGCGTTTTTGGTCATTACGCATGTGTACTTGTGGACATTGACTTTTCCCGCCGCTTGTTTCGTGAAATAATGGTTGAAAGGGAAGGTTTTGCATTTCCTATGGAGGTTGTTTATGAAAGGATCCCAAACTTCTGCTCTCACTGCCAAATTATTGGGCATCATGTATCAAATTACCGATGGGTGCACCTTGCCCTGCCTGCGGCGTTAGAAAAAGAAAAACAAAGAGAGAAATTCTAGGAATCTGTTAAGCATAAGCAGCACTATGTTAAAACCAATCCGGACGGAATAAGATCATCGAAAGCATTTGAGGAACCCGTAATTACCAACATGGCTGCCACTGATGTTATCAATCTTGAGACTACAAGCACTGAAGTTTCGGTTCCTATTCAAGGTGCCTTGGCAGATGCCTCAGCTGCGCAACCTGAACCTCCCAAGGCCAGTGTGAATTTGGCTCTTACAGCTCAACAACATCCTGAAAACAACACATCTATGTCTGACAACTCCTTCCACTTTGCTTTGAATAATGTGACTGATGAAATAGCAAGGCCTACATCTGAAATTTTGAAGGAAATGCCATTTTTGGAGATGATTACATGCGACCAGCAAGAGGTAACGTCGCAGGAGGCTGACAGTGATGCACATGCTTGCCAACATCCTGTTTTTATTTTTAATAAGAATCGTTGTCCGATTGTTAACAAAGACTTAGATATCATTCAACAAGCTTTAACAAACTCAAGCAGTAACACAGAAGAGCCTTTCACTCCTCATGCATCCAAGGCGCAAAAGAAGAAGGAAAACCGAGCAGCTATTAAAACCCGGTCTCAGGGTCCTCCAACTCTGAGACAGATATAGCTGGCCAAAGATTTTGTTTGCTTTTCTTTTTCTGTTTCTTCCTTGTTTCAGAGGGTTTTGGTTTAGTCCCCCTCTTTTGTACAGATTTTCCCTTTTTTTCTAATAATATTTATATGAGTGAGGGGCAGAGGATGGGGGTTTTGTGGGGGTGCCGACCTAGTCGGGATATCCAAGCTTCTCACTTATGTTTTCCGCACTCTTAGTTCAGTAAAAAAAATAAAAAAAAATAAAAATATATATGAGTAGACTCTCTTTGAATGTCACATAGTTTCTTCAATCATTCAATGATTCTCATAAGCAATAAAACTACACGATACAAGCGTCCAATATACAATACCAATAATTGGATTTTTAGGAATATTCCATAATTTTGACATTCTTATTATAGAACACTTCCATCTCAGTCTCTACACTTAAATATATCATTAAACACTGGATTACATGCACACAACACAATATATAACACAAATTACATTAGAATTATAAACTGAAATTTGTATGCAAAAACTCCTAAAATAATGAAATGGTTACTGCATTTTATCTTCTAACAATCATCTTCCATCATCCAATGCTATCAGTACATGGTCTTTCAAGCTATCATATCCGATATCTCCATGTGTGCTGCTATCACCAGGTTCATAAAAGCTAGATGATGATTCATGAAGCAAGTACCGACTCTCCTCTACATTTAAGTCATCATTGATCCAAGAGTGCTTATCCATTAACCTCATTCCCTCCAATTCCATAACCACTTCCTTCATGCTAGGTCTTTCTTCCCCTCTAAGTCTCAAACACTTCGCCGCAAGAACAGCCACCTCCTTGATCTCTTGTTTGTTTTCTTCATTCCACAAACCATCTTGAATAACTTCAAACACATTATCCTTTTTCATGCAAGATAAAAAGTGCATAGCAAGACTTCTTCTCTCTTCCGGCCTACCAAAACAAAAAGGTTTCTCCCCCGTTAGCAATTCCACTAGAACTACTCCAAAGCTATATACATCACTTTTTTCAGTCAATTGGCTTGTTTGCATATACTCTGGATCTAAGTAGCCAATAGTTCCTTGCACCATTGTGGCTACTTCAGTTTGATCGATTGGAACCAATCTTGAAGCTCCAAAATCCGACACTTTGGCAATGTTGGTTCCATCTAAGAGAATGTTATCACTCTTGACATCTCTATGGATAATAGGTATTGAGGCATATGAATGTAGATATGACAAAGCTTCAGCTACCTCTGCGGCTATCTTAAGACGAGTTTTCCATGTTTCATTATTCACCTTATTACTTTGTGTGTGTATAAAACCAGAAAGGGTGCCATTGGTAACAAATTCATAAACCAACAAAGGAACTTCTGTCTCTAAACAACACCCCAAGAGTTTGACCACATTCCTATGATTTATTTGAGAGAGAACAACCACCTCATTAATGAATTGATCGATTTGGCTTCTATCTATTATTTTTGACTTTTTGATAGCAACAATTCTTTTATCATCCAGAAATCCTTTGTAAACAGTACCATAACCACCTTTGCCAATGATTAAATTCTCGTCGAAGTGTTTGGTGGCCTTGTTTAACTGATCTTGTGTGAATATTTTAGCACTTTGAGTTGAGGAGTCTTCTCTTGTTTGAGAGGAAGAGTCTTCTCTTGTGGAGAGTTTTTGTTTCAAAATCAAACCACCATTCTGCTCAAAGAATTTCTCTTTCATTTTGATGAATTTCCTTTTATGATACATTAAGTACGAGAATGTCCCCAAAAAGAGAAGAATAAATGTTACTCCTACTCCTGAACTCAAAATATATCATTAAAAAAAAGTTATGATTAGTTCACTGAAGTAACTAATACCAACATCATAGTGAATGAACTTGAATGTAAGGATTATAAAAAAAATAAAAAAATTGTAAAAACAAAAAGAATTTAAGCAAAATCACAAGGGTATGCTTAGTTGCTTACCAAGGACAGTAAGTAGTACTATTGAATTTGCATTTTTATGAAGGGGTTGGCACCCTACTTCCTTTGTTCCATCTCCTGAATACCCTTTTGGACAAACACATGTGTGATTCCCATCGGTGTTGTGACAATATGCTTTAGTTTTGCAATCGTGTTGGTCTTTTTCACATTCGTCGATGTCTATAAACCAATATGATAAGTAAGTAACCATATTTTAAGCATTAATATTACTAAAGTAAATAGAATTTTGATGGTATATCCCCATTGCTAGAAAACAGTGTAGAAAGGACGAAATAGATAAAGTAACACTTTGAATGAATAGAAATGAACCTGTGCAACCATGGGGATGCAGGTAGGGATTTCCTGCATAACCTTCTTTGCATCTACATCGGTAACCAAAATCTGTGTCGCTGTCATCGCATTTGGTATTGTTCTTGCACGCATAGGTTTTACTGTTGTAAGAAGTACAGGTTTCGTGAAACTCACCTACGGCCCAGTCAATAACCACAGGTAATTCCTCGAAAGGAAATCCATTTCTTTCTAAATGAGTGGAAGAAAAAGTATAGGTGTCTTTCATAGCAACAAAGGAATAGCTGCAGTTTAGGGAAGGTAGTTCCGACGAAGTAGTGAAGGAAGAAGCTTTTACAGAGATGTTTGTCATTCTAGGAGGAATATCAACCTCGCAGCAACCTATACCGGAGCAGTTTCCATTATCAAACACTATTTGATTGCCATGACATCTTGTTAAACACCCCGTTGAATATGTGTTACCGTCATAAGTGCTATCGAGATAACCATAACTGTCGCATCCAACGGTTATGAACTGGTTTTCTTTGTTTGAAATGCTAAAATTGGAGACGCCAAGCGTGACAGGTGTGTGCTCTTCGGTACTACAATACTTTGATACCGGAATCATCACAACAAATTGACCTTCAGGTTTTATGTCTAGGATTTCGGAGGTCTTATCTGCACGGACTAACTTGGAGTTTTTACTACAAGTGAGCTCAAATTTACGATCCAAGTAACATGGTGCTTGATCTTGTGTTGAAATTCCTATGCCAAATGGATATGGAATTGTTACATTTCCACAAGGACTGTTGTATATACAGCCAGGCAGAACTTGTGTTTCTCCTGATTCTGCTGATGCAATTGCTCCTACTTGGAGAAGAGAGGAAGATAATAATAACAATAATAATGCAACCATTATTATTAACATCTTCTTCATCAGTTTCATTCAGAAACAATAGCTAGAGAGAGAATAGGCAGGCCTTTAGAGAGTGAATTAAATAATGGTAGTGGTAAGACTTACCTGTCTTGTGGCATACTAACATACTTATTAAATGAGATGCGCTATTTGTTAAATGTTAGATCCAGTTTATTTGTTTACTTATTAAACAAACTAGTAAAATTCAATATTGTCTTCCATCATAGTTATTATTGGTACATGGACGAAATGACAATGATGGAAAACAATAATAACTCATGTGAAAGTAAAAATGCGGTTTATGCAGAAGATCTCACTGAAAGCGGCCGGTCAAATTTGTCAATGAAGATTAATCGTCGATAAAGTTCGTAGATACCCCACACAAATAATGTGGTTATAATTTTTCAAAGGAGTCAAACTCAAATATACTAATCACAGTAGTACTAATAAAATACGAATAATCCAAAATTATAGGAATGAAATCTGTTTTTTAGACCTTAACCAAATATTAATCTGTGTGTTTTGTTTACAGGCTATTTTCACACCTCATCCAAATTACATGCGCTATTTAATGTATTAACCCTGTGAAATATTATAAGTAGACTAGTAGTGTCATTTTTTTTTTGTTGTTGAAAGAACTGGGAGGACCACAACCTCCATTGGTCCCCACAATGTCTCCTCCTCTGTATACCAGGTTCTGGTCAGCCTAATCAGAATGAGTTTAGTAGTTATCATTGCACGTTGTAAATCTTTTTTTTCCACCACTTGTTATATGAACTTTATAGTGGAATTGTGCGGAGACAAATAAATGAGATAGCCCATAATTTATCTAAGACGATTATTCTTAAAAGTCGTGAGACAAAGATTGTCTTACTTATAAATAACAATCATATTACATCTGGTTTCCATCTTTTTTTCTTTTTAAGAAAATATTAGTTTCCAAGTTGATGTATTAAATTCTATTGAAATATATTATTATACTTAATGAATGTTATAACCATATTTTCGTAAAAAAAAAAAAAAAAAAGTACTGAAATGAGATTAGTTCACCCTCGTTAAGATTGACTTTGTCATACTTTGATTTCTCAATTATTTAGTTCACCCTCGTCAAGATTGACTTTGTCATACTTTGATTTCTCAATTATTGTCATGGGTTAATTTGTGGTTTTTAGCATCGGAGACCAAAACATTCTAAAGTGTCTACCCGTGAAGATGTGGGGGCAATGTAATTTATGATGAAACAATCAATGATTTATTTTCTTTGACAAAGAAACAACCAATTGTTTTTTTATGATGAAACAACCAATGATGAATGGTCCATAATGCATTTATTTTGCTCCCCACCCCAAAAAAAAAACACTACTTCAATTATTAAAACTCACACATGTAAGTGAAGGGGTCAGAGTTTGAACCCGATCATGATATCCGACCGAATAATTTCAACATATTTGTCAGTTAAGATAGAACTTAACTCATGGACCCTTCAAATCCTTTTTGACACAACATATATAATATTGTAAGAAGACTTAGGCGTTAGATGGACCTAGTCAACAAAAGTTATAACGAAAATAAACGGACCCAGTCAATACGAAATGACATTCCACTTTTCACATGTGAAAAGTATATTATTATTAATTTTTTTTTCTACAACTTTGATGACAACTTTCATTTGTTCACTTCTCATTGGTCTAAAACAATAGAGAGAGAAAAAGAAAGAGAGAGAATAAGAATATAATATGAATATGAGAGAGAAAGTTGTCAAAAAGTTGTAATAAAGTGGTTGTACAATGGACCTGTGCAGCCATTGGGATGATAAGGATTTCCTTCAAAACCTGTATTGCTGCATTGGTAACCAAAATCCATGTCTTGGTCATAATAATGACTATTCTTCTTGCATCCATTATTATTGGAAGAAGCTGTACTGCAGCTTTCATTAATGTCACCAATGGTCCAGTCGAGAACCACATGTAATTCCTTGAAAGGTAAACCTTGTGATAAATGAGCTGAATTGAAAGTATAGTTATCATTCTCAACAACAAATGCATAGCTGCAAAATTGTGATGAATTTTGGTTGAAATCATAAGCTTCTATGTAATTTTTATGTTACTAAATGTAATTTTTATGTAAGTAAATGTTGGAAGACAACAATTTTGTTGTCAATTATGTATTATCTATAAGTAAATGTCTATTTATCTGTAGGTAAAAGTTACGTTTGAACCATTGTTCATATTTAACTTTAACTTTTTTTTTTAAAGAAAGCTACAACTTAATTGTCTATCATATAAATGATGTTGAATTTTTCTTTTTGAATTCTTTTTAAACGATAATTATCAAGTCTGTAGCTGGACCTCTGAATTATCGGCGACGGCCCTGCTTGGCGGTATAGTCAAGATGTGTGTTTCATTTGTGTTATCGACAGTGTAAGGATGTGAGAGACTCACACTTTACATGGATTATTGTGTTCGAGTATGAGTGGTTGTTTCCATGTCAATTATTAGTCGATAAAATGTTGGATATACATGAGAGGTGTCTCACATACATAATTAATGCCTTAAGATTTTCTTATACATAACAATTGGCGTTCATTAATTTTCCTAAAAAAAAAAATTGTCGTTCACTAATTAATTTTCTTAATCTAGAATTTTTTTTAAAGGTTATGTATTACAACCTTAAATGACTATTATTTTACAACGGATGGAGTATTTTCTTTTTGAATATTTTAAACAATGTTCTTGTGCCACTTATAAGCATAACCGTTATAATAATACTTTAAATTGGAACATATGGAGGTCTTCATGTACATAAATCAGTTGGTAGGGACAATGCATTGAGATATAAAAGAGGCGGGATTTGAACATCAAATTTTTCATTTGTTCACGTGAAATTCTAACAACTAAGCTACTTAACAGATAAAATGTACATAAAGTAAAAATCTTAAATTATCTTTAATTTTAAGAATTTAATTATATATATCGACAAAAACTTATTCACACATACATCTAATCAAATTGTTTCATAATATCACTTTTTAAGTTAGTTTTTGAATTTCTGTAAAAAAATAAAATAAATAGTTTCTAAAACATCTTTATAAAAAAAAATTGAGTAAAAAATATCTTTATAAATATGTATTGCCCTAATTTGATTGAATATATTCAAAGAAAATGTATCATTGATGCATACAAATTATTTTTAAAGACAATACTAACAAATACCTTCCTTCAAAAAAAAAAAATACCTTCAAGACCCTTTCAAAAAAAAATCTTAAGATATTGTTTAAGGAAATTAAAAAGATAATTTTTCATAAAAAAGTGTGTGGTTATGACTTTAGCAAATATTTAAATTGTACTTTTAAGACATTTTCTTTTTTAGAGCTTTTTAAACAAAATCCTAAGTATTTGTCAGCATGACTCTAATTTTAATATATCGTTTTATCACCATTAAGAGCAAAACTTATTTTATAAATTTATTGAATAATTGATGTATTTAATCAATAGTATAGAGTAAATATGTCATTTGTTCAATAAATCTAAATAGTTTTTTTTCTTCTTCTTAAAATATAGAGTAATAAATAAAAATTTAAATTTATGGCCCGATCTAGACGGCACTACTTGGCATTCTTAGTGAGAAGATTAAGTTGAATTATTTATTTGGATCCAAAGTTATTTACTTATGCTTGACGAAGACTTAATATTTTTCAGTCAAAGGGTAATATCTAGGAACATTTGATCTGGTTCTCTCATGATAACTAAATGCGATGTACACTTCTTGTCACTATTCAGTGAGAAGAATAATAGGGTTAATACCTCAAATAGCCCTACTGATTTGGACTAGGTATGAAAATAACCCATGTAAAAAATAAATATACAAATTTGGCTTCAATAATTTTAGACTTTCATGACTAGCCCGCACCCTGTTAAAAAAATAATCGCTCAAATAGCCTATATCATTTGGGCAAGATCTGAATAATTGTATTGAACATATTTTAATTAATAAAATGTTATAAATATATTATTTAAAAAATACTTATACCTAGATGAGACTAGTTCACCCTCATCAAGATAGACTTTGTCATACTTTGATTTCTCAATTATTGTCCTGGGTTGGTTTGTGGTTTATTACCATTGGTAATTTATGATGGTCGTTTTTCTTTAGGCCCCTTAATATATTTAAAGTCTCTTAAATACATATTAGGTATATATTTGGTAATTATCTACTGAATGTACGTTTTGTTTTATTTGTCAAACATACATATGATAGATAACTACTGTATATGTATTAGAGGGTCTTAGAGATATTAAAGGTGTCTAGAGAGAAATGTTCATTTATGATGAAACAACCAATGATGAATGATTTGTGATGCATTTATATTGGCCCCCCTAAAAATACTTTTTCAACGAAAAAAATTAGACAACAATTTCAACAAAAAAGAGTATAAATTTGTTTTTAAAGAAAAAGGGTTACGACGACAACTTCATCAAAAAGCACGACTCAAATGCTATTATTCTTTTAGTTTTGTTTCATTATTTTATGGTATAATCTTTCAACATAAATATGCATATGATAGTGAAAAAGGAAAATATTGAAAAGAGTAATATATAAATTTGTTTTTAAATGGGTATAATTGCCTTCAAATAATGAATAATTAGTCGTAGAAGAAGAAAATATTGAAAAATCTAATGAAAGTTTAAATGATATTAATCCCGTCAATGACAATGATATAATATTTTTGATACGTCAAATATTGATGTAGCCATCGATTACCACTTCCCCTCCTTTAGATATCTACTAGACTTTTGACCCGTGCACGCACGGGTCCTATCGACAATAATAATAATCAATAAGTTATACTACATATTTCTATTTTGGTTTTAATCCTCTACTTTTCAAGAAAAAAAGACATTGATAATTCAAAGTTAGAATGTGAGATAAATAAAGTCTGGTCAATAGTTGTTCATCTGAACAATTCATCCTTTGAAGAAGCTCATTAACTACTTGAGACTAATTAATTCAACTTAAAAACAATGTACATTAATTTACTCACATAAAAACTTTATTTGACTACACGACTTTTGATGTGTATATTTCTATAATGAGTTCCTTAACATGTGCCCTTGAGGGCACAAGTTAACATTTGCCTAAAAATATTAACAATCACAAACGATCTATAGTTCTCACAAAAAAAAAACATGGTGAATTTGCTTTAAGAATATAAATTAGGAAAAATGGAAGGGCATAAATCTAGAACATGAGCTATCTTCAAAAATAATAAGAGATCACGTTAGAGTAAAAGATCAAGTGATGCTTACATATTCTTAAATATGGCCATATTCTTAAAGATTAAAATTACTTGTTGGAATGTAAAATTTAGATCTACAAATGAAAGCCGGTCTAGGTTTCTTTGTGCTCAATAGAATACTTAATCTTGTTTTACAATAATATTACAATGATATTAATTTACAATCATATAAATCATGAATTTTTTTACTGAACATCTTCGTGACTTTCTTGTACATTGAACACTCTCCTTCGAGTTTTTTTTTATACTTTCAAGCCTTTCCAAAGTCCAAATGATGAATTGGTACATGTATGATATTGTCTTTAAATTGAAGCCTTTAAAATTTACAAATGCCTTGCTTCCTAAAATTTGTTATATAAATATCGCTTAAAGACAAATGACGAGTTAGTAACATGTGTTTTAGGAACCCATGATGCTGGAAACTTTATACTACGGCTTTAGAATGAAAACATGTAGTATTAAAGAATAAAAACTGCAGAAAAATAAATTATAAAAAGACAACTATCTATCTTTCAAAAATACACCTTAGCTCTCCCGTGTGAAACCAACGCTTAGAACAAATATCAACAATGCAATTTAATCATATATTCTTCAGCCTGTCATGGAAAGGAAAGAAGAATTATCCTGTGGTGATATCATCTAGATATCAATTATACATTTCAACTAAACTTGTATACGGAAGAGTAAGATGAGAAATTATAATCTGTCAAAATCATCAAATAAGGCTACATAAACTTGGTGCATTCTAAATCATTAATCCATATGATTTTTAGACATTGACTTAATTTTGGTATAAGCTCATAACAACGTTTTTTAGAATAATAGGAACATTTATAAAAAAGATTCAACGATTATTACCTTCAAATATGTTCACATTAGACACCATGCTACAGGAACATATTATTGAAGTTGTAACAAATGTTCCACCTTTGAAATATTGCCATCAATGGTAACTACAAAATCTTAAGAATCTCAGTAGCTATTCAACTGTTACAATTAGAGATTAAGAATTGTTAGAAAATGACTTATTGTCATCACTCAACAATAGTTAGTTGACATTGTAGCTTCAAGTAAAAATCACTGCAACAAAAAAAAACATACATCAAATATTACTAATAAACAATCCAATAACTAAACCATCGGTTGTCAACATACTTAGACGTTCCTGTGATCAAAATTTGAAAGAAAGTTTACTTACATAGCTAATGACAACAGTTAATTTATTGACATAGTTTATGACACAACCCTTAATTTTTTAGAGAAAACCTGATGCACTTTAATGGCACAAAGAAAAGGTGTTCCATGAGAGTCATATGGAGAAAAAAGCATAAAATAAAAGCAATAAAGAACTGGAACTAAACTTCATGTTCATCTTCTTTTTTTAATCTGCAAATATTATTAAAGGCAGGCCGGTTCAAGACGCGCACTACTGCACAAACCAGAAAAACCAAACAAAGATGCCGCATATAGACGGAAAATCAACCGAAAAACAAAAAACCCAAGAGGACAGCAAAACCCCCCCTGCTAACAGACTACACCCCCTCAGAAACAGATGGGCCAACTGACACTAACAAAGCCAAAAAAGACCCAAAAACAGAAGCCCACACAATAACCTCCTGGGCTGAAAACAGATTCTGTCATGCACCAAGTAGCAGAAAACCAACACAGCCCCTCTTCTGCTAAAGACACCAGCACTGTCCCATTCTCCCTCTACCTCATCATATTCGTAATAGCAGAAAACTTCATATTCATCTACAATAACTCGTAATAACAATTGTTCGTAAAAAACTGAAACTAAGTTCATCATCAACATCGAGCAAAAGAAAGAAAGAAAAAAAGAGTTGAGAGGATTAAGAGAGAGATGGGGATGCAGGAAGTACATAGAGGAAGAGAAAAGTCATGTGTATCTTAGAGAGAGTGGAGTTATGAAATTGT